>ENA-OQMZ01000329-OQMZ01000329.1-human-gut-metagenome-genome-assembly--contig:-NODE-329-length-20657-cov-2.467365_pt1 | contig 20657 bp, 25 predicted proteins | sample MGYA00242621_ERZ504862 | MGnify/ENA primary metagenome ERZ504862 (study PRJEB26092, sample SAMD00036393) | human gut metagenome | host: Homo sapiens | study: EMG produced TPA metagenomics assembly of...
CTTGTGGAAGAAGCTCTCCTCGCCCAGGCTCTTGATCTCGTCGTTGATCCAGTCCAGCAGGGTGGTGTTGCCCTTGCTCACAGCGGGGGCGATGGTATCCTGCTGCCAGAGAGGGGATGCCCACCGTGTAGCCGGAGTTCTGCTTTGCAAAGCGATGACCTCGGTGTTGTCGTTGGCCCATGCTACGCCATTGCCGTTTTCCAAGGCGTTCTTGGCGGTTGCATAGGAATCATACTTCTGCAGGGGAATGTCGGGATATTCCTTGGTCAGGTAGGTCTCGGCGGTGGTGCCGGAAATGACGATCATCTGATCGTCGGCGTTCCAGTTGTCCAGGCTGGTAATGACATTGCTGTCGGGAGAGATGACACCCAGTGCAACGTTCATGTAGGGCAGTGCAAAGTCCACCTCCTCAGCGCGCTCGGGCGTAACGGTGAAGTTTGCCAGAATGATATCGACCTTGCCGGTCTGCAGATACTCAATGCGGTTGGCGGCCTCTGTGGAAACGAAGTTTGCCTCCACGCCCAGATCCTCGGCCAGGCGGCGGGCGAAGTAGACATCATAGCCCTGATACTCGCCGTTCTCATCCACATAGCCAAACGGGTTCTTATCGGAGAAAACGCCAATGTTCACGGTGCCGTCCGCCTCGATCTCGTCCAGCGTGCGGAACACGTCACTGCCCGCAGCTGCGGCACTGCCGGATGCAGCAGAGCCGGAAGCGGCAGAAGAGGAGGATGCGCTGGCGCAGGGCCGCCAGATTCTTGCCGCCGTAGCGACCGTCTCACTGCCCAGCTTCACCCGGCCCGCCTGCACCGGCTCCAGACCGTTCAGACAGCGCAGCAGGGTGCTCTTGCCGCAGCCGGAAGGCCCCACCACACCGATCATCAGCACCAGACTGGTGGTCTTGATCATGCGGGTGATGAGGTTGATGGACAGCGGGATGAGCCGCCGCACCGTCTGGGGGATGATGATGTACCAATAGGTCTGCGCCCGGCTCATGCCCAGCGCCTCGCTGCTCTCATACTGATGCTTCGGGATGGCGATGAGGGCACCGCGGACGAGGTCGCTCATCTCGGCCGTGCCCCAGAGCACGAACACGATGACCGCCGCCGTCTCATGCCAAGGCTCAGGGCACTTTCGGTCTGGATGGGTTCAATGGCTTCCAGCCCGCTGCGGAAAGCCTCGGCCATGTAGCTGCCGCCCAGAAAGGCAAGGCCTGCAATGCCGCAGAGCTCGGCGTTGGTCTTGATGCCGATCTTGGGCAGACCGTAATAAAGAAAGAACAGCTGGACCAGCAGCGGCGTGTTCCGGCTGAGCTGGATATAAGCGCCCACGATACGGCGCAGCACCGGCACTTTTTCGTACTGGAGTACGGCGCAGACAAGGCCCACAAGGATAGCCCAGAAGATACCGGCCACACCCAGACGCAGGGTGAGCCAGGCCGCTTTTTCATACTGCGGCAGATATTGCACCATCACATTCCAGTCCATGTCTGTTCCCCTCCTTTTCTCCTGATCTTGCGGATGTATGTTTCCGTTGGCCGTATGATATACCCATTTTCCTAGAATGTCAATATGTTTATAGGTTTTTTGTTGCACAAATTCCGGTCAAATTGATAAACAAGCTATTCATCGCTGATTTTCGTTTCGGTTTTTCCACGCAAAAACGCGTCTCCTCCTTTTTGCATCAAGAGACGGCGTTTGTTTTTGGTGGTTTAACTTTGGGTTGCAGTTAACAAGGCCTCGTTTTGTTCACCAATTGTCAGTGTACTCTTCTTTGCTTCCCAATCACCGTTATAAACGATCGTTTTCAAATTGCAGTAATCAAATGCATATTTCTCTACGTTCGACAATGTTCCCGGCAGAGTGATCTTTTTCAGGCCGCTATGTTCAAATGCGCCTTCTTCAATCCGGATCACTCCCTCGCCAAGCTGCACACTTTGCAGGCTTTACACCGGGCGAATGTTTGTTTTCCTGTTTCGGGCATTCCAACAATTTCCGCCTGTACCAGTTGATTACAATCGGCAAATACTGCATCCCCCAGTTCTTTGACTGTCGCGGGAACAATTATCTGCCATAGGCCCGTACTTTTGAATGCTCCAAACTGGATTTCCGTCACATCTGCGGGAATTGTGACCGCCCTTAGCTTTGCGTTATTTTCAAAGCAGCTCATTCCAATACTGTACGGCTTTCCCGTCGGAAGGAGCACATTTGCCCCATTCGTAAACTCATAGCTGACCAATACCAGCTTGCCTTGCTCTATTTTCCACTCTGCCTTACAGCCTTCCGGGACGACCATGCCATCCCACGGTTTGGGCGGTTCCGGTTCCGGAAGCGGCTCCGGTTCACTGGAAGAAGCCGATTCCGAGGGGGCGGGCACTTCCTCCGGCTGAGAGGGAGCCGATACCTCACTGGAAGCGGGCGGTTCCGCAGGCGCGGGCATCTCTCCCCCGCCGCAGGCAGAAAGCAGCACGGTACCGCACAAAAACAGCGCTGTACACAGAACGGTCCTCCATTTCATAGCGAGCCTCCTATTCTGTCCCGCAGGGGCCATCTTCTTTTTTTCAGAACACCTTGCGGCACTCCACCACAAGGCCGACCACCCGCACCTGCACCCGTTTCAGATCATAGATCTGGGGCTGGTGCACGGGGTTGAAGCTTTTGGGGGTCAGGACCACAAGGCTACCCTCCTGACGGAAATATTTCACGGTGGCTTCATCGCCGTTGACCATCACCACGGCAAGCTGGCCGTTTTCTACCTCCGGCTGCTCCCGTACCAGGATCTCATCGTTTTCCGAGATGCCCACGGCGTTCATGCTGTCGCCCCGGACACGGAGCCAGAAGTACCGTGCCCCATCCTTCCGGGTGATGGGGATGTAGCCTCAATGTTTTCTTCCGCATACATGGGCAGGCCTGCACGCACCGTGCCCAGCAGCGGAGCCGTGAGAGCGGGATCGAACGGGACAGCTCCTTCGGGCAGCTTCCGCTCCTCCTGCACCGACGGGACGGCTTCGCCCAGCAGTTCCCCCACCGGCACGCCAAAATAGGCAGATACTCTGGCCAGCGTCTCGCCCGAGGGGGTCGCTCCGGTGTTTTTCCATTTGGTCACTGTGGAGTTGCTCAAGCCCATCTCCTGCGCTGCCCGGCTGCGGCTGATTCCTCTGGCCTGACACAGGGCCGTGTAGCAGTCATAAAACACAAATTTTGCACTCCTTCTTGTGCAGAACGCCGGTTTTCTAACCGGATTCAGATTTTCCCTTGACTTTCTGAATTTAATCAGATATTATAGCCTCACAAGCTGATTTTGGTTAGATTTCATCCACCAAACCTTCTGCGGTCTTTTCACAATCTTACCGGAAACTCTAACCAAAGTCAAGCTTTTTGAACGCAAAAACCACGACAAAAGGAGTGAAACTGTATGATCGAACGTCAGATCCATTTATCCTCGGGCGGCGGGGCTGCTTTGCAGGGGTACGATGGCCTGCTCCGCTTCGGCTACACCAAAAACCGGGGCATCTACGCCTGCGGGTGGAAGCCGACGGCGAGTGGCAGGGCATGACCCTGCGGGCCTTCTGGCACCTGCCGGATGGGAACGCTGCCCCCTCCACGCTGGTGGTGGACGGCCTTGTGGAGGTGCCCGCCCTCATCACGGCTGTGCCCGGGGAGGGGCGCATTACCTTTGAGGGCACCGATGGCACCCGCACCCTGACCAGCGCGGACGTGTGCTACTGCGTGGCCGAAAACTCCGGCACTGAGGACAGCACCCTGCCCAGCCCGGCACGCCCGCCCTGGCAGGCCCTGCTCGACCGGCTGAAAGCAGCTGTGGAAAGCGGTGCATTCCGGGGCGAAAAGGGTGACCCCGGACCGCAGGGAGAGCCCGGTGCCGCAGGACCCACTGGCCCCAAAGGAGAGCCCGGCCCGCAAGGCCCGCAGGGAGAACCCGGCCCCCAGGGCCCAAAGGGTGACCCCAGCGATCCCGGCCAGTGGGAGCTGCTGGAAAAGGTGTCCCTGAATGCCGCCGCTGCCAGCTTTGAGCGCACTTTCCCACCGAACTGCAGGCGCTGAAGGTGCTGTTTCAGGCAGGCAGCAGCCAATCCAAGGGCACGCTGCACTGGGTTTGCAGCACCAGCGATGGTACCCAGCTGCTCAGTGCTTCTGCCCCCTGTGCTGCCAGCAGCTTGATGTCCAGCCCGCCCACCCGCACCTTTGCCAGCTTTCAGGCACTTCCCTGCTTTGGCAGTATCTCTGTTTTGCCGCATCCGGCACCACGGGTGCACCGCCTGCGGTCGTTCTGCCTGCCGGAAGCGGCGGCCAGAATGTGGATGCAGCCAGAAGCTCGGCAGGCTGACCCTGACCGTGGACACCAATGTCCGGCTTGCCGCCGGTGCCACGATCGAGCTGTGGGGCGTTCCGGCCTGAGCGGGAACACCGAAACCGTTCCCGACAGAACTTTCGGTAAAATTTCTCTCACTTTCCATGAATTTTTTGTGTTTTGCCTTGATGCATCTTCCATATTTTGTTATACTGGTTAAAAAGCGGAAAGTGGGGAGTCGGCCATGGATGTCCCTGTTCGGTTTATCGATTCGATCATCAACAATCCCCTGCTGATGCAGTTTCTTGTGCATCGGTGGTTTTTTCTGTTGGAATATGACCCCCGTCTGGATCAGCTGCGGGTCTACGATACCCGGAGCCGCACGCTGGAGACACTGGATGCCTACCTTGGCTCCGAAAAGCCGGAGCACGCCACGATCTTCGCGGAGGACCGCTGGAAGATGCGTGCCCTGCTCACCGGTGAGCTGTTCGGCCCGCTGGAGATGCGTTTTGTCTCGCCGGAGGGGGTGTATTATTCCCGGGAGGTGGATGCCCGCCCGGTCGAGGACCCCGCCCGCGGCACGCTCTATGTAGGCTACGCAAAGGACATCACCGACCAGAAGAATCAGACCCAGGAGCTGCTGGAGCAGGCCCGCCACGATTCCCTGACCCAGCTGTATAACAACCGCACCGGCAAGGAGCTTATTGACCGCTATCTGCAGGCCAAAGATCCCTATGCTCCTGTGGAATGCTGGTCATCGACCTTGATTTTTCAAGAACGTCAACGACTGCTACGGCCATCTGTTCGGCGACAAGGTCCTGCAGGAGTTTGCCCGGCTGCTGCGCACCCTGTTCCGCTCCAGCGACATTCTGGTGCGGTTCGGCGGCGATGAGTTCGTGGTGTTTTTGAAGGATATCCCAACACCACCCTGCTCCAGAAGACCCGCCAGCTGTCGGAATCCGTGCAGCAGGTGAAGTTCTGGGAAAACGATTACCGGATGACCTGCAGCATCGGTGCCTGCTTCCTGCCCGAAAACACAGCGGCTATTCCTTTGACCAGCTGTTCGAAAACGCGGACTGGGCCCTGTATCAGGCCAAGCAGAACGGCCGCAACCAGTATGTGTTCTGCGACAATCTGCGGCGCTACGCCCAGGCGGTTCCTGCCGCCCCGGAAACGGCCGATATCGATGCACGCTACCTGCACAACGACCTGATCTCCACCGCCTTTGAACTGTTTGAGAAGAACAACAGCTTTGAGACTGCTATCCCCCTCTTCCTGAAGATCGTCGGCATCCGGCTGCAGCTGGACCGCATTACCATTGTGGACACCTGCATCCGGGAACGCAGCGTCTCCCGGCAGTTCCAGTGGACCTCTCCCCACGCGGAGCCGGTGCCTCTGAACGGTAACTCCTTTACCAAGGAGGACTTCCTGACCCTGTTCCACAGCTACGATGAATACGGTACCACCGTGCTGCAGGCCGGCAATATGGGAATGTACTCGCCGCAGGGGCGCGCGCTGCTGATGCAGGGCGGAGCACAGACGGTGGTCTACGCTGCCATGTACGGCGAGGGCGAATATCAGGGTGCCATTGCCTATGTGGTGTGCGGCAGCAAACGGTACTGGACACCCCAGAACCGCCGGGAGCTGGGCGAGATCACAAAGATCATCAACGCCTACCTGAGCAAGCATCTGGCCGTGAACGATGTAAGCCGCGGCATGACTTCTGCCGCCAGTTTGAGCAGTATCAGGCCCAGCATTACCCGGAGGTACGCCTGCGGGTGCGGATGGGTGTGTACGCCATTGAGCCCGGCTGCCTGAGCGCATCTGCCGCCATCGACAAGGCAAACTTTGCCCGCAAGCAGGTGCACAGCAATACCCGCGTGTCTGCTGTCCAGTTTGACAAAAAGCTGGAGGTCAAGCAGACCCTGACCGGTGAGCTGCTGAGCGGCCTGCCGCAGGCGCTTGAGAACGGCGAGTTCAAGCTGTACCTCCAGCCCAAGTTCTCGCCCAAGGATCTCTCTGTCATCGGGGCCGAGGCGCTGACCCGCTGGATCAAGCCGGACGGCACCGTGGTCTACCCCGACCAGTTCATTCCCATTCTGGAATCCACGGGCCACATCGTGGAGTTGGATCTGTACATCTTCGAGCAGGTGGCCCGGTTCCTGCAGCGCAATGCACAGGCCGGGCATCGGCTGCTGCCCATTGCGGTGAACGCCTCGGCGGCGCTTGCCCGGGAGGATGCCCCCACCCAGGAGTACAGCGAAATTCTGGAAAAGCACAACATCAGCGCCCGGATGTTGGAGATCGAACTGACCGAGACGGCGGTGGTCTCGGAGTACGACCGGGTGAAGCGCCTGCTTTCCTCCTTCCAGAGCGATGGAATGCAGACCTCGCTGGACGATTTCGGCGCGGGCGGTTCCCTGCTGAACAACATGGTGGATATCCCCGTGAACACCATCAAGCTGGACAAGCTCTTTCTGACCCGGTGCAGTTCCAACGCGCGGGGCACCGATTTTCTGCGGGAGGTCGTACATCTGGTCAAACGGCTGGGCTACAACGTCATCTGCGAGGGCATCGAGACCGAGGAGCAGGTGCAGCTCCTCCGCTCGCTGGACTGCGACGGCGCGCAGGGCTTCTGGTTCTCCAAGGCCATCCCGGCTGAGGAGTTCGAGCGGCGGTATCTCTGCAGCTGAGACAAAAAACACTCCCCTTCGGTGGAGCCGTGCGGCACACGGTCCTGCCGAAGGGGAGTGTTGCTGTTTAGAAAGAATTATACCGTGGTCTCGACCCGGGGAGCCCCACCGGCGATCTCTTCTGCCGTCAGGGGGGCGGCCTGGCGCCGGGGCGTTCAGGCGCTCCTTGGCGACTGCCAGCATCAGCTTGATGCGGTTTTCCTGGTTGACCCGGGTGGCGCTGGGTCATAATCGATGGGGGTGATATTGGCGCTGGGATACAGGGCGCGGATCTTGTTCACCATGCCCTTGCCCACGATATGGTTGGGCAGGCAGCCGAAGGCTGGGCACAGACGATGTTGCCGTAGCCGCCCTGCACCAGCTCGATCATCTCGGCGGTCAGCAGCCAGCCCTCGCCCATCTTGGCCCCCAGCGAGATGATGCCCCGGGGCTTTTCCACCAGCTCCTTGAAGGGGCCGGGGGCATAGAACCCGGCATCGGCTGTGGCCTTGAGCATGGCACGCTCCACGCTGTCCAGCCAGTTGAGCAATTGATCCGTGCCCATCTTGACGGCCAGCTTGCCGCCGTAAAGAACATGATCCTCGCCCATATTGAAGATGCAGTACTGCACAAAGCCCATCAGGCCCGGGAAGTTCACCTCACAGTCCTGGCTCTCCAGGAACTTCTGCAGGTCGTTGTTGCCCAGGGGGCTGTACTTGACGTAGATCTCGCCGACTACGCCCACCTTGACCTTGGGCACCGGGTCACGGGGATGGCCGCAAAATCCTTTGCAATGAGCGGGAAGGTGTGCTTCATTTCCCGGGCAGTAAAGCCCTTGCCGGCCAGCAGAACGCGGCCCAGACGCTCGACCCACAGATCGACCATCCGGTCAGCGGCTCCCTTTTCGTTCTCGTAGGGGGCCACCTGATTGCGCAGGGCACAGAGCATATCGCCGTAGAAAATGCAGGCCAGCGCGCGGCGGGCCAGCGGCAGGGTCATCTGGAAGCCGCTGTCTTTTTCCAGACCGGAGAAGTTCAGGCTGGCAACGGGGATCTGGGGATAGCCCGCCTTGACCAGAGCCTTGCGGAGCAGGTGGATGTAGTTGGAAGCACGGCAGCCGCCGCCGGTCTGGGTGATGAGCAGGGCCGTATGATCCAGGTCATACTTGCCGCTGTTCAGGGCGTCCAGAAACTGGCCGATGACCAGCAGGGCCGGATAGCAGGTGTCGTTGTGGACGTATTTCAGGCCAAGCTGTGCCACGGCGCTGCCGCAGTTGCCCAGGATCTCGCACTTGTAGCCGTCGTAGCGCAGGGCGTATTCCAGCAACCGGAATTGGGTAATGGCCATGTTGGGGATGAGGATGGTGTGGGTCTGCTTCATCTCCGGGGTAAATTTGGGATAATTGTATTCCATAGGTTCCTCCTATGTATCAGGCTTCTGCCTTGGGGGCGGCCTTTTCCTCTGCCGCCTCGTCGCGCTCCTCCAGAGCGGCGAACAGGCTGCGCAGACGGATGTTGACCGCACCCAGATTGGTGATCTCATCGATCTTGAGCTGGGTGTAGAGCTTACCGCCTGCCTGCAGGATCTCGCGGGTCTCATCGGTGGTAATGGCATCCACGCCGCAGCCAAAGGAGACCAGCTGCACCAGATCCATATCCTTCTGGGTGGTGCAGTACTTGGCCGCCGCATACAGGCGGCTGTGGTAGGTCCACTGGTTCAGCACACTGGTGGGGAACTTTTCCACCCGGTTGGAGATGCTGTCCTCAGTGACAACAGCCGCGCCGTGGCGGGTGATGAGGTGGTCGATGCCATGGTTGATCTCAGGGTCAACGTGGTAGGGGCGGCCAGCCAGCACGATGATGCGCCTTGCCCTGACGGCGTGCCTCATCAACTGATCTCGCTGCCCTTGACCCGGATCTGGCCATGTGGGCCTCGTGCTCGGCGTAGGCAGCATCGGCAGCGGCCTGCACTTCCTTTTCGGAAATGCCGCCGAAGTATTTGGGCAGGACTTCCTTTGCCATCTTGCGGACAAAGTCCTTGGGGCGGTGGATGCCCACATAGTCCATAGATAAACTTCTGGCCCTCCAGCTCGGGGCAGTTGCCTGCCAGAACTTCAGGGTAATAGGCCACCACCGGGCAGTTATAGTGGTTGTCGCCCAGACCCTCGTTCAACGTTGTAAGTCAGACAGGGGTAGAAGATGGCATCCAGGTGCATCTGGCTCAGGGCCTTGATGTGCCGTGGCTCAGCTTGGCCGGGAAGCAGGCGGTGTCGCTGGGGATGGTGGCCTGACCGGCCAGATACAGCCCCCGGCTGGACACCGGGCTGGTGTGCACGGCAAAGCCCAGCCTGGTCCAGAAGGTGTGCCAGAAGGGCAGCAGCTCGTACATATTCAGGCAGAGCGGAATGCCAATGGAGCCGCGCTTGCCGGGCACGGGCTTGTAACCGGCCAGCAGCTGCTGCTTGTAGGCGTACAGATTCAGGCTGTCGTCCTCGCTCTTACCGGTCACGGGCTTATCGCAGCGGTTGCCGGAGATAAACTTGCGGCCATCGGCAAAGGTGTTGATGGTGAGCTGGCAGTGGTTGCCGCAGCCGCCGCACTTGACGCTGACTACCTTCTGGTCGAAGGCTTCCAGCTCGGCCAGACTCATCATGGCGGAGGTCTCCCGGTGGTTCTTATGGCTCTGGCGCAGGCCGAACAGGGCCGCGCCGTAGGCACCCATCAGGCCCGCGATGTCGGGGCGGATGACCTCCACGCCCATCTCTTTTTCAAAGGCGCGGAGAACAGCCTCATTGTAGAAAGTACCGCCCTGCACCACGATCTTGCGGCCCAGCTCCTCGGGGCTGGATGCGCGGATGACCTTGTACAGCGCGTTCTTGACCACACTGATGGACAGACCGGCGGAAATGTTCTCGATGGAAGCGCCGTCCTTCTGGGCCTGCTTGACCGAGCTGTTCATAAACACGGTGCAGCGGCTGCCCAGATCCACGGGGCGGTCTGCGAACAGGCCGAGAGCGGCGAACTCCTTGACATCATAGCCCAATGCCTGCGCAAAGGTCTGCAAAAAGCTGCCGCAGCCGGAGGAGCAGGCCTCGTTCAGGAAAATGTTGCTGATGGCACCATCCTCGATCTTAAAGCACTTCATGTCCTGACCGCCGATATCGATGATGAAATCCACATCGGGCATAAAGTATTTGGCGGCGGTGAAATGAGCCACCGTTTCCACCAGACCATAATCACAGCGGAAGGCGTTCTTGACCAGTTCCTCGCCATAGCCGGTGGTGGTCACGCTGGCCACCTGCAGGCCGGGGTGCTCCTGGTAGATCTTGATCAGCTGTTCCCGGATCAGGGGCAGCGGGTGCCAGGTTGCTGGTAATTGGTGTACAGGATCTGACTCTTCTCGTCCACCACCACCAGCTTGACGGTGGTGGAGCCGGAGTCGATGCCGATATGCACCGGGCCGCACTGGCGCTGAAGGCACATGGGCACGCTGTGGACATGTGCCGGGCATGGAATTCCTCGTACTCCTGCTTGTTGGCAAAGAGCGGAGGCTCACTGGCATAAGTAGCGGTGGCGGCGTACTGGTCCAGCGCGTTGGCCACTGCGGAGAGTTCGAACTCCTTATCCGCATAGAGGGCGGCACCCAGTGCCACATAGAGCAGGCTGTTCTCGGGGCAGGTTCCGGTGACCCCCAGCGCCTCATCAAGCTCTTGCGCAGCACGCTGCTGAAGTCAGCGGCCCGCCCAGATACAGGATATTGCCTTGATGGGGCGGGCCTGTGCCAGACCGGCAATGGTCTGGTTGACCACCGCCTTGTAGATGCTGGCGGCGATATCCTCCGTGCGTGCGCCCTGATTGATGAGGGGCTGCACATCGCTTTTGGCAAACACGCCGCAGCGGGACGCGATGGTATAGGTGCGCTCGGCCTTTTCCGCGGCCTTGTTCATCTCGTCGGCACTCATCTTCAGCAGGGTGGCCATCTGGTCAATAAAGCACCGGTGCCGCCGGCACAGCTGCCGTTCATGCGGACCTCGGTGCCGTTGGTCAGGAACAGGATCTTTGCGTCCTCGCCGCCCAGCTCGATCACGCAGTCGGTGGCGGGCACAAACCGCTTGACTGCAACACGGGTGGAGAACACCTCCTGCACAAAGGGCACGCCGCAGCTGTCGGCCAGACCCATGCCGGCAGAACCGGAGATGCTCAGCAGAGCCTTGTTTCCGTGCAGGTGCTCTGCATCGATACGGCGCAGCAGCTCCTGCGCCTTTTCCAGAATATGGCTGTAATGACGCTCGTATGTTGAATAAATCAGCGCATCATGTTCGTCCAGCACCGCGCACTTGATGGTGGTGCTTCCGATGTCAAGACCTACTCTCACTTGCTTTTCCTCCTGAGGAACAATATAAAAATACAGTTGTATTATACTCAAAAATCGGGATACAATCAATCCAGTCACCATATTTTACACGCAAAAAATAGTATTTTCCGCTCAAAAAGTTAAACATTTTGTTAAATTCACGAATACAGCTCCCCTTGTTTTTCTACATTCCGGTTAAGATTCTTTACTCAGAGTGATTTTTACACAAAAACGCCTGCCCCGGAAAAGCCCGGAGCAGGGCGCTGAACATCGTATCATTCCATTTTATCGGACAACAGGGCAAGCTCCCGCAGGATCTGCCAGCGCAGGCCATCAGCTGTGGTGAGTGCCGGATGGATGGTGTGCAGTTCCACACTGCCCTCAATGGGAAACATCGTTCCGGCCAGCGGGATGCGCACCTCTGCCCGGGTGCCGCTTCCGGCACCGCGCGGCGTGAGGGAAAGCACCCACCCCATGTGGCGCAGTAGCGGCGGCAGAGCAGCAGCCCTGCCTGCACACCGCCCAGGAAGCGGCGGCGGTTCTCCATCCAGTTTTCACCGGTGGGCAGGCCGCAGCGTCGTCCTCCACGATCAAGTACAGATCCTCGTCGTCCCGGGTGAGCCGGATCTTGATCTGCCCGCCGGGGCTTACCGCCCGCAGGCGTTGGAAAGCAGATGAAACAGCAGCTGCTCGGCCTCCTGGGCATCCGCCTTGACATAGCAGCGCCGGAACGGGCTGTGATCCACGGTCAGCCGGATACCCAGCTGCTTCTCGATCTCCGGGGCTATCTGGGCGGCTCCATCAGGATCCAGCACAGGTCTACCGGCTTCATGGACGGCTTGTCGTTCATCTCCACTTCCAGCAGGCCCATCATCTCCCGCAGTGCGCTCCAGGCGGATGCTCTCCTGCCCCATATCCTCCAGCGCCTGCCGGGTCCTTTCGTCTCCGGTCCGGGCCAGATGCATCTGCAGGTATTCCCGGTTCTGGTCCATGATGCGCAGGGAGTGCAGCAGCACGCTCTCAAATTGTTTGCGGGGGAAATCCCCCATCCCGCTCTCTTTTGCCATTCCGTTCTCTCTCTTTTTTCTCATCGTCCAGCCTTCCGTCCCTGCGTTCCGCTGTCGATCAATTTCTGGCGGCCCGCATAGATCAGCTTGCCCAGGGTAACGCTATGCCCCATCAGGCCGTAATCCTGCTTGAATTTCTGCCAGGCTTCGGTGTTGTATTTTTCCACCCCGTCGATCAGGCGGCGCATCCCGCAGTCCACGGCGGCCACCGTGGTGTGGTGTTCCTCGGCCACAGTCTGCAGGATCTCTTTGCGCACGGCCAGCTTCCGCTCCGTGCCGCATACGACCTGCAGCGCAGTGGTCAGATATTCACAGTTTACATCCGGCTGCTGGATGCCCCACTCCGCATAAAGCTGCTTGCAGAACGGCAGCACCCAGAAGATGCCAATGTCCGTGGAGCTGCGCAGATCCAGCAGCAGATCCAGCAGGCTGCTGCGCTCCGGCAGGTACTGCCTGCCGTCCGGCCGCAGGAACGATGCCGTGGCATCGCTGTACCAGTCATCCCCCTGCAACAGCAGCAGCGGGCGGTTATGCAGGCTGTTGAGCCGCTTGAGGAACTCATACCCGTCCATATCCTCCAGCTGGCTCGAAAGCACCACGATATCCACACTGCGCTGCTGGCGCAGCTCCCGCAGCAGATCCTCGCCGCTGTGGAAACAGACACAGCAGATCGCAGGATTCTGCTCCTCCAGATAATTTTTCCGGACGCGGATCTCCCGCTCGTCGTAGCTCAAAAGCGCGACATGCAGCTTTGAAACGAGTCGTTCCGTCAATCCAACCTTCCCCTTTGCCTTAAAATTGCCGCACTTTTCTTCCGTGCGTACTGTATGATACTATTTTATAAGGCCCTGCGGAAAGATTCAATCCCCGAAAAAACGTCACTATGCGTCGAGCCGTACAGGAATGGCGGCTTTTTGCGTCTTGATTTTTGGTAATTTACGTCATAAAGTGTCGATTTTTGTTTCTTTCACCTTCTTCAGCATAACACCATCTTTCCCGAAAAGCAATGGTTTGTCACATTCATCTGATACTATATCTACGTTATTTTGTTTTTTGTCCGGCATTTCCCACACGCCGCCGGGCACGCATAAGAAAGGCCTGCCTATGCTACAACTGAAAAAAGATCCGCAAGGAATACAAAACCGGTGACCTTGTACAGACCGCACTGAATGATGTCAGCCTGAACCTGCGCGACAGCGAATTTGTCGCCATCCTGGGCCCCTCCGGCTCCGGCAAGACCACCCTGCTGAACATCATCGGCGGCCTGGATCGGTACGACAGCGGTGACCTTGTCATCAACGGGATCTCCACCAAAAAGTACACCGACCGCGATTGGGACTCCTACCGCAACCACACCATCGGCTTTGTGTTCCAGAGCTACAACCTGATCCCCCATCAGACCGTTCTGGCCAACGTGGAGCTGGCCCTGACCATTTCCGGCATCTCGGGCGCAGAGCGCAAGCGCCGCGCCACCGAGGCGCTGCAGAAGGTGGGGCTGGGCAATCAGCTGCACAAGCACCCCAGCGAAATGTCCGGCGGCCAGATGCAGCGCGTTGCCATTGCCCGTGCGCTGGTCAACAACCCGGAGATCCTGCTGGCAGACGAGCCCACCGGCGCACTGGACAGCGAGACCAGCATCCAGGTCATGGAGCTGCTCAAGGAGGTGGCAAAGGACCGTCTGGTGGTCATGGTCACCCACAACCCGGAGCTGGCCCAGCAGTACGCCACCCGCATCGTGAACCTGAAGGATGGTGTCATCCGCTCCGACACCGCCCCCTACAAACCTGACACCACTCAGCTTGCCCCTGCCGTTCACAAGAACATGGGCCACTCCTCCATGTCGTGGTGGACCTCGCTGACCCTGAGCTTCAACAACCTCTGGACCAAAAAGACCCGCACCCTGCTCACGGCCTTTGCAGGCTCTATCGGCATCATCGGCATTGCGCTGATCATCTCCCTGTCCACCGGTGTCAACCAGTATATCGCCGATATGGAGCGGGACACCCTTTCCGAGTACCCGGTGCAGATCCTGCGCAGCGGCATGGATCTGACCAGCCTGCTGTCCGCCGACCTGCCCGGCCAGCCCGCCGCCCCCGGCGAAGATGGTGCCGGTGCGCCAGCTCGTGACCCAGATGGTTTCCGGCATCACCTCCAACGACCTGAAGAGCCTGAAAACCTACCTCGAGAGCGATGCCTGCAGCATCGGGGAGAGCGTTTCCTCGGTGGAGTATTCCTATAATGTACAGCCTCAGATCTACCGCCAGGACCCGGACGGCAGCATCCGGCAGGTGAACCCGGATTCCTCCCTTTCCGCTCTGGGCATCAGCTCCACCAGCTCGACCAACAACATGATGGCCAGCATGATGAACACCAGCGTGTTCTACCAGCTGCCCGCCAGCGATGCCCTGTATCATTCCCAGTACGAGGTCAAGGCAGGCCGCTGGCCCGAAAGCTACAACGAGTGCGTTGCCGTGCTGGGTGCGGATGGTTCCATCACCGATTATGCCTCTACGCGCTGGGCCTGCGGGACAACGCCGAGCTGGACAAGATGATCCAGCAATTCGCCCAGAACCAGAATGTGGATGTGCCCGAAGATTTCAAGACCTACCGGTACAGCGATTTTCTGGGCCGCACCTTCAAGCTGGTCAACGCGGCCGACCGCTACCAGTACGACGATGCCCACAGCACCTGGGTGGATAAATCGGACGACAAGGCCTTCCTGCAGGAGCTTGTGGCCAACGGCGAGACCATGACCATCGTGGGCGTGGTGCAGCCAGGGAGAACGCCTCCGCCGCCATGCTGTCCTCCGGCATCGCCTATCCCGCCTCTTTGACCCGGCACGTCATGGACACCGCCGCCCAGAGCAGGCTGGTACAGGATCAGCTCGCCGACCCGCAGACCAATGTGCTGAACGGTGAGCCCTTCGGCACCGAGCGAACCACTGCCGTGGACATGGCTTCCCTCTTCTCCATTGACACCGACCAGCTCGAGAGCGCCTTCCAGTTCGACCCCGGCAAGCTGGATCTTGACCTGAGCGGCGCGTTCGACCTGAGTGATGGTTCCGTAGATTTTTCCTCCCTCATTGACCCGGACAGCTTCCAATTTGATCTGACCGAAACGCCCGACATCGACATGAGCGCCCTGACGGACGTGTTCGCCAACATGGACATTTCCATCCCCGCCGACAAAATGCAGCAGCTGGCCCAGAAGGTGATGACCGGCTACAAGGATTACATCATCGGCAACGGCATTCTGGGGCTGGACAAGATCGGTTTTGACCAGTATCTCGCCAGCGACCAGTTCCAGCAGCTGATGAAGGATTCCATGGGCAGCCTCATCGATACCGCTGCCCTGCAGGAGCAATTTACTGCCGCCATGCAGCAGGTCATGGGCAGCGTGATGGCAAACTTCTCGGAACAGATCGCCGCCGAATTGCAGGCCCAGCTGGGCACTGCCATGGAGCAGGCCATGGGCCAGATCAGCACGAATCTGCAGAGCCAGATGACCGAGCGCTTCTCCTCTCTGGGCAGCCAGATGGAAAGCGCGCTGAAGATCGACGCAGATGCGTTCCGGAATGCCATCCGGTTCAACATGACTGAGGACGATCTGGCGGAGCTGATGAAGTCGAAAATGATGTCCACCAGCGCCACCTATGAAAGCAACCTGCAGGCCTTTGGTTATGCCAGCGAGGACGACCCCAGCCAGATCAACATCTATCCGCTGGACTTCGAGCAAAAGGCTAAGGTCCTCAATGTGCTGGACAGCTACAATGCCGCCATGCGTAAGCAGGGCGCGGAAGACAAGGTAATCCAGTACACCGATGTAGTGGGCACCCTGATGACCTCCGTGACCAGGATCATCAACATGATCTCCAACATGCTGGTGGCCTTTGTCTCCATCTCGCTGGTGGTCTCCTCCATTATGATTGGCATCATCACCTATATCAGCGTGCTGGAGCGCCGCAAGGAGATCGGCATCCTGCGTGCCATCGGTGCTTCCAAGCGGAACATCTCCGAGGTGTTCAACGCCGAGACCTTCATCATCGGCCTGTGCTCGGGCCTCATGGGCATCGGCCTCAGCAGACTGCTGCTCATTCCGGGCAACATGCTCATCCAGAAGATCGCCGTCGGCACCAGCGTAGTGGCCGTTCTGCCTGGAAGGCCGCTGTGGTGCTGGTTGCACTGGCAACTGTGCTGACCATTCTGGGCGGCTTCATCCCCGCCAAAACCGCTTCCCGCTCTGACCCTGTCAAGGCTCTGAGAGCAGAATAAGATCACTTTTTCAAAGAGGCTGTTGCACAAGCCCCAGCAAAAAAGACCAGAGTTGTTTCGCCAAAAGGCGTTACAACTCTGGTCTTTTGCTTTCTTTCATGTGAACCGTGCGGCGGCTTCTTTACCACTCTTCTTCGTCAGCGCCCACCCTTGTGCGGCGGAACATGCTCTCCACAATGGCGCAGTATTTATCCGCCAGACAGACGATGACCGCCTCGCGGCAGGTCGGGATATGGCGGAAGGTCAGGGGCCACATGTGGCTTGCAATGACGTTCTGCTCCTTTTTGGTAATGCCGAACACCCGCTGTGCGTTCACACAGGCAGACCCCGGGTGGGAAAAGCCGTGCATCTCAAACAGATGCCGCAGGCCGTGGAAAGAGCCTGCTTGTGCCAGTCATAGAGATAGAAATCGTGGAGGAAGGCCCCCACGGCCAGCGTGGTCTCATCGGCTCCCAGATGGAAGCGGTGGTTGATCCAGCAGCTGACCACGACCACATTCTTGCAGTGCTGGTAGGTGGTCACATCACCGTGCTGGATAAACTCACGCATTTCCTGCACCTTGGGGTGATGGTCGTACTGTTCCAGAATAGCGGACAGGCGCTCCCGTTCCGTTTGTGAAAGCTGCATGGAAAATTCCCTTTCTTCTTGTCAGAAACGCTCAGCTCAGCTCCGCAGCTGAACCGGGTTGGAGCTGCCGAAGTTCTCAGCAGCCGAAGGATTTTCGCGGGTCAGGCTCAGGTCCACCAGATACTGCTTGCCGTCGCCCAGCGCCTCCAGCTCGGCCAGCTTGGCCTCGGCAGAAGCCTTGTCCGGGTACCACTGGATGAGGAAGAAGTTTTCCTCCTCCACGCCGTAATACAGCCACTGGCCGTCTGCCCGCAGCAGGTCGTCCAGATGATCCACCTCATCGCCATCGGTCAGGCCCAGGCCCTCCTCGGCGTAGACATTTTCAGGTTCCACCTGCAGCACTTCGATGACCTGAATGGCGCTCTGTAAGTATTCATCCTGCGAAATGCTCTTGTCCGAGCGTTCCCAGCCCGTCAGGAATGCCTGCATCAGCAGGTTCTTCACGGAGATCTCCGGCTTCATTGCCATAACATATTCCTCTTTCCTCGTTTGTTTCCGCTGACCAGTATACGCTAAAAATTGTGAAAGGTCAACTATTTCTTTATGAATTTTTTGTAGCAACGCACAAAAGGCATTTTGTTCCAGTTCATTTCTGAACTTTTTATGAAACCCCTTGATTTTTGACCCGCATCGGTGTATATTAGCACTCGAAAGATATGAGTGCTAAGAAAATGCAGCATCGGCTGCTTCTTCTGCATTGCCGCTCCTTTTGCGAGGGGCCGGATCTGAATACTGTACAAAAGAGGTTTTGTATTATGGCGAAGAAAGAATTTCAGGCTGAAAGCAAAAAACTGATGGACATGATGATCAACTCCATCTACACCAACAAGGAGATCTTCCTCCGTGAGCTGATCTCCAACGCTTCGGATGCCATCGACAAACTTTATTATAAGAGCCTGACCGATCCTTCCGTGGGCATGAACAAGGGCGATTTTCGCATCCTGCTCACCCGCGATAAGGACAATCGCCTGCTGACTGTCTCCGATAACGGCATCGGCATGACCAAAGAAGAGCTGGAGCAGAACCTGGCACCATCGCCCACTCCGGTTCTCTGGACTTTAAGAAGGACAACAAGGACGAGAACATCGACATCATCGGTCAGTTCGGCGTGGGCTTCTACTCCGCCTTCATGGTCGCCGACAAGGTCACCGTCATCTCCAAGGCATACGGTGCGGACGAAGCCTGGCAGTGGGAGTCCAGCGGTGCTGACGGCTACGAGCTGACCCCCGCCGAGAAGGAAACCGCCGGTACTGACATCATCCTGCACATCAAGGACAGCACCGATACCGACAATTACGAGAACTTCCTCGATGAATACGGCATCGTGGCCATCGTCAAAAAGTACAGCGACTATGTGCGCTATCCCATCCAGATGGAGCGGGAAAAGAGCCGCCAGAAGCCCGAACCCGATCCCAAGCCCGAGGACTACAAGCCGGAGTGGGAGACCTACACCGAGCTTGAGACCCTGAACAGTATGGTACCCATCTGGAAGAAGCAGAAGAGCGAGGTCACCGACGAGGAATACGCCAGCTTCTACAAGGATAAATTCAACGATTATTCTGACCCCGCCCGCGTCATCGTGAGCCGCACCGAGGGCACCGCCAACTACAACGCCCTGCTGTTCGTGCCCAGCCATCGCCCCTATGATTTCTACACCAAGGAGTATGAGAAGGGTCTGGCCCTGTACGCATCCGGCGTGCTCATTATGGAAAAGTGCGCAGACCTGCTGCCCGATTACTTCAGCTTCGTCAAGGGCATTGTGGACAGCCAGGATCTGAGCCTGAACATCAGCCGCGAGATGCTGCAGAAGGACAACCAGCTCAAGCTGATCCACAACGCACTGGAAAAGAAGATCAAAAACGAGCTGCACTCCATGCTGGTCAACGACCGCGAAAAGTACGAGGCATTCTGGAAGGAGTTCGGCCGCCAGATCAAGTTCGGCGCTTACTCTGATTACGGGATGCACGCTGAGCTGCTGCGCGACCTGCTGCTGTTCTGGTCTGCCAAGGAGCAGAAGATGGTCACCCTGCAGGAGTATGTGGACAAGATGCCTGCCGAGCAGAAGTTCATCTACTTTGCCGCCGGTGACTCCACTGACCGTCTGGCCAAGCTCCCCGCCGCCGAGCTGGTTCTGGACAAGGGCTATGATGTCCTGCTGCTGACCGAGGACGTGGATGAGTTCTGCCTGCAGATCATGCGCAGCTACCCCCGCAAGGATGCCGAGGGCAAGGACGGCACCGTGGAGTTCAAGAACGTCAACAGCGGCGATCTGGGCCTTGAGACCGAGGACGAGAAAAAGGCCGCTGAGGATGCCACCGCCGAGAACAAGCCCCTGTTCGATGCCATGAAGGACGCTCTGGACGGCAAGGTCAAGGAGGTCAAGGTCTCCACCCGCCTGAAGGATCACCCTGTCTGCCTGAGCGCCGACGGCCCCCTGTCCATCGAGATGGAGAAGGTGCTCTCCAAGCAGCCCGGCAGCGAGGGCGTGAAGAGCGACAAGGTGCTGGAGCTGAACATCAACCACCCCGTGTTCGCCGTGCTGAAGGCCGCACAGGAGGCCGGTGATACCGACAAGGTCAAGAAATACAGCAGCCTGCTCTATGCACAGGCACAGCTGATCGAGGGCCTGCCCGTGGATGATCCCGCCGCTTACGCCGAGGCCGTTTGCAGCCTGATGAAGTAATTCCCTTTCCCACAAATAAATTACCCCCTTAACAAAAGGGCCGTGCTCCGCTATAATAAAGTGGAACACGGCTTTTTTATTTTAGGAGGATTCGCCCCATGGAGCCCAGACGCAGCAAACATTTTCTTGCCCACATCCCAACCATCGCGTTACTGGTGTTATTCGCCATGTCGCCGTGGCTGGGGCATCCTGTTTTTCATCCTGCGTGCCATCGACCGGGATGCCGAGAAAAAGGAGCAGGAGAACGCGGAATATTCCAGCGATTTTCGTCCCCAGGACACCGGTGCCGGTCAGCCGGCCCGGGACACTGAGCCGGTCTATGGCCACGATGTGCCCACTGCCGAGCAGCAGAACGCCAAAAAGTGGCACAAGACCCTGACCAGCCTCTGCACGGTGTTCGGCGGCATCTTTCTGGCGGTGGGCCTTGCAGGCCTTGCCGATATCATTGACCTGTGGGGCTACTGGTTCGACTGGGGCGAGTTTCTGACCGCGCTGGCCCAGACCATTGGCGGCGGCGCTGCGCTGGCCATGGGCCTGCGGATGAAGCAGGCCCGTAAGCTGGAGCGCCAGCTGGACAAGATCGTTGGGACCCGGGATAATATCCCGCTGGACGAACTCTTTGCAGCCGCGGGCATTGATGCCGACAGGGGCCGCGCCGCTGTGGAGCGCGCCATCG
>ENA-OQMZ01000330-OQMZ01000330.1-human-gut-metagenome-genome-assembly--contig:-NODE-330-length-20655-cov-2.383038_pt1 | contig 20655 bp, 25 predicted proteins | sample MGYA00242621_ERZ504862 | MGnify/ENA primary metagenome ERZ504862 (study PRJEB26092, sample SAMD00036393) | human gut metagenome | host: Homo sapiens | study: EMG produced TPA metagenomics assembly of...
CAATCTGCACGCCCCACTTTGCGGTATATTTTTGCCCGAATCGGTTGCCGTAGCCCGCTACGGCGCCCCTCATCCGGACAAAATCTCCCACAAATTGTGACGCACATCTTGCAGAAAGCCTTTTTCAAACACGCTCTAAGACAAAAAAGGAGCAGATTTTCCAAATACGGAAGATCTGCTCCTTTTAACCGAATCAAGGGAGTCCCCTGTTTCAATTACGAATATCCGCCTGACGGTTTATAAGTGTGATCATTTATTCTTTCTGATCCTGCAGGCGCATGCTGTGTAAAGTACGTCTGTGGAAGAGTTCAGTGCTGTCTCACAGGAATCCTGGATCACGCCTACGATGAAACCGACACCAACTACCTGCATGGCAACATCATTGGGGATTCCGAAAAGGCTGCAGGCCATCGGGATCAGAAGAAGAGAACCGCCGGCAACACCGGAAGCACCAGCCGCACTTGCAGCAGCCAGGATGCAGAGGATCAGAGCGGTCGGGAAGTCTACGCTGATACCGAGTGTATGTGCAGCTGCCAGAGCCATGATGGAAATGGTGATCGCTGCACCACCCATGTTGATGGTCGCACCAAGAGGGATGGAGATGGAGTAGGTATCCTCATCAAGTCCGAGATCCTTGCACAGCTCCATGTTTACCGGAATGTTGGCGGCAGAGCTTCTTGTGAAGAATGCTGTGATACCACTGTCCTTCAGGCAGCGCAGAACCAGCGGATATGGATTCTGGCGTGTGCAGATGAAAGTAATGATCGGGTTGATCACCAGTGCGACAAAGAGCATGGTTCCCACCAGTACACAGATCAGACGGCCATAGCTTAACAGTACACTAAGTCCCTGCTCGGAGATGGTTGTGAAGATCAGGCCCATGATACCAAATGGAGCAAGCTGATGATCCATCTTACGGCTGTGAGGTTGCATCGGAAATGTTTTCGATGACAGTCTTGGTAGTTTCACTTGCGGCCTTCAGTGCGATACCGAAGATGATGGCCCATGCAAGGATACCGATATAGTTGGCGTTGACAAGTGCGTCAACCGGGTTGGAAACAATGTTCATCAGAAGGTTTTTGAGGACCTCTGCAACACCGCTTGGCGGAGTGACGTCGGAAGTATTTGTACTTTCGGAAAAAGTCAGCATGATCGGGAACAGGCGGCTGGAGATCACAGCTGCCAGTGCTGAGAGTATATTTCCCAGAAGATAAAGTACAACAACGAATTTCATGTTTGTTTTCTGGCCTTTTCCCATGTGGCACAGAGAGCTCATTACCAGGAAGAACACCAGAAGCGGAGCAATTCCACGAAGAGCACCGACGAACAGATCACCGAGAATGGAGATCACAGATGCCTGAGGGATCGCAAGTCCGAGAATGATACCAACGATCAGACCACAGATGATACGCTTGATCAGGTTGATGCTGTTCCATTTTTGAATCAGGTTTTTCATAACTAGTTTCCTCTTTCCTATTGTGTGAGTGTGCTAAAAAAATGCTGAGCCGCAAAGCAACGATCCAGTGTAAAGGGCGGATCGTTCTAAGCCGGTATTACTGCATCGCGTAAAAGCACAACAGGATAATTATATACAATTATGTCCGCCTTGTAAAGACAAATGTACATAAAACGCGAGAAAGATATAAAAAGCGCCAGATCAATGCTTCGTCTGGCGCTATATATTTGAAGTATCAGGTCCGAATTTTCCGGAAGCTTACAGCAAAGAACAGAACCTCCGCAAAGCCTGTAATTCCCCATGAGAAAATATACAGGAGATAAAGTGAGGAAATGGTCTGGAAGTGTGCAAACACCGTATAGAACCAGATGACACGGAATACACAGGATCCCAGAATGATGATGATGGTCGGTGGGATACTTTTTCCGATGCCACGGGAAGCGGCGATACTGCAATCCATAAAACAGCTGAAGGCATAGCTGAAGCCCATGATCCGGATCCTCTCCATGCCGGCATCGATGACTGCCGGTTCTGTGGCAAACAGTGACAGAAACTGCGGACCGAAAACAAGAAGCAGTCCACCAAGGATCGCGCCTGCGATGAAGGCATAGGTAAGGCTGATCCCATAAGTTTTCAGCATACGTTTTTTATTTCCGGCACCCCAGTTCTGACCGATGAAGCTTGCGCATGCAGTATAGAAAGCAAACATGACGTTGTAGATCAGAGAGTCTGCATTTGCGGCAGCGGCATTTCCGGAAACCGTGACTGCATCGAAGGAGTTGACACCGGCCTGTACGAACAGATTTGCAATGGCAAAAATTCCATTCTGCAGACCTGTGGGAATACCAAGAAGCAGTACTGCTTTACAGGCCTTCGGGTGAAGACGGAGCTTACGCAGGGATACCCTGCATTCGTCTTTTCTCCGAAGGAGGTGGATCATTACCAGCGCTGCGGAGATATACAGTGCGATCGCGCTGGCAGTTGCCACACCTGCGGCGGCCATATGACAGACGATAACGAAAAACAGGTTCAGAAGAACGTTGATCACTCCGGCAATGGAAAGATAGATCAGCGGTCGCTTCGTATCGCCGCGGGCACTTAATACGCCGTTACCGAAATTGTATACAGCCATGGCCGGCATACCCAGAGCATAAATCTTCATATATAAAACAGCCTGGTCCATCAGCTCCGGTTTCGTATTCATCATGGACAGCATCTGTCCGGAAAACAGAAGACAGACGACACAGACCAGAAGTCCTGCGATGGCACAGAGAAGAAGAGATGTATGAATCGTTTCTTCGGTACCTTTTCTGTTTTCGGCACCCAGCTCGTGTGCTACACGAACATTGACTCCGGCGCCCATGCCGATCAGGATTCCGGTAAATAAAGTGACCAGCAGAGTTGTGGAACCCACAGCTCCAAGTGCCATGTAATCTGCAAATCGCCCTACAACCGCACATCACTTAAATTAAAAAGAACCTCCAACACCTGGGACCCCATCAGGGGAAGGCTAAAGAGGAGGATATTTTTCCAGAGAGAGCCGGAGGTCATCTCAATGGAAGACGTTTTCTTTTTTTCATTTTCACACATAGTTTACCTCATAAAAATTATAAAAAATTCCTTCATCCAAGGTATACAATACTATGTTGGAATAGGTTTGTAAAGAGGGGAAAATAGTTCTTTTACCAGGCGCAGAGGTTTGTTTTTATTTATAGATTCTACATTGATTTCAGTACGAACAATGATATAATAAATGAAGAGCAATAAGAAAGTATTTCAGAAATATTGGAAATATAAAATACAGCAGACTAAGGAGGAACTCTATACAATGAAAATCGGAAATGATATTTATTATGTAGGAGTAAACGATCATCAGGTAGACCTGTTTGAGGGACAGTATGTAGTGCCAAACGGAATGTCCTACAATTCCTATGTGATCAAAGATGAGAAGATCGCAGTTATGGACACTGTAGATGCCGGCTTCACAGAAGAGTGGCTGGGAAAAGTTGCAGAGGTTCTGGATGGTGCGAAACCGGATTATCTTGTAGTCCAGCATATGGAGCCGGACCATGCAGCAAACATTGAGAATTTCATGAAAGCATACCCGGATACAACTGTTGTTGCCAACACAAAGACCTTTACCATGATGGAGAATTTCTTCCGTGGAATGGATCTGGAAGGAAAGAAACATATTGTAGCCAACGGTGATACCCTGACACTTGGAAAACACGTCCTTACCTTTGTATTTGCACCGATGGTTCACTGGCCGGAGGTTATGGTTACATATGACAGCACAGACAAAGTTCTGTTTTCCGCAGACGGCTTTGGCAAATTCGGAGCTCTTGATGTAGAAGAGGACTGGGACTGCGAAGCACGTCGCTACTATATCGGAATCGTCGGAAAATACGGTCCGCAGGTACAGAAGCTTCTCAAGGCAGCAGCAACTCTTGATATCCAGACCATCTGCCCGCTTCACGGACCGATCCTTACCGAAAATCTTGGACATTATCTGGAGAAATATGATATCTGGTCTTCTTATAAAGTAGAGAGTGAAGGAGTAATGATCGCCTACACATCTGTATACGGACATACAAAGAAAGCAGCAGAGCTTCTTGCACAGAAGCTGGAGGAAAAGGGCTGCCCGAAGGTTGTTGTCTGCGATCTTGCAAGAGAAGACATGGCAGAGGCAGTGGAGGATGCTTTCCGCTACGGCAAGCTGGTACTGGCTAGCATTACATACAACGGAGAAGCATTCCCGTTTATGCGTACATTCATCGAGAACCTGACAGAGCGTAATTACCAGAACCGCACCATCGGCCTCATTGAGAACGGAAGCTGGGCACCGACTGCAGCTAAAGTCATGAAAGGAATGTTCGAGAAGAGTAAAAATATCACATGGCTTGAGAACAATGTAAAGATCATGTCCTCCCTCAGCGATGAGAATGTGGCAGAGATCGATGCAATGGCAGAGGAGCTCTGCAAGTAATTTCTGAATACCAGAACAGCTTATAAAAAATAAAGATATAACATAATAAAAAGACGTGGATCCGTAAGGCCACGTCTTTTTTATTTACCAAGTAACAGTTACATCCTCTTACACCACATAAATCCATAAGCCGGAAGTTCCACGTCCTTAAGCTCCAGTGTCTGGTCAGTGATCAGATCGCGGAAGGTTCCTTCCTCCTGCATCCAGGCAGTTTTTTCGCTGTCACTGAAATTGAAGATTCCGATGAAACGTTCGTTTCCTTTCTGGCGGAGGATGCAGAGAATGCTGTCATCATGAACATCGTATGTATATACATCACAGTCCTTATCAAAAACAGATTCCTGCTGCGGATCTGCTCCATGCGGCTAAGAGTCTGGAAGATCTGTCCCTCAACGGAGGATTTGGAGTTTCTTTTTTCGGCAAGCTCCCACTGGAAAGCACCACGGTGGATATAGCGGGAATCTGCAGCCTTATCCGGATCCTCTTTATAGGAATAATCATTGAGACGTCCGATTTCATCGGAGCTGTAAAGCATCGGGATCCCGGACTGGGTAAGCATATATGCGTGAAGCATCAGATCCTCGCGGATACCCCTTTTCAGCTTCTCGTCATCTTTTTCAAAAAGAGCAGCCTCGATCCGCACATGGAAGCAGTAGTTCCGCAGAAGCGGGCATCCTGAGTTACCGGGTCATCATTATAGAGCTCTCCGCGGCTATCGCTTCCCGGATGCTTTCCTGTAAAGAAATCATTCAGGTAACGCTTATGGGATGGCTCATCCATGCCCCATTCCTTCAGGGTGGCGAAATCAAGTCCCCAGCCGATATCGTCATGGCAGCGGAGATAATTCAGGAAGGTGTACTGTTTCGGAAGGCTGTTTACAATATCCATCTGTTTTTTCAGAAGGCGGATATCACGAGTGGCAATGCTGTTCCAGGTTGTAGCCATGGTTGTTACATTGTAAAGCATATGGCATTCCGGCTTCTCTACAGTTCCGAAATAAGGAACAACCTTCTCCGGCTCCATAACGACCTCACCCAGAAGTACGACACTTGGGCAGACGATCTCGGCGATCATACGCATCATACGAACGATCGTATGCACCTGCTTCAGGTTACGGCAGGGAGTTCCCAGTTCCTTCCAGATATACGGAACCGCATCGATACGGATCACGTCCATTCCCTGGTTTGCAAGGAAGAGGAAGTTGTACATCATCTCATTGAAAACACGGGGATTGCCGTAGTTCAGATCCCACTGGTACGGATAAAAGGTAGTCATGACATAGTGACCGATATCCGGAAGCCAGGTAAAGTTCCCCGGAGCAGTGGTTGGGAATACCTGTGGTACGGTTTTTTCGTACTCGTCCGGGATTTCACGGTTGTTGTAGAAGAAGTAACGGCTCATATATTCGCCGTCACCCTGGCGTGCTTTTTTGGCCCACTCATGATCCTCGGAGGTGTGGTTCATAACAAAATCCATACACAGGTTCATTCCGTTTTTGTGGCATTTATCTGCAAGGGCAGCCAGGTCCTTCATAGTACCAAGGTCCGGGCGGACTTTGCGGAAGTCGGCTACTGCGTAACCACCGTCGGAACGGCCTTCGGGGTATCCAGGAACGGCATTAGATGCAGGCAGTTCACGTTGCATTCCTTGAGATATGGAAGCTTGGCAGAAACTCCCTTGATGTTGCCGGCAAAATTGTCAATGTAGAGCATCATGCCAAGCATATCCTTCTGGCGGAACCAGTCCGGATTTTTTTCTCTTTCCAGGTCGCGGTTTTTGAGCGCGCGGCGGCGTGCTGTAAAATACTGGTACATCTGGTCGCAGAGCTCTGCAAACATATCGTCATTGTGATAAAGCTCTGTGTACAGCCATCGAAGCTCGTCGTGATGATGGTTTAAACGTTCCTGAAAAATTTCCTGATCTTTTTTCATGATTTCCTCCCTGAATAGATATTTATAGATGCCGGGAAACCTGTAAAATATTTCCCGGCGGTAATGGTATCTGACATTTTTCCACAGAATTATAGCATGAAGTTTCCGGTACATGAATATACGGGTTGTTATGGAATATGGAAAATGTTGTAAGTATTTCAGTCTCCGGTTGTCTGTCGTCGTATCAGAACCGGAGTGATCTTTTTGTGGATCGGTTTTTGAAGCGGTGCCGGTTTTCTTTTCTTCATTTCGTTCATCTGTTCCACAAGCAGTTCCATGGTAGTCTGTGCGATCACATCAATCTGCTGTCCAATAGTAGTGATCGGAATGATGGACTCCGCAGCAATGGGTGAATTATCGAATCCGATGATCTGATATTCATCCGGCAGACAGTTGTATTTCTGGAAGATCAGATTGAGAAATATATTTGCGTAAGTATCATTGGATAAAAATATGCCTTTTTTCTGACCGGAATATTTACTGTCAATATCCTGAAAGATCACACGCATCTGTTCAAAAAGCTCCTGATAGGAATCACCGGAAACATTAAGGTTCAGTTCATAAGGAACATGATATTCCCGGCATGTTTCCTCAAAGGCACGGATACGGTCATAAGCCGGAATATTCTCAGGTACATGGACATTGATGTGGATCAGTACATCACACTGATTACGTATCAGCAGAGAAGTAGCCTGCATGCCGCCCATGTAATTGTCTGTTGTAACGCTGCATATATGTTCTGCTTCACGTTCAATGGCGATCACAGGAATATTATAGGAAGCCAGTTTTTCAGAGGAAAGAGTATGGCTGAGAACAATAAGTCCTTCAATCTTATAAGCCATCAGCTCGTCCAGATACTGCATTTCTTTCTCCGGGCCGCCATCACTGACAAAAACCAGAAATTTGTAATGATAGTCGGAGTAACTTCGAAGAAGCTGTGTCAGCATTTCGGAATAATAATGAAGATAAAGGTTCGGGACAATGATCCCTACAAATTCGCTTTTTCCATTGGCAAGAACCCTGGCAAGCTTGTTTTTTCTGTAGCCGAGCTCATCAAGGGCTTTTGCGATCTTTTCCTGATTTTCCAGGGTTAGAGAATCCGGATGATTGAAATATCTGGAGATCGTAGTCTTGGAAAAACCAGTGTATTCTGCAATATCGGCAAATGTTACCTGCTTTTTAGCCATAAAAAAATAGTCTCCTTTTAACAGCAGAAAGTTATGATACGGAATGCAGATGTGATCATATAAGAGAAATCTGCAGACCGTACAGGATAATTGGATTGATGTAATTAAGTATAACAATACAGACGTTAAATAGCAATAAAAAAATAACCAGTTAAGTTACCGGTAACTTTTCTTGAATAAATTAACAAAAAAGGTTGACAGAAGCTATGTCATATAGTAGTATCAAATTATAAAGTAACCGGTTACTTTACCGGTTACTAAACAAGAACGAAAGAACAAAAAAGGGAGGAAAAGAGAATGAAAAAAGGTTCTGCGAAAGCTGTTCCGGCAGGAAAAAGAACTGCTGCAGAAAAGCTTCAGTATGTGAAAAAGAACTGGCAGCTGTATGTGTTTTTTCTGCTGCCTGCACTTCTTCTGACGATCATCTTCAAATACGTGCCCATGGGTGGCGTACTGATCGCTTTTGAGGACTACAATGTCATTGATGGTATATTTGGAAGCAAATGGGTAGGACTGGAATACTTCCGGAGATTTCTGGCATCACCGGATTTTATGAATTATCTTGTGAACACTCTGAAACTGAGTATTTACGGACTACTGTGGGGATTTCCGATTCCGATCATCCTGGCACTTCTTCTGAATCAGATCCGGAGAGCCGGGATCAGGAAAAAAATTCAGCTTCTGATCTATGCGCCGAATTTTATTTCCGTTATCGTACTCTGCGGTATGGTTCGTATGTTTCTTTCACCGGTAGGTCCGCTGAATAAACTGATCGGTTCCGATGCCAACTGGATGACTATGCCGGCAGCATTTCGTACCATTTACATAGCCAGCGGAATCTGGCAGACAGCCGGATGGGCATCCATTATGTATACTGCAGCACTTGCCAATGCAAGTAAGGATCTGGAAGAGGCAGCAGTGGTGGATGGTGCAAATATCCTGCAGCAGATCTGGTATGTACAGCTTCCGGCTATTAAAAACATCATTGTGATTCAGTTTATCCTTCAGGCCGGAAATATTATGAGCATTGGTTTTGAAAAAGCATATGCACTGCAGACAGATATGAACCTTCCTGCATCTGAGATTCTTTCTACTTATGTATACAGAATCGGTCTTCTGAATGGAGACTATGGATATTCTACAGCAGTGGGGCTGTTTAATTCAGTGATCAATGTAATTCTTTTGATCTTTGTAAACTGGGTAGTCAAGAAACTGAATGACGGAGAGGGATTATAGGAGGTGCTGTTATGGCAAAAGCAAAGAAAAAGAAATATTCGGCATCTGACAAAGCATTTTAGGAATCGGATACGTACTTCTGGGTGCATTTGTACTTTCCATTCTGGTTCCGCTTTTATATGTTGTGATCGCATCCTTTATGGATCCGAATGTGCTGAACAGCCAGGGGATCAGCTTTGATGTGCGGAAGTGGACGATCGATGCGTACCGCAGAGTTCTTGAAAATAATATGATCTGGAGAGGCTTTGCAAACTCATTTTTTTATTCCCTGGTGTTTACCATTATTTCAGTTCTGGTAACTCTGCTGGCAGCATATCCAATGTCCAAGAAAGAATTTGTGGGAAGAAATTTCTTCAATGTTATTTTTCTCATTACCATGTTTTTCGGTGGAGGAATGATCCCGACTTTTATCCTGATCAATCAGCTGCATCTGGTAAATACAATCTGGGCAATCCTGCTTCCGGGTGCGTTTAATGTCTGGAACATGATCCTTGCCAGAACCTATTATCAGTCTATCCCCAAGGAACTCAGAGAGGCATCTGCCATTGACGGTGCCACGGAAATCGAGCATTTTTTCAAGATTATGATGCCGGTATGCAAACCGATCATCGCAGTGCTTGCACTGTGGTCCTTTGTAGGAATGTGGAACAGTTATTTTGACGCTATGATTTATTTGAATGATGCGAAACTGCAGCCATTGCAGCTGGTACTTCGTTCCATCCTTGTACAGAATACACCGCAGCCGGAATGATCGCAGATATCCAGAGTACTGCACAGATGGCAAAGGTAGCGGAACTTCTGAAATATGCTACGATCATTGTATCAAGTTTACCGCTTCTGATCATGTATCCATTCTTCCAGAAATATTTTGACCAGGGCATTATGGTTGGTTCTGTAAAAGCTGATGACAGGAGTTGATAATGATGAAAAAAAGAATGAAAGCATTATTGGCAATCGGGCTTTCTGCAATTATAATGGTATGCAGTGCCGGATGTGGAAACGGAAAAGAACACATGAAAGCAGAAACAGATCCGGATATCCCGGTGGAAGATGTGTCCTTTCCTCTGAAAGAAAAAGCAGAGCTGTCTTTTATTACCAGTGCACCTGCAACATCTACACAGGAACCTAATGAAAGAACGATTTTTAAAAGACTGGAAAAGCAGACCAATGTCCACATTGACTGGACCTGTTTTGTATCGGATCAGTTTGATGACAAAAAAAATCTGGCGCTGGCACAGTTCGGAAATCTTCCGGATGGACTTTTTAACGCAGGGATGAGTGATTATGATCTTCTTCGTTATGCCAAACAGGGAATCATTATTCCGGTAGAAAATCTCATTGATAAATACATGCCGAATCTTAAGGCTGTATTTGAAAAATACCCGGAATACAGAACAATGTGTACAGCACCGGACGGACATATTTACTCTTTCCCATGGATCGAGCAGCTTGGTGCGGGGAAAGAAGCCATTCAGGCAATTGGAGATATTCCCTACATTAATAAAAAATGGCTGGATTATCTGAAGCTGGACGTTCCGACTACAACTGAGGAACTGGAACAGGTTCTGATCGCTTTCCGCGACAATGCAGATAAACTGGAAAAGAAATTCAACATTGAGGGTGGTGTGATCCCGATGTCCTTTATCATCAATAATGGTGATCAGGATCCTGCAATTCTCATCAACGGATTCGGAGAAGGATATGGTGACACCGGTGATCATTTTGCAGTAAAAGATGATGGAACCGTTATTTATACAACTGTACAGGAAGGCTATAAAGAAGGTATTCAGTGGCTCCATCAGCTGGTAGAAGAAAAGCTGGTGGATCCGGAGGCTTTTACCCAGGAATGGTCAACTTATGTTGCAAAAGGTAAGAACCACAGATATGGTCTGTGTTTCACCTGGGATATTGCAAATATTGATAACAATGAAGATTATGTAATGCTTCCGGCGCTGGCCGGTCCGGATGGTCTTGTAAATATCACAAGACAGAATAACAGTGAAACCAGTGGCTTTGACAGAGGACGCTGCGTTCTGACTACAAGCTGTCGAAATACGGCACTGGCAGCAGCATGGATCGATCAGATGTATGCACCGATCCAGTCTCCGCAGAATAACTGGGTACTTACGGGGAAAAAGATTCATTTAATATCTTTGAGATGTCCGAGAATGCAGAAGGTGGTCAGATGCTGAAACATATGGATCTGGGAGATGCATCTCCGGTAGAGGTTCGTGAAGCACAGTCTGTAAACGGACCGTTGGCAATACTTAACGAGTATTACGATGTATATGTAACAGAGCCGGCAGATGCAAAATGGCGTCTCGACAATATGCACGAAACATATCTTAAGGATATGAACAGTAAATATGTGTATCCGAATGTATTTATGAGTATTGATGATACCAATAAGGTATCTCAGTACGACACGGATATCAAGAAGTATGCGGAACAGAAAAAAGCAGACTGGATCCTGAATGGCGGCATCGATAAAGAATGGGATTCCTATCTGAAAAAGATGGAGCAGTATGGACTGTCTGATTATCTGGCAATCAAACAGAAATATTTTGACCAGTATCAGAAGTCTCTTAGTGAGACAGAGAAATAAAAACAGAAAAAGATACCGGTCAGAAACATAAAAAAGAAAGAGAGAGCAGAGTATGAGTGAAAAACTTGAAAAAGCACGTCTTTATGAAATAGAGGAAGCAAAAAATATCCCGCAGGAAGAGAAACCGGCCTTTCATGTATCTGCACCGGTTGGCTGGATCAATGATCCCAATGGATTTTCTGTTTTTAAAGGAAAGGTACATCTTTTTTACCAGTATCATCCTTACAGCCGTGACTGGGGCCCTATGCACTGGGGCCACAGTGTGACGGAGGATATGATCAGATGGGAGCAGCTTCCTACAGCGCTTGCACCGGATCAGGAATATGATCGAGAGGGATGCTTTTCCGGAAGTGCTATTGAAGCGGATGGAAAACAGGCTTTGATCTACACAGGAGTTACAACAGAAAAGCTGCCTAATGGAAAAGAAGAAGTCCGGCAGAATCAGTGCATTGCCTGGGGTGACGGAAAAGATTATGTAAAGGCAGAGAAAAATCCGGTAGTCACCGGGGATATGCTTCCGGAGAAATGCAGCAGAGTTGATTTCCGTGATCCGAAGGTATGGGAAGATAACGGAACATACCATATGCTCGTAGGATGCCGCAGCGAAGAAATTCCTGGACAGGTAGTTCTGTTTTCCAGTAAAGATCTGAAAGAATGGAAATTTGAAACAATTCTTGCGGAGAACTCCACAGGAGAAATCGGTGTTATGTGGGAATGCCCCGATTTCTTTCCGCTCGGGGATAAACATGTGCTGATCTGTTCTCCGCAGCATATGCGGGCAAAAGGGTATGAGTTTCATAATGGACATAATTCCTATATTTTACGGGAGATTATGACAGCGAAAAACATACATTTGAAAAAGACGCACCGGTAAGTCTGGACTACGGACTTGATTTTTATGCGCCGCAGACAACCCTTCTTCCAGATGGAAGAAGAGTGATGATCGCCTGGATGAAATCCTGGGATAGCTGTGTGATCAAGGAAAAGCAGAGATGGCAGGGAATGATGACTCTTCCGAGAGAGCTGGAATATCGTGACGGAAAGATCTGGCAGAAGCCGGTCCGAGAAATTGAGAATTATCGGAAAACCGCTGCTGTTATGAGAATGTAAAAGTGGGTGAGAGCTTAAGCCTTGAAGGCGTCCGTGGTCGAATGATCGATCTGACTGTGGAACTGCAGAACGCAGATGGCATCATGGATGGAAGCAGGAACTCCGGAAATCCAAATCAGGAAGCATTGGATGTGTACAATGAGTTCCGGATCGAGCTTGCACGCAATGAAGAATATACAACGGTCTTTACCTATGATCGAAAAAGACAGATACTGGAAATCGACAGAACCTGGAGCGGGGTGCAGCGTGATGTTGTATGTACAAGAAAGCTCCAGATCACAGATGACAGACAAAATCTGAAGCTGCGTTTTATCCTGGATCGAAGCTCCATAGAGCTTTTTATCAATGATGGAAGCAAAACTGCGACTACCGTGATCCCAACACCAGTGGAAGCAGATGAGATCCTGTTCCACAGTGACGGAAATGCTGTGATCCAGGTTGAGAAATATGATATTGTGTTGTAGAAGCCTCTCAAATATTGACAATTTCTCTATTTTTGTATAACATAGGGGAAGTTGCTTACGCCGATCAGGAGTTATTCGTATCTCCTGATCCGGCATATATTTACAGGAGAGGAACACAGGAATGTTTTATCAGTTAAAAATCACAAGAAAAGGAACGAAACCGCCGGTATGGAGACGCTGTACTGTTGCGGCTGACGTTACATTTGCAAATATGGCAGCCATGCTTGAAAAACTGGTTCAGTATCCGGCAGGCAGCCTATATGAGATTGAATTTTTTCAGAAAAAAGTACAGATCCGTGAGAACGGTGACGGAGAAGCGAAGAATAATTTCACATTATTAAATGCAGGCGAGACAGAGGCTGTAGAGCTTATGGATTCCGAGAAATGGTTTACCTTTCGTCAGTATGGTGCGGATAAGGAAGCTCCGGAATACAGAGTTGATATTGAGAAGAAAGACGAGGGAACAGCAGAAGCTCCTTCTATTATAAAAGAAGTAAAGGGTGAGGATGATCCGTACTGGACAGAGGCACCAGAGCTGGGATGCACTGCAGCAGTTGAAACTGAGGTGGAAACAGCCAAAGCATCGGAAGACATTGCTGCAACAGTAGCGGCAGTAGAGGCAGCAGCCAGAGCTGCAAAAGCAGATGAGGCAGCCACAGGCAGCAGAAGAAATCCTACAGTAAAAGATTTCCTCATGTCCTATCGTAAAGAAGACCTTCTCAGCATTGCAGGTGAGCTTGGACTTCACTGCAAGGGAATGGATCTGGAAGAGATCGCCGCAAAGGTTGCCGCAGAGGTTCTTAAACCGGAGGTTATGAAAGCAAGCTTCCTCGTAGCAGACGATCAGGAGGTACTGGCTTTTGAGGCAGCTATTCAGAGAAAATGCTTCCATGTTGCAGAGGATGAGTGGAATACATTAGAATGGCTGAACGATATGGGCTACCTTGTTTCCTACAGTGATGATTACGCAGAAGTTCCGGCAGAGGTTGCAGCTGTTTACGATCAGATCAATACACCGGAGTTCCAGACACTTCGCAGCCAGGTAAACTGGCTGAAGGATTGCCTTATTATGGTAAGCTATCTGTATGTATCTGCACCGGCAAAGACCGTATATGAGATGTTTAAGCAGAGAAAAGGTTTTGACATCGGATATGACAGCTTCATCGAGCTGTATCATACCATTCCGGAGAAGGCCTGTATCTGTGAGCTTGCGGAGGATCAGCTGATCCTGAAATCCGCACTGGTCAATAACATCTACAAGGATATCGAGAGACGTCAGGGCGGACGGAAATTCTATATTCCGTCTGTAGATGAGATCCTGGATTATTCCGAAAACGGGTATCCAACAAAATCTGCTTCTTACCAGAGACTGGGCAGATTCCTGCTGGATGAGATGAAGGTTTCCGATGCAGTGAAGGATCAGGTACTGTTCTTTATTTACAAAGAATGCTCCATGGATGGCAGAATGTCAGCGATCATGGAAAACCTGAACCAGAAGGGGATCCAGTTTAACGATGAGCAGCTTGAGAAATTTACAAAGCTGATCATGGAGGCAAACAATAACACAAGAATGCTGGAATTCCGCGGTTACACACCGAATGAGATCTCGGGAGCAGTATGGCCGTTTGCCACAGGCAAGCCGCACACTGCAATGCCGAACAGCTTTGTGCCGACAGCAATGCCGATGCAGCCGGCATCTGCAAGAAAAATCTACCCGAACGATCCGTGTCCGTGCGGAAGCGGTAAGAAATATAAGAAGTGCTGCGGAAGAAGATAATTCTGCAGGAAATTTACAGTGGTTCCGGAGCTGATACAGCTGAGTTTTTGAGATAGTATCGCCGGGATATCATACAAATTAATATAAGACAGTTCGTTTGTACCATCCTGTCTATAAATAAAACCAGGGCTGAAGAAGATGTGAGAATCAGGGCAGACTCGTGGCGGGTCTGCCTTTTTTTACTTTAACCGAATCACGGCCGGTAATACCGGCTTTTTTTATTTATGGAATATCGGGGTGGTGTGACAGATTCAGAAGGAGGAAGAAATTATGTATCAGTTAAAAACAGAAGCAGATTTCGATTCGGCACACTTTTTGTCCGGTTACACCGGCAAATGTTCCAACATCCATGGTCATCGCTGGCATGTGGAGATTGAGATCGAAAGCCGGAAGCTGGAGAAAAACGGTCAGGGGCGAGGGATGCTGGTAGACTTCGGAGATCTGAAAAAGGATCTTCGGGAGCTGGCAGATTCCATGGATCACACGCTGATCTATGAAGAAAATACATTACGTCCGAAAACGCTGGAAGCACTGGATGAGGAAGGCTTTCATCTGGTGAAGGTTCCCTTTCGCCCTACAGCAGAGAATTTTTCAGAGTATTTTTTTCAGGAAAATGGAAGAAAAGGGCTATCCTGTAAAAAGAGCTGTTGTTTACGAAACACCAAATAACTGTGCAGCTTACCGGGAAACGGAAGAAGAAACGGAGGCGGTATGGCTATGAGTACCTATCAGGTTGTAGAGAAATTTGTCAGCATCAACGGAGAGGGCGGACGGGCAGGAGAGCTTGCCGCTTTTATCCGGTTTAAGGGCTGCAATCTTCAGTGCAGCTATTGTGATACCAGCTGGGCAAATGAGCCGGGATGTGAGAGTGAAAGGCTGACAGAAGAAGAGATCCTTTCCTGGATCCGTGAAACAGGCGTAAAAAATGTGACACTTACAGGCGGGGAACCACTTTTACGGAAAGGCATGGAGGAGCTGATCGAGGCAATCCTGGAGGATCCATCCCAGCGGGTGGAGATTGAGACCAATGGAAGCGTAGATCTGAAGCCTTATCATATATTAAAAAACGTCCGTCCTTTACCATGGATTATAAAGCACCGGACAGCGGCATGGAAAAAGAGATGTTCCTTTCCAATCTGGAGCTTCTGGGCAGTGAGGATACGCTGAAATTCGTGGTCAGCAGCCGACCGGAGATATGGAAAAAGCCCTGGAAATCCTGGAAAAGTACAGGCTGGTCGGAAAAACGGCAGTTTATTTCAGCCCTGTATTTGGCAGGATCCAGCCGGTGGAGATCGTGGATTTCCTTATGGAAAAAAAGCTCAACGATGTAAAGATTCAGATCCAGCTTCATAAGGTGATCTGGGACCCGCAGAAACGGGGAGTATGACAGGAAAACATATTACAATATAACAAGAAATACTTGTGAAGTCGCTCCGTACATGAGAAACGATGTATAGAAAACATATCACAATATAACAAGAAATACCACAGAAAAGGAGAACGCTATGAAAGCACTTGTACTTGCAAGCGGCGGTGTGGATTCCACCACCTGCCTGGGGCTTGCCGTAAACAAATATGGAAAAGAGAATGTAATTGCATTAACAGTAGCTTACGGACAGAAGCACACAAAAGAAATCGAGGCTGCCAGAAAAACAGCAGAATATTACGGAGTGGAGCATCTTTATCTGGATCTGGAGCCGATCTTCCGGTACAGTGACTGTTCGCTTCTGAAGCATTCAGACAGAGAGATCCCACACGAAAGCTATGCAGAGCAGCTGAAGGAAACCGATGGCTCACCGGTTTCAACCTATGTGCTTTCCGGAACGGATTGTTTCTTTCTTCGGCAGCAAGTATTGCGCTGTCAAAAAACTGCAGTGTGATCTATTACGGAGCACATGCGGATGATGCAGCCGGAAATGCATATCCGGACTGCAGCAGTGCGTTTCACAATGCGATCAACGAGGCGATCTATCAGGGAAGCGGCGGCCAGCTGAAGGTTGAGGCGCCTTTTGTCAGCTGCACAAAGGCAGAGGTCGTAAAAACCGGCCTGGAGCTGAATGTTCCTTATGAACTGACCTGGAGCTGTTACGAAGGCGGCGAAAAGCCTGCGGTGTGTGCGGAACCTGTATTGACAGAGCAGAGGCATTCCGTCTCAATGGAGTGAAGGACCCGGCACTTGACAGATAGATCGGATCATAAATATCCGTTTGACCATAGAAAGGAAAAAAATATGAGCAGAGAAAACCTGGAAAAAGAAGGGATCACCCTTCTCGGAAATCAGAAAGTAAAATATCCGGACAATTATGCTCCGGAGGTACTGGAAACATTTTTGAACAAGCACCCGGACAACGATTACTTTGTAAAATTTAACTGCCCGGAATTTACAAGCCTTTGTCCCATTACCGGACAGCCGGATTTCGCGACGATCACGATATCCTACGTACCCGGTGAAAAAATGGTGGAGAGCAAATCTCTGAAGCTGTACCTTTTCAGCTTCCGCAATCACGGAGATTTTCATGAGGATTGCGTGAACATCATTATGAAGGATCTGATCCGTCTTATGGACCCGAAATACATTGAGGTCTGGGGAAAATTTACGCCGAGAGGCGGCATTTCCATTGATCCATACTGCAATTACGGAAAGGCCGGAACCAGATGGGAGGAGACTGCCTGGAAACGCCTTGCAGAGCATGACATGTACCCGGAAAAGATCGATAACCGGTAGAAAAACTAAAAAGTCCCTGTTTTCACTGCGAAAAGCAATGAAAGCAGGGGCTTTTTGTTTAGGTGCCTGACAGCGCAGGTTTATCTTTATGACAGCCGGATGCACTCCGATTCTGTGCCAAACAGATCAGCGATCACATCGTGCACGGTTTCGATCTTATCTGCCATATAGGCTTTGCTCCGCAGAACAGCAGGCCGTTTTCCACGTCGCCCTTTACGGCGGCGATCAGCTTGTCTGTAATGCAGTAAGGGATCTCGCCGGGGGAACATTTGGCAAGGCAGCGGTGCAGGGACTGTGCGGGATCTTTTCTCCGGCCATGACGTGCTGCATGAAGGGATTCATAATGGCACGTCCCGGCATACCTACCGGACTTTTTACAATGGCAATGTCGTCCTTTGCGGCGTGGATCAGGGATTCTTTCAGCCGGATGTCTGCGTCACATTCTTCCGTTGGGATAAAACGGGTGGCGACCTGAACGCCGTCCACACCAAGATCAAGGACATGCTTTACATCCTCGTGCGTGGCGATGCCGCCGGCAGCTACTACAGGGATTTCCGTGCCGAATTTTGCGGCATAGCTTTTTACAGTCTGGACGATCTTTCGGATCTCATTGTCGTAGGCTTCCGGTGTATAGGAATCCAGCTCTTCCTTGTGGAAGCCAGATGACCGCCTGCCTGGGGACCTTCGATCACCACAAGGTCTGCAGTGCGCTTGTACTTTCTTTCCCAGTATTTCAGGATAACCTTTGCAGATTTGTCCGTTGAGACGATGGGGGCAATCTTTGTTTTGCTTCCGCTGACAAGAGCAGGGAGCTCTGTAGGAAGTCCTGCACCGGAGATGATCAGGTCAGCGCCGGCATGGACAGCGGCTTTTACATGAGATGCGTACTCCTTCAGTGCAACCATGATGTTGTAGCCGATGATACCGTCAGGAGAAATCCTGCGTGCTTTTTCATCTCGGACAGGATAGCCCGCTGGTTGGCTTCTTCGGTATTCCGGTCGAAATCCTTTTCCCGGTAGCCGATCTGAGCGGTGGAAATGATTCCAATCCCGCCTTCCTTTGCAACGGTGCCTGCCAGACGGCCAAGCTGATACCAACGCCCATTCCACCCTGGATCAGGGGAAATCTCGTAAGTTTATCACCGATTTTAAAATTCTTCATAATGATCAGATCCTCACATTCATTTGCTTTCGTTAAATAATTTTAGTATAAAATAGTTTTATTATCAAAGTATATCATAACAGGGGAATTTGTCAATGTAAATGTCGGTGAATCAGGGAAGTCCTCTGCTTCAATTGCGAATAGCTGTTTGACCAGATTCTGTTAAAATCCACTTTGTTGACAGAACAGAAAATATCAGGCAAATTCACAGTGATATCAGCTTTATAGAAAACTGTAAAGTGAATTAGAGGAAAAGGGAGGAACAGGTATGCGAAAAAAGACGAGTACCATCATGGCCTGGCTGCTTGCGGCGTCTGTGACAGTCACATCTCTGTCAGCGGGAACAGTGACGGCCTATGCACAGGAGGAAATGCCGCTGGCGGAAGCCGGAACCGTGACAGAGAGTGCGGAAGAGTTTGGCGACAGCAGTGACAGCATTGCAAATATTGCGGAAGAGGGCAATATTGAAGCTAAAGAAAAGGGTGAGCTGACAGCATTATGCTGTGTAGTTTCACCCTTTTTATGTGTGATGAAATTTTTAAACTGTAAAGCAGTAGGCTGTGTCCGGAATCCCTCTGGCAAAATCAGAATTTAAACAGATTCAGACCGATCTCCTGACTGAACTCACGGCCGATCTCTCCGTCGATCACCTGGATCTGGATCTCGCAGTAGCGCTGATGATGGCACGGTTCAGATGACCGCCGTGTACATGGCCTTCCTCGTCACCGGCTGCGATATGGAGATGAAGATAAACGTCACCGTCTTTGCGGGTAACGGTACCGGTAAGTGATACGATCTCAAACGCTCCCTGGAACTGAATAGAGTGGTATTCCTTTGTCACTGTGTTGTATACACCTGCAGTGAAATCATTGATGGCGCCAAGGCCTGTGACCTGTGCAAGGCGGATATTCTCTTTTTTTGCAACCTTGCCGATCTCCTCCAGGATCTCTTCCTTCGGATCAAGACGAAGATAGATCGTGTTTCCAAAACGTCTGTATTCCATGATAAAACCTCTCTTTGTGTGATATTTGCCATAAACAGCGGCGGATGTTTTTATCCGCTTGTCAATAAGTATAATACATTTTATTTTTTTTCGGAAGACATGGGAAAGAGAATGTCGGAGTCTCATGCCTGTGCGAGAGATTTTTTTTGACGTCTGCTCTTAGCGTTGGAGGCAGGCGGGGATACGTTTGAGGTTTCGTTAGGTGGATGTGGTTGAGGGACGCCAGAGGAAGGTGACATTGGCCCGGGAGTGGATGCAGTCGGGGATGTTTTTGCGGTTTTGTGGGTGGATGTGGTTGAGGGACGTCAGAGGAAGGCGGCATCGCTCCGGGAGTGGATGAAGTCGGGGATGTTTTTGAGGTTTGAGAGGTGGATGTGGTTGAGGGACGCCAGAGGAAGGTGGCATCGCTCCGGGCAGGGACTCCGTCGGGGGATACTACTAGGGCTCCGTGAGACGGCTAAAAGCATTGCGGCAGGGCCAGAACTCGCCTGCGGCTCAGACAGCAGACCCTGCCGCAATAACGCCGTCTCCCGCAGCCCAAGTAGTAATCACCCCTCCTCCGCAGCAGCCCGGCCCGATGCCACCTTCCTCTGGCTGACGTTTCCAGCCGACAGGAAAAAACATGCGGGGGATGAAAGCGGACTGGGCGTCCTGTCCTGAAATGTCAGACTGGTACAGAATATTCCTATAAGTATCGAAGAATACAGAAACGGGATCGGCACAGCGTATCACCATAAATATCGAAGAATACAGGAACTAGATCGGCACAACGTTCCATTTTGAGTACCGCAGCATACAGACAAAAGTCAACAACGCAGCACACACAACAACGAAGAATTACTTCCGTGCCAAGAGGGTGGGGGTGCAGGGGGAGGGCCTCGGGCTACGGAACGTCTGAGATGGCCTTCCCCCTGCATATTCCCGCATTGAAATGCGACCGGCGTAGACGCCATACAGCGAAGAGTCTTATTAAAAAACAACACATATAAAATAATAAACAGGAAGATAATAAAC
>ENA-OQMZ01000331-OQMZ01000331.1-human-gut-metagenome-genome-assembly--contig:-NODE-331-length-20634-cov-2.147803_pt1 | contig 20634 bp, 24 predicted proteins | sample MGYA00242621_ERZ504862 | MGnify/ENA primary metagenome ERZ504862 (study PRJEB26092, sample SAMD00036393) | human gut metagenome | host: Homo sapiens | study: EMG produced TPA metagenomics assembly of...
CTTTCTACATCTGTAAAATTATCCACTGCCATTCCGGCGTCTTTCACGTATAATCCGCCGCCTTATCCACAACTCCCATTTTCCGGAGAGTTGGTCCTGAGATCAGCATTGCATGAGAACCTCCAAGCTTTTTGGCACATTCCGGAAGCTTCGCCAGAGTACCTGCACCGACTGTAATATTCTGAGGAATAAAAAATTCAAATGGATTCATTAATTTCTGCCTCTTTTCCTGTATTTTTTCAATATTGCAATGCGCAGGGCATCTACCTGCACAAATTCAAACTCTGTTACCCAAAATAATCGTCATGTCATTTATAGCGTTATGCCATAGAGGAAAGCACCCTGTCAATAGCCGCATCGATTACCACATCAAGCTCTTCATCATCAGCCTCCGGCATAAGACTTGCTGCATCCTCATCAGAGATCAGTTCAATAAGTTTACCAAAGTCTTCTTTATATTTACGTTTACAGATCGCATAAAATACAACTCCAAGTAAACTCCAGCCACCTACCATAAACCATTCCTGAAATACCAGACTTCCACCGGAACCCGGAATACAATAAACCAGAAGCATCAGCCTGACATGACTACTGCCATAAAACCTACAAATTTGTAGTGGCCTACTTTGTAAGGTCTTGCCATATCCGGTTCCTTTTTACGAAGGATCAGGAAAGAGACAGAGACCATACAGTATGCAAGGCAGCATCCGAAGTTACCTGCATCACAGATCCAGACCATCATTGTTCTTCCTGCAAAAGGAGCCAGCATAGTCAGGGCACCGATCAGATACAGAGAATTAACCGGAGTTTTGTGCTTCGGATGAAGCTTTGCAAAAAACGGAGGAATCATATAGGATTCTGCCATAGAGTACATGGCACGGGAACCGCCAAGGAGGAAGGAGTTCCATGATGTAATAATACCACACATTCCACCTACAATGATAACCTTGGCCATAATCTTTGTCCCGAAAGCCTTGGCCATGGCATCTGCCGTTACAAGTCCTGTTCCCTGCTGAGACTCAATGATCTCTGCCGAGTTCAGGATAAACCTACTGCAAGAATCACCAGTGAGTAAAATACAACTGCTAGCACAACAGAGAGGATCATCATTTTACCGATTTTTTTCAGCGGAACATTGATTTCCTCTGCTGCCTGTGGGATAACGTCAAAACCAATAAAGAAAAACGGAGTGATAACTGCAACCTTAATAATACTTTTCATTGCTTCGCCAGTACCGTTTCCAACAAACATCTGTCCCTGAAGATTATCCACACTTCCTGTAACCACAGAAGCCACGATCAGAATAATTCCGGCACCGCCGATAATACAGGTAAGAACAGTCTGCAAAACTGCTGCAGTTTTTGCTCCATTAATGTTGATTATCATAATAAGAAAAGCAATCAACAATTGCCACGATCAGCCAGGATGCATAAACATCAAAGCCTGCAACTGTATAGAGATATCCTTTCAGGAACCCCGGCCACAGATAAGTGATGATTGTGGGAAATGCACATGCCTCAAAGCAGGCAACACTTACATATCCAAGAATGATCGCCCAGGTACAGATAAAAGAACCTGTAGAACCCATTGCCCTGTAGCTGAATACGTGCTCACCACCACACTGAGGCATGGCTGCTGTAAGCTCTGCGTAAGTCAGACCTACAAAGAAGATCATGATTCCACCGATTGCAAATGCAATAGCTGCACCAAGCACACCACCGGATTCAATCCAGTTACCGGAAGAAACTACCCAGCCCCAGCCGATCATTGCGCCAAATGCAATTACAAGTATGTCCCATGCACCAAGTACTTTGTCAAATTCTGATGTTTTTTGTTCCATAGGTCAGGCCTCCTTTTTTCCGTATTTTTTTGCAATCAATCTTCCAGATATTCTGCTGTTCCCTGAATTCCCAGAAAATCACTGTTAATAAGAATATCCCTGTTATGTCTGTCACCGCGGTTACTTCCTGTCAGTGCCAGATGTCTCTTATGATAACGTTTATCCTTCTCATCCAGCAGAAGCTTTGCATCCTTTTCCGAAAGATTATGGCTTTCCATAATGTTATGAATGCGAACATCATTAGGTGCATAAATAAATGCTCTCACCAGCTGGATTCCTTCTGTATCTTTCAGAATATAATCTGCAGACCGTCCTATGATCACGCAGGCTTCTTTCTGAGCCAGCTTCCGGATAATCTGCTTCTGTACATGAATGGCGCGGTCTGTCAGATCTGCATATTTGGAAAAGGAACCTCTCACATCACCTGTGCACCTTTACCTGCGATGGTTCCGCCTTCCTCTACTCTGTCCATAATGTCTGTAGGGATGCCTACCTCTTTGATAATCTCATCCACAAGATCACGATCATAAAACTTAATCCCCAGATCCTGTGCAATCTTCTTACCGATGGCATTGCCCTTGGCTCCATATTCGCAGCCAATCGTAATTACCAGATGTTTCATGCTCTTCCCTCTCACACTCAAATTTTTATCAGATTCTCAAACATTCGAAATCCGCTGATTTACTACGTAAATCGCTACTTTCTCATGTTTGGCGGGTCCCAAGTTCAAAAGTCTTATCGTGCAAGCACGAACGGCTTTTTGACCTTTTGACCCTGATATCATAAAATTCTGCTATAAGTATATCACAAAACAATACCATGGATTTGCAATTCGTGTCATTTTCTGTCGTTTCGTGACAGAATTATTGAAAAATTTTTGACTTTTTTATAATGAGGATAACAAATGGGAGTACATCAAATGGAAGAGGAGGGATGTCGTGTATTGTATTGCCATATTAACTGATCAGGAACAGGAAGGACAGAACTGTGCGGAATATATCAGGAATTACTGTACAGAAAAGAAAGTTTTTCCATTGATTGAAATCTATCAGAATCAGGAACAGTTTTTTGGGCGGATACGAAAAACAGTACCGGCAGTGGTGTTTCTTGCATTGCCAGGTGTGTCTGGGCTGAATGCGGCAGAACATCTCCGTTCCCTGTATCCGAAATGTGGGATCATCTGGTGCAGTGATCTTGATTTTTCGCTTCATGCGTTCAGGATGCGGATAGAATATTTTTTTATGAAACCTGTGGAAGAGCAGAAAATAAAAGAAGGACTCTCCATCTGGTTTGAACGCAGAAATGTAATATGACAAAAACACTCAGGAGGAAAACAATTATGAAGAAAAGAGCTTTAATTCTTGCAATGATCGCTTTATAGCAGCTACAACATCTGAACCGTCAATAAATATGGTACGTGCAGAGGAAACACAGGTAGAAGAAACACAGGTAGAAGAAACACAGACAGAGGAAAATGCAGGTCAGACATCAGAATTGCCTATAAAGACACTTACACCGAAGGTTATGGATGTGAATCCTTATATGGCAGCAAGTGATTCCAATATTCATCATGACTGCTATAATACAGATTCAACAGATGAGGTATTGCCTGTTGATATTTATTCTGAGATCAATGTTTCTTATGAAAAAGTTAATCCTAATGCTTCCCCGGCAGTCTTTTTTGATTCTTACGGACATGCAGTAGTTCCGTTGCTTGGTGGACTGGCAATCCGTGATATTAATGCAGATGAGGCACAGACCTTGGGCTATTTTTCACCAAAACAGCATGACAATGGAAGCTATCTGATACAGAGTTCATATTCTTTTGTAGATGAGAGCAATCGCATTGTGTGTCCGACGAACGATAATCGGGTACTTATGCTTAAGGCTACAGATGAGGAGGGAAATGTACTTCCGGAATTTGAGAAAGTGCTGGATATTGATATTAAAGCGGCAGCAGAGGCTGCACTTGGAAAAACACTGGATCAGAATCTGTTATCTGTAGTTTTTGATTATGAGGGAAATCTCTGGTTTGCAACAGGAGGCTTCCGCATTTATCCTGACAGAAAACAGCAGGGAACCTTTGGATATGTTTCCCGTACAGCTATCGATAAGATCTTGAATGGAGAAGATGTAGATCTGTCAGATGCAGTGTTTGTATATGAACTGGAACCGGGAGAGGGTGCAGAGAATGGTATTGCGGCATCTAAGGAGGGTGCGGTCATTCTGACAAATCTGAAGTGTTATCTGCTCCAGGCGGATAATGGTGTGAAAAAAGTCTGGGAAACTTCCTATAAAAGTGTGGGTGCCAAGGAAAGCAAAGAAGGTGATGAGACGACAGGTGGCGGTCTTGCATGGGGAGGTGGATGTTCCCCGTCTTTGACCAACGATCTGGTTATGTTTACAGATAATCAGGATCCGGTAAATCTTATTGCGGTGGATATGAAAACAGGAGAACAGGTTGCGAGCATGCCTGTTATAGATGAGCTTCCGGAAGGTACACAGGTGTCTGTGGAAAATTCTGCAATTGTATATGATGATGGAGAGGGAACAGTAAGCACGATCGTATGTAACTGGTTTGGTGCAGGAAGTGCGAAGCTGGGAGAAGCAGATAATGATTCCTCAATACAAAGCTATGAGAATATTTATGATGTGGGCTGGCTGAGACAGGGTAATAAAATGATCGCACCGGGTATAGAACGTGTGGATACAGTTAAGACGGAGGACGGATATGAGATGAAGAGTATCTGGTGCAGAAGTGATCTGTCTGACACTTCCATGATGAAGCTGTCCACTGCAACAGGATATATTTACGGATATGTTCAGGATATGGAAACTGGTATGTGGCAGTATATCATGCTTGATTTTGAGACAGGCGAGACTGCATTTACCATGGATATTTCTGACAAACCGGGATACAACAACATGGCTATCGGTATGTATGCGGGAAACAGCGGAAATGCGCTCTATTGTCCGACCGGCTATCTGGAACTTCTGAGACTTCAGGACAGGTTTGTATATCTGCCGGAAATGCCTTACCGCAAGGTGGATCTGGATCAGGCAATGCGCAATGTGTTAAGTCAGGAGAAATTTGCGGCAGACGGCGGCCAGGGAGATGTGGAAGGATGGCTGAATACGATCACAATTGAGAACGTACATCCGAATACAACCGTTGCAATACGTATGAAAGGAATCTCCGGGGAAACAGGTTCTCTGAAGCTGTATGCATATGGTACAGATGGTACCTTGAAGGAAGTTCCGGAAGAGAAATGGCATATCCAGACAGAAGATGGTGAAACACCGGATATGTTATCCGAAGACGTACTGTATGAGGTACATATGACTGTGGAAGATGGCGGCGATTTTGACCTCAGTGAAACGGAAAAAGAAATTAAGATATCCGCTGTTCTGGGTGCCTGACTGTAAATTGTGAAATAGGATTTGTTGCAGGAAGTATATATGTGAGGAAACGAAACATTTATTTGCCCGGTTTATGAATGATATCTGCAAAACAGAATAGACTAATACTAAAGAAAACAAGAGGTACTGCTAAACAGCGGTGCCTCTTTTCGACATAAAAATGATTACCGGAGTAAGCAGAATGATCATATTATCCAGGAGGGCAGATTTATGTGGGGATTTATAGTGGCATTGATTTCAGGGGCACTGATGAGCATTCAGGGTGTTTTTAATACGGAGGTGACAAAGCAGACCAGCCTCTGGGTATCAACCGGATGGGTACAGCTGTCGGCTTTTGCAGTCTGCGTTCTTGCCTGGCTTTTTACAGGACGGGAAAGTGTGGCTGCACTCTGGCAGGTGGACAATAAATATACACTTCTTGGCGGAGTGATCGGAGCGTTTATTACCATTACAGTAATCCAGAGTATGGGAGCCCTTGGACCTGCAAAGGCAGCAATGCTGATCGTTATTTCGCAGCTGGCAGTTGCTTATGTAATTGAATTGGCCGGGTTGTTTGGAGTAGACAAAGAGCCATTTGAATGGCGCAAAATTCTTGGATTGCTGATTGCGATTTTCGGAATTATTATATTTAAATGGCAAAAATAAGATTTTACTATTGTAAAATATTTAAGATTTCGTTACAATAAGGGTGGCATTATGGACAGGGGACTCTTACTCTGAGAAATAAGAGGAGGACCCTTATGATAAAAATAAAAAACAGATGTTGTTATACTGTGACGCTGATATTGTGTGGAACTTTGTTTCTTACAGGACTGACAGGATGTAAGAGCAGAGAGGCACAGTTTCTGATTGAAGGACTGCAGGAAGCGAAAGCAGAGGTGGATGCGGAGTCATCAGAAGAGAAAACATCAGGACAGAAGTCGAAGAAAGATACAGATGAGAAGAAAGCTGATACAGAAGACCGACAGAATGATGGTGGCAATTCTGCAGAGTTCCGGAAAAAACAGGCAGAATCAGATGGTTCAGATGCAGGTAATGGGACAGGAAGTGATTCCGGGAAACATACTTCAGATGCTGATATAGATAATGGGTCAGAAGCAGTTTCTGATAAGGAAATGCAGCAGGCGATGATCTATGTTGATGTCTGCGGAGCAGTTGCGAATCCGGGAGTTTTTCAGCTGGCAGCCGGGAGCCGGGTGTTTCAGGCGATTGAGGCAGCGGGAGGATATCTTCCCGAGGCAGCTCTAACCTGTGTAAACCGTGCAGGAGTTCTGACAGACGGACAGCAGCTTTATATTCTCACACAGGAAGAGATGGAGCGGCAGGGGCTGGATCCTGTAGAGATGGCCAAAGCATCAGATGGACAGATGAATGGAAGTGCCGGGACAGGACAGAACACAGGGATGACCGCTCAGGTTCAGCAGGATAACAGGATCAACATAAATACAGCAGATGAAGCTCAGCTTACTACGCTGACGGGGATCGGTGCAACACGTGCGCAGGCGATCATTGCCTACAGAGAAGAGAACGGGCCATTTGCTGCGATAGAGGATATTATGAATGTACAGGGTATCAAAGAAGGTACTTTTGCAAAGATAAAAGATGAGATAGTAGTAGGATAAGGAGAACCGAATGAGCAGGAAAGTTTTGGTAGTAGATGATGAGAAACTGATCGTAAAAGGAATCCGTTTTAGTCTGGAACAGGATGGTATGGAGGTAGACTGCGCTTATGATGGAGAAGAGGCAGTAGAGAAAGCAAAAGATAAAAATATGATATTATCCTTCTGGATCTGATGCTGCCGAAGATGGACGGGCTGGAAGTATGCCAGCAGATCCGCGAATTTTCCAATGTGCCGATCGTGATGCTGACAGCTAAGGGCGAGGATATGGATAAGATCCTTGGTCTTGAATATGGTGCGGATGATTATATCACCAAACCGTTCAATATCCTGGAAGTTAAGGCACGTATCAAAGCGATCATGCGCCGTGCGGGAAGCGACCACGAGGAGAAAGAAAAGGCAAAGAGCATTCAGGTGGGCGATCTTCGTATGGACTGTGAAGGCAGACGTGTATTTATTGCAGGTAAAGAGATTAATCTGACAGCAAAGGAATTTGATGTACTGGAGCTTCTGGTATTTAATCCGAATAAGGTTTACAGTCGTGAGAACCTGCTGAACATTGTATGGGGATATGAGTATCCGGGTGATGTACGTACTGTGGATGTACATATCCGCCGTCTCCGTGAGAAGATTGAAACCAATCCAAGTGAACCGAAGTATGTACACACCAAATGGGGCGTTGGATATTATTTCCAGGCTCAATAAAAAGAACGCATGAAACAGTCAGACCACATTTTATGAAACAAAGATCATAAATGTGGTCTGTTTTTTGTGCAGATAAAAAGCATTCTGCTATTTTCTGTTTTTTATTTTATCTGTAATTATGATGTATCCATGTACAAGAAGATCAGTCACGATCAGTGCTGCCACTGACAATATCAGGCATTCTTTTACCCCAAATTCGTAAAAAGCAGCAAAACCGGCAAGTGTCCAGTAAACTCCGATATGTACGGCATACATCTTTGAAATCTGTTTTGAGTAATAACACAGTTTATTATATCCGAATTTCCATTTTTCCATCATTGGCATGATACGAAATGCAGCTGCAAACACAAATATGATACTGCAGAAACTTCCGAGTACCTTTGCAAGCCCCGGGATTCTGTATTGATCGATCATATAATTAAAGAATCCCTCAATGCCCGGATGTAGTACAATGCAGCATATAAACCATACCGCCGCAGTAATCCCACATATGATCCCGCTTTCTTTATAAAAGTTTCCTTTTTCATCTTCAGGGATTCTTCTGAGCACTTTTCCAAAAACATATCCAAGAAATACATAACTCAAATATGGGAAGAAGCAGAAGCTGGTTTCACCTTTTCCACCGAAAGTCATATCCAGGATCCAGTTAAGTGCCGGATCATCAGAAACCAGCAACTTTGTAAATGGTGATATGATTCCGACTATTACAGCACTTATGACATATCCCCTTAAGCTTACATTTAATTTCCTGTAGACCGCAAGCACCAGATAGCACATACCGGCTATAAAGAATATATTTACGAATGTAAGCATGGAATAAAGATTTGCGTCATATAATTCTCTGCTGCCTGCAGCTTCAACTGTAATGGAATTTCTTATATTAAAACTGATTGTCATTACAGCTGCATAGCATAAATTGCTTAATCCCTGATAGAATAACAGCTTTATGCCGTTTTAACCATATCTTTGGGCTGGGAATGGCGTGTGAAAGCACTTCCGAATCCCATGGTAAACAGATACAGGCAGGCACCTGTCGGCATGAAGAGCGCAAACAGAATCTTATGTACATTTGATTCGGCTGCTGCGACACCACCTATTGTCTGAAATGAATGTATAAATACTATCATGATCAATAGGAAACCCTTTACCAGATCAAGTTCCCTCTGACGTCCTGTATTCACTTCTTTTTCTTTCAAAGAAAACATACTTACCTCCTCCTTTATCCGGATATTTTCAGTGAGAACGGAACACTTATCTTTTGTCACTGATATCATATGGACAGTGTAGCACAGGCAGAATTATAGCACAATCATAATATTCCTGACATTGTACACACACCACGTACATTACTGTTTACTCCGTTCTCAGTAACGTAGCCAAAATTCATTCCAAATTGTCTGCTGCAATGGAATTTTGGCTTGTATGTCTCGGGATAGTGGTGCGTAAACAGTAACAATTATTCAGTTTGATTCAGTTTAGTTTGGTTTACATCTGAGATGGTTTAGTATTGAACAAAGCTGATAAAAATTAGACAAACAAAACAAACATCTATAGAGGAAAATGATAAAAAATTAGAAAATTCCTATAAATGCGCTTGTGAAAATGACGAAAAAGGAATATAATTAACGTTACAATATGTAAAGAGTGCAATAAAAAGAGAAAAAACAGGTATAAGGAGGGTGCGAAATGCTAGATCAGTCATTTTATCAGAAAGCGGATGAGATCATTGCTTTCTATGGTAAAAAGCCGGCATCACTGATTCCGATCATGCAGGATATTCAGGGGGGTGTACAGATATCTCCCGGAAGAATTGCTTACATATGTTGCGGAGCAGATCGGTGTGACAGAAGCGAAAGCGTTCAGTGTTGCCACATTCTATGAGAATTTCTCATTTGATGCGAAAGGTAAATATGTGATCAAGGTCTGTGACGGAACAGCCTGTCATGTAAGAAAATCAATACCGGTTCTGGAGGAACTTTATAAGAAACTGGGGCTGTCAAAGACAAAGAAGACGACAGACGATATGATGTTTACTGTGGAAACAGTTTCCTGTCTTGGTGCCTGCGGACTTGCACCGACTATGATGGTCAATGAAGAGGTATATCCGAGAATGACTCCGGAGAAGGCAGATGAGCTGATTGATAAACTGAGAGGGGGCGAACAGGGATGATCCAGAATAAGGAAGTATTGGAGCAGATCAGAGAAGAAGCTGTGAAAGAACTTAATTCTTATGACTGTCGTATTCTTGTCTGTTCAGGTACCGGATGTGTGGCAACCGGTTCTCAGAAAATCTATGAGAAATTCATGGAGATTGCCAAAGATGCTCCGGGAGTTACCATTGAGTTTGGACCTCATGACAAAGATGCACATGTAGGTATAAAGAAAACAGGATGTCAGGGTGTCTGTGAGCTTGGACCACTTGTTCGTATCCAGAAAGGCGACGATGTGATCCAGTATACGAAGGTTCAGATCGAAGACTGCCAGGAGATTTTTGAGAAGAGTGTTCAGGGTAATGAGACTATCGAGAGACTGCTTTATCAGAAAGGCGGTAAAGTAAGCCGCGGACCGGAAGATATTCCGTTTATCGCGAAACAGACCCGTATTGTTTTGAAGAACTGTGGTAAATTTGATGCAGAATCTCTGAATGAGTACATAGCAAGCGGCGGTTTTCAGGCTCTGGAGAAAGCAATGTTTGAGATGGATCCGGATCTGGTTATTGATCAGGTTGATAAATCCGGTATCCGTGGACGTGGCGGCGGCGGCTTCCCGGCAGGTAAGAAATGGATTCAGGTAGCACGCCAGGCTGATCCTGTTCATTATGTGGTTTGTAACGGTGATGAGGGTGACCCGGGAGCATTTATGGATGGTTCCGTAATGGAAGGTGATCCTTACCGTCTGATCGAGGGTATGATGCTTGCAGCTTACGCAGTAAGAGCACAGCATGGTTATATTTATGTACGTGCGGAGTATCCTCAGTCTGTAGCACGACTGAAACACGCTATCGCAGTTCTGGAAGAAGTGGGACTGTTAGGTGATGACATCCTTGGAACAGGATTCTCCTTCCATATGCATATCAACCGTGGTGCAGGTGCTTTCGTATGTGGTGAAGGTTCTGCCCTGACTGCATCTATCGAAGGAAACAGAGGTATGCCCCGTGTAAAACCGCCCCGTACAGTTGAACAGGGATTATGGGCGAAACCTACTGTTCTGAATAACGTAGAAACTTATGCAAATATTCCAGAGATTATTCTCAAAGGTGCAGACTGGTACAGAAGTATCGGTACAGAGGGATCACCTGGAACAAAAACTTTCTCACTGACAGGTTCTATTGAGAATACAGGTCTGATCGAGGTCCCGATGGGAACAACCTTAAGAGAAATCATTTTTGATATCGGCGGAGGACTGAAATCCGGTGCTGCGTTTAAGGCTGTTCAGATCGGTGGACCATCCGGTGGATGTCTGACAGAAGAACATTTGGATGTACCTCTTGATTTCGACTCTGTTAAGAAATATGGTGCGATCGTTGGTTCCGGTGGTCTGGTAGTTATGGATGAACATACCTGTATGGTAGAGGTTGCACGTTTCTTTATGGGCTTCACCCAGAGAGAATCCTGCGGTAAATGTGGTCCCTGCCGTATCGGCACCAAGCGTATGCTTGAAATCCTTGAGAGGATCGTAGACGGAAAGGGTGAAGTAGAGGATCTGGATAAACTGGAGCATCTTGGAAACTTCATCAAGGACCGTTCACTCTGCGGACTTGGAAAGAGTGCACCGCTTCCTGTACTTTCCACATTAAGGAACTTCAGAGATGAATATGTAGAGCATATTGTTGATAAAAAGTGCGCGGCTCATGTATGTAAGGCAATGCGTTCTTATGTGATCGATCCTGAGAAATGTAAAGGATGTACCAAGTGTGCGAGAAACTGTCCGGTTGGTGCGATCACAGGAAATAAGAAAGAGCCTCACAGCATTGATACCTCCAAGTGTATTAAGTGCGGAACATGTCTGGAAAATTGTGTATTCGGCGCAATTTCTGTGAATTAAGGAGGGTGAAAAGATGATTCATTTGACAATAGATGGAATTCCTGTAGAAGTGGAAAAAGGTACGACCATTCTGCAGGCTGCCAGACAGATCGGAGTGGAGATTCCTACACTCTGCTATCTGGAAGATGTATTGCCGGATGGTTCCTGTCGTTTGTGCGTGGTAGAAGTAACAAACAATGGAAGAACCAAATTTGATACGGCATGTACACTTCGCTGCTCAGAGGGTGATGAAGTACAGACAATGTCAGAGAAGGTAGTTGCATATCGTAAAGATACCCTTGACCTCCTTCTTTCTGATCATCGTGTACACTGCTTCTCATGTGAGGCAAACGGTGACTGTAAATTACAGGACTACTGTTTTGAATATGGTGTGACTGAGACAAGCTATCCCGGTGAAATGAAGGATATGCCGATAGATGATACCAATAAATTCTTTACCTATGATCCAAGCCTGTGTATTCTCTGCCATCGCTGCGTGAATACATGTAAGGAGATTGTGGGAAGAGGTGCCATCGACACTATGAATCGTGGTTTCCAGTCAGTGATCGGTGCACATTACAAACATAAATGGAACGAAGGTATCTGTGAATCCTGCGGTAACTGTGTACAGGCCTGTCCGACAGGTGCACTGACCATGAAGCGCAGAAAGAAATACCGTCCGTACCAGATTGACAAGAAGGTTCTGACTACCTGTCCTCACTGTGCAACAGGCTGCCAGTATTATCTCCTTGTAAAAGACGGAAAGATCGTAGATACAGAAGCTGTAAACGGACCGTCCAACAAAGGGCTGCTCTGTGTTAAGGGACGCAGCGGATGTTTCGATTTCGTACAGTCACCGGAGCGTATTAAATATCCGCTGATCAAGAATAAAGAGACAGGTGAATTCGAACGTGCAACATGGATGAGGCGCTGGATCTTGTTGCTTCCAAATTTATGGAGATCAAGAAACAGTACGGCTCTGATTCTCTTGCAGGCTTTGCATGTTCCAGATCACCCAATGAAGATATTTACATGGTACAGAAGATGGTTCGCTGCTGCTTCGGCACCAACAATACAGATAACTGTGCACGTGTATGTCATTCCGCATCTGTAGCAGGTCTTGCGATGACTCTTGGCTCAGGTGCCATGACAAACCCAATTGAGGATATCACAAAGAATGCAGATCTGATCATGCTGGTTGGTTCCAACCCTGAGGAAGCACATCCTGTAGTCGGCATGCAGATTCGTCAGGCCATCAAGAGAGGCTGCAAGCTGATCGTAGTTGATCCTCGTGATATCGGTCTGGCTAAGAAAGCAGATATCCATCTGAAACTGAAACCTGGTACAAATGTTGCTTTTGCAAACGGCATCATGAATGTGATCCTTTCTGAAGGTCTTCAGGATGACAAGTTCATTGCAGAGCGTACCGAAGGTTTTGAAAAATTAAAGGAAATCGTAAAAGATTACACACCTGAGAAGGTAGCTGAAATCTGCCACATTGACGCAGACGATCTGAGAAAAGCAGCGATCATGTATGCAAAAGCTGACCGCGCTCCGATCATCTACTGCCTTGGTGTAACCGAACATTCCACAGGTACAGAGGGTGTTATGTCCATGTCCAATATGGCAATGATGGTTGGCAAGCTTGGACGTGAAGGCTGTGGTGTTAACCCGCTTCGTGGACAGAATAACGTACAGGGTGCCTGCGATATGGCGCTCAGCCGAATGTATATCCAGGATATCAGAAGGTTACTGATCCTGCAGTTCGTGAGAAATTCGAGAAAGCATGGGGTGTAAAACTTGATCCGAATATCGGAACTCATGCAACTGATGTATTCCCGAAAGCAATCACAGGCGAGATCAAAGGTCTGTATATCTATGGTGAGGACCCGGTAGTTACTGATCCGGATACCACACATATTATCAAAGCATTAAAGAGTCTTGATTTCTTTGTACTTCAGGAACTTTTCATGACAGAGACAGCTCAGTATGCAGATGTTATCCTTCCTGGTGTAAGCTATGCAGAGAAAGAGGGTACATTTACCAATACAGAGCGCCGCGTACAGAGAGTCCGCAAGGCTGTCACAGTACCTGGAGAGATGAGACTGGATACAGATATTATTATTGATCTGATGAACCGCATGGGATATCCGCAGCCACATCTGACTTCTGCTCAGATCATGGATGAGATTGCATCCCTGACACCGAGCTTCGCAGGTATCAGCCATGAACGTCTTGACAGTGAAGAAGTTCATGGACAGGGACTTCAGTGGCCATGTACCTCCAAGGATCATCCGGGAACACCGATCATGCATGTTGGTAAATTCTCCCGCGGTCTTGGCTGGTTCTATCCTGCAAATATGTACCGTCAGCAGAGCTTCCAGATGAGGAATATCCAATCATCCTTATGACAGGACGTATTCTGTATCATTACACAACAAGAGCCATGACAGGAAAGACACCTGAGCTTATGGAGATCGAAGGTAAGTCATTTATCGAAATGAACATCGTAGATGCCGATAAGCTGGGTATCAAAAACGGTGATAAAGTCAGAGTTTCTTCCAGACGAGGATCCATTGAATCTACCGCACGTGTAGGTACAAAGACCTCACCGGGTGAAAGCTGGATGCCATTCCACTTCCCGGATGGAAATGCAAACTGGCTGACCAACGCCGCACTTGACAAATACGCAAGAATTCCTGAATATAAGGTATGCGCAATTAAGATTGAGAAGCATAAAACAATATCGGAGACAAAGTTCCGAATCTGATATCGTAAATATTATATGGGGCTGTCGCACATGGATCTGCTGTCCTTGCGGCAGCTCCATATTCCTTTATGGAAAGGCAAAAATAATCATTCGGCAGTACATCATTCTGTGAAAGTACGGAACGGTTACAGATAATTTTTTGTGAAAAATATAGTGTTACATAATAAGGAGTACGAGGCATGCAGAGATTTCAGTCAATCCTTCAGTTTAAAAAAGTCAGTTGTAAAAATTGTTACAAATGTGTCCGGAACTGCCCGGTCAAGGCGATACGTGTTCATGATCATCAGGCCAGGATCATAGAAAGTCAGTGTATTTACTGTGAGAAGTGTATCCTTGTTTGCCCGCAGGATGCCAAGGAAGAGCAGAATATGATTCCTGCAATCTGCAATGCAATGGAGAATAAGACGCAGGTTATAGCCTCTCTTCATCCGGCATATCTGGCACGTTTTGGGGTAACCGGTATCAATGGAATAAGGGAAGCGATGAAGAAGCTGGGATTTGCAGATGCAGCGGATGCAGCAGAAGGTGCAAGCCTGATGACTTCGCAGTACAGAGCACTTTTTGCGGAACAGAAAGAGCTGGGAATAATGATCTCTTCTGCCTGTCCTGTAATCGTACAGCTTGTCAAGAAACACTACCCGCATCTTCTGGGAAATCTGGTACAGTCTGCCTCTATGATGCAGTTTCATGCCAGTTATCTGAAAAAAAAATATCCGAAGGCAGAGATTGTCTATGTAAGTCCCTGTATTTCAGCTATGTCAGAGTTGAGAGACTCAGGAAATGAAGTGGATTATGTGATCACATTGGAAGAGCTGGTGCAATGGATGAAAAAAGAAGGGATTTCCATAACTGAGAAAGAACCTGAGCAGATTGCCTACCGTTCCAGAGAAATCGCCATTGCGGACGGTTTAACAGACCTGCTTGGAGCTGTAAAGGGAATCCGCAGGCTTTCTGTAAGCGGGATGGAGCAGTGCAAGGAGGTTTTGGAAGAACTTCATCCGGAGGATTTTGAAAATTGCTTTCTTGAGATGTATGCATGCAGCGGCGGCTGTGTGGCAGGTCCTTCTTTCCAGATGAAGAAGGGACATTATCTGGCAGATGTTCTGGCAGTGAAGAATGCAGCCTTTGGAAAAGATTTTCACAGGGAGCAGGGAGACTATGAACTTCCGGGATTTGAACTGAGAAAGAATTTCGGTTACTGTTCTGCACAGGAACAGGAAGAGGTCTCAGAGGAAGAAATCAGGGATGCTCTGGCGGAAATGGGAAAATTTTCTCCAAAGGATGAATTAAACTGCGGTGCCTGCGGTACAACACATGCAGGGAAAAGGCAATTGCCATTATCCAGAATAAAGCTGAGGTTGCCATGTGCATTCCATATATGCGGGCAAAACAGGAAAGTTACTCCAATAAAGTCTTTAATGCCATGCCCGGACTTCTGGTAACTGTGGATTATAATCTGAAGATCATTCAGATGAATGAGGCGGCGTCCAAATTGTTCAATATGCCGAAAAGGCGGCGCCTGATCGGGAAACCGGTATCGGAGATCATGGATGATTACAGTCTGGCGAGTATACTGGCTTTTGAACGGAATCTGATGCAGGATGAGATTTATCTGGAGGATCAGAAATGTTATCTGGATCGCGTAATGACGAATGATAAAGAAAATAAAATGATTCTCTGCATTATGAAGGATATTACAAAGGAGCGGAAGCATAAAGATCAGATTCATAATGCCCAGATTGAGCTGCGCGTATGGCAGATAAGCTGGTAGAAGAACAGCTGAAGATCGTGCAGCAGATCGCCGGACTTCTTGGAGAAACTGCTGCGGACACCAAAGTGGCAGTAGAAAAACTGAAAAATACCATACTTCTGGAGAGTGAAGAAGAGAATGAAAAGAAATAAGCATCATGGACTGAATGTGGAATTTGACGGCTTATGCATGGATTTTGGTCATGTGAGCCTGAATAAAAAGAAAGAATTTCTCTGTGGGGACTGCTATAAGATTGAAGAAAATGATGAAGACCATGTTCTGGTGCTTTCTGACGGACTTGGGAGCGGAGTAAAGGCGAATATCCTTTCCACGCTGACTGCGACCATGCTCAGTACCATGATCATTAATCAGGTGGAACTGGATGAGGCAGTGCGTGCAGTGGCAAAAACGCTTCCTGTGTGCAGTGTGAGAAATCTGGCATATGCTACTTTACAGTGCTGAATTTTCAGGGGAAACAGGTAAGCCTTTATCAGTTTGATAATCCGGATGCAATTCTGATCCGGGATGGCAAGCTCTTTGATTATCCGGTGGAGACAAGTATGATCGAAGAGAAGGAAATCCATAAAAGCTGTTTTGAACTGAAAGATGAGGATATGCTGATCATTATGTCCGACGGTGTCACCAATGCGGGAATGGGAAAAACTACCAACGGCGGCTGGGGAAGAGATGATGTAATGGCTTTCTGTAGGGCAAAGTACCATAAAGGATGAGCGCACAGGAGATGGCAGGCTATCTGGCAGAGGCCAGCTGGATCTGAATCTGAATGAAACGGATGATGATATTACAGCCATTGTCCTGCGGATGCGGCATAAACAGGTGGTAAACCTTATGATCGGCCCGCCAAGTAAGGAGGAGCATGATGAGCGATATCTGAAGTCCTTTTTCGATTCAGAGGGATATCATGTAATCTGCGGCGGAACTACTGCACAGTGTGCTGCCAGATATCTGGATAAAGAGCTGATCTCTCTTAGTGAAACTGCCTGCGGAGACGTTCCTGCCTATTATAAGCTGGAAGGTACAGAGCTGGTGACAGAGGGATTTCTTACGATTGAGCATTTGCTTGAATATTGTGAAGAATGGATGGAGGACAGGCTGTCCTTTAACAGGCTGAAACGAAAAAAAGATGCGGCAGCATTGCTTGGTGTGATGCTGTTTGAGCAGGCAACGGATATTAATTTCTACTTCGGTGGTGCTATCAATAAGAGTAACGTGGAATTGGGAATCACAGAAAAAAGGAAAGAACAGGTAGCAGAAGAACTTGTGGAGCATCTGAGAATGCAGGAAAGAATGTGAATATTGCATTCTGGGCGATCTGAGAAAGCAGGAAAAACAGCAGTACGTGGTTTTATAAAGAGATATCAGGGTTACTGTTCACTGGTAATATCCCGCGAGGTGTTTTTTTGTGAGCGAAGGTCACAGAAAACCCGAGACATACCGCGCGAATTATGCGATTAGCATAAATTCTGTGCATCGCGAAGCGTGTTGCTGTGAACGGAGTGAACAGTAACACATCAGGAAGGATGAGACAGAAAATGGCGAAGATATTATGTGTATGCATCAGTAAGGAACGCAAGACCTGCTCGCAGAACATTCATGAATGCGAAGCTGATCTGCAGGGACTTGTGGGAGATGTGCATTATGGAATGGGCGGAAGAAAGCAGGTCAGTCTTCTTCCTTATGAGAAGGTAAAAGAATATTTCGAACAGTCCGAAGAAGAATTCAGATGTGGCAGATTTGGAGAAAATCTCCTTGTGGAAGGGATTAACTGGAACAGTATTGCGGAGGGGAACAGATTTCGTTGTGGAGATGTACTTCTGGAAGCAGTCAGGATTGGTGCGGGCGGTCCTGCATCAGATGCTTATAAGGGAGAAAAGGTATGCACGCCCATGGAACCCTGGTTTGTATTCTGTCAGATTCTGGAGGCAGGGAGGCTGAGAGAAGGAGAAATCATTCTCCAACAGAGATGAAAAATATGTAATTCTTCAGCAGTGGGCTGAATATTATGATGTTATAGCAATTTCCAAAATACTGAAGACAATCTGGTTTATAAAAAATAAGGCTCTAATGGAGTATCTTAGTGATATTATTCTCTGAAATTGCTATAGAGTTCAAAAAGGTAAAACTAATATATCCGTCAATTGACCGGTGGTTATAAAGGTATTGAAAAGACTATAAAAAATGTAATATACAAGAGGAGGAATTAGTGCGTGGAGGGAATCAGTGTAGAACAGGCAGTGGAACAGATTCTGCAGCATACGCCTGTAATAAACGAGACAGAAGAAACAGAACTGAATAAAGCAGGGGGAAGAGTCCTGGCGCAGGATATGGTGGCAGGGTTTGACAATCCTCCTTTTGACCGCTCTCCGGTAGATGGCTATGCGTGTAAGGCAGAGGACCTTGCAGGTGCCACTAAAGAGCATCCGGTGAGGCTGAAAGTCATGGAAGAAATCGATGCCGGACAGTATTCGGAAAGAGAAATCCAGCAGGGACAGGCAGTGCGCATTATGACAGGGGCTGCAATACCCAATGGCTGCAACTGCTGTATTTATCAGGAGGATACCGATTATGGAGAAGATACGGTAGAAGTTTACAGTGAACAGAAGCGATGGAGTAATTATTGCTTCTCGGGAGAGGATTTCAAAAAGGGAACTACACTTCTGAAAAAAGGAACACATATCGGATATGTGGAGGCAGCAATTCTGGCCGGAATGGGAGTGGCGAAAGTGCCGGTTTACCGTCAGCCGAGAATCGTGCTTCTGACTACAGGAGATGAGGTGGTAGAACTGGGAATTCCATTGCCGGAAGGAAAAATTTACAACAGCAATATGACAATGCTGTCTGCTAGACTGCGTGAACTGGGAATCGAATCTTTCCATATGGAAGCAGTCAAAGATGATCCGACGGTTATGTCTGAGAAATTAAAAGAAGCAGCAAAAGCGGCAGATATGATCATCACTACGGGAGGTGTATCTGTAGGCAAGAAGGACATTATGCATGAGTCCCTGAGACTGATGGGGGCAGAGCGGATTTCTGGAGGGTAAAGATGAAACCAGGAATGCCTACACTGTTTTCTGCATATAAAAAAACTTCCGATATAACTGCAACAGATCATTGCGCTTCAGAAAGAGAGATTCCGATCATCAGTCTCTCCGGAAATCCTTTTGGTGTTGCAGTCAGCATAGAACTTTTGATTCGTCCTGCATTGGAAAAAATGATGCAGGATCCATCAATCGGTCTGAAAGAAGTAAATGGCATTATGGCTGATAACTTTGAAAAAGGAATCAAGGGCCGCCGCTTTATCCGGGCATATCTGGAAAATGGAAAATTTCATCTTCCCAATGGTCTTCACTCTAACGGAGTCCTCAGTTCCATGGCCGGCTGCAATTGCCTGATTGATACAAAAACCATGGAAAATCAGGAAAGCAGAAGCTGAACGCAGGGGATAAAGTGGGCGCGATTTTGCTTTGAGAGGAGCAGCAAACAGGTGGAAAGAAAAAGAATATTTGCAATCAGCGGTGTAAAGAATTCAGGGAAAACAACTCTGATCTGCAGGCTTTTGGAGATTTTTAAAGACAAGGGCCTTAAAGTGGCGGTGCTGAAGCATGACGGACATGATTTCGTGCCGGACGTACCGGGAACGGATACATACTGTCAGCTTCAGTCCGGAGCTACGGCACAGCAGTTTTTTCAGCAGGCAAATATATGCTGGTAAAACAGCAGCCGCAGATTTCCGAAAAAGAGCTGGCAGAATTTTTTCCGGAGGCAGATCTGATCTTACTGGAAGGATTTAAATACAGTACTTATCCGAAAATTGAAATTATCCGTAAGGGAAATTCGGCAGAAAGTGTCTGCAATCCGGAAAAACTGATGGCGATCGCCACAAATCTGGATGCAGAGGAAAGAGATGCACTGTCTGTACTGGAAAATGTTCCATTCTTTGAACTGGACAATGCAGAGTGTATTGCAGAATTTATTCTGTCGGATTATTTCCGGTAAAGAGTTTCATACGGTCACGTCGCGCGGCACAGATAAGGGTAAGGTGGTATTCTTTGGCCATGGCGACTGCCTCGGCGGAAGGGGATGCCTTGCTTGCCAGAACCGGTATTCCGGCGCGGATTGCCTTGATCGCCATATCTGTAGGGATACGTCCACTGGAATAAACCACGCATTTCTTCAGGTCAATATTATGGCGCAGGGCATAACCGATGGCCTTATCCAGAGCATTATGACGTCCGATATCTTCGCACTGAAAGAGCAGTTCTCCGTCACAGGCAAGAAAACAGCTGTGAGTTGCCCAGGTCTGGCTGTGAAGCGGGGTACCATTGGCGAAACAGTCTGCAAGATCAAAGATCCACTGTTTTTTCCATGGGACAGGTGTAACTGGCGTCATTGGCTGATCTGTGATAAAATAATCATTAAGAACACGATTTCCGGTGCAGCAGGTCGGAGTAAGAGCAACATAATCTTCATTTTCAGGTTTTCTTAT
>ENA-OQMZ01000332-OQMZ01000332.1-human-gut-metagenome-genome-assembly--contig:-NODE-332-length-20622-cov-3.920664_pt1 | contig 20622 bp, 23 predicted proteins | sample MGYA00242621_ERZ504862 | MGnify/ENA primary metagenome ERZ504862 (study PRJEB26092, sample SAMD00036393) | human gut metagenome | host: Homo sapiens | study: EMG produced TPA metagenomics assembly of...
CTGCCAATCGACAAGCCTGATTGCAAAGCCTGCAAAAATTGCGGCTGTTATTATTATGCAGACTGTTGTTCTGCTCTTTTTACTTTTTTTGCCGTTTTTTTTGCTTTTGCCGAATCTCATACCGAACCTCCCTTTCACAAAGATTAAAGATTTTTGTTTAAAAATGCCGTGAGAAAATACAGCGGAATTGTCACGGCGAATGTGTAAAGTATTCTTGAAATGTAGTGCCGTACAAACAACACGCAACCGCTGTCAAGCCCTGCAATCAAAACGAACAGCAGATAATAAATCAACATTACCGTCATCACCGCCGCAAATGAAAACACGATAACGGTAACAAATGACGGTACAAAATATTTGCTGAATACAAAGTTTTCCGCATAGCAGACAATCGTAAGTGCAAAGGCAAAATAGCCGATACTGCCGTCAAATGAAATATCCGTCAGCACACCGCACAACGCACCGAAAATTACCGATGGCAAAGTGTTTTCAAAAGAAGCAATGCAGAGTGCAAGTGAAATCAACATAAGCGGTCTGCCGCCGAAAATTTCGGGAATTATAAAACCCGAACCCTGAAAAACATACAGAATTATTAACAGCAGGGAATAACCGAAAAATCGAAAAAAAGTTTTTGAAGCTCTCATCATTTTTTAACCTCGCCCTTGCCGTCAAAATCGGTAATAATTGCGGCAGAGGTCACGGTGCGGATGTCCTCATACGGCTCAACAACAGCATAACGGGTTGTGTCATAGGAATTGAACTTCAGTTCTTTAACCTTGCCGATTATGAGATTTTTCGGATAAACTCCGCCTGTTCCCGAGGTTACAACAATGTCGCCTACTTTGATTTTGTTGTTCTCTGCAATCTTTGTCAGACAGGTGAGATTATAATCACAATATTCAGCGTTTCCGCTTATGATTCCGTTGTCGGAAGTCTTTTTGTCAATTGCAGACGCTTTGGTGTCGGGCGAAAGAATTGTTCTTACCCGACAGGTCGTTAGTTCAACATCACTCACCCAGCCGATAAGACCGTTTTCCGTGATTACGGGATCATTTTTTCCACATTGTCTGTTGAACCCTTGTCAAGAGTGAACGAGTAGAAATCATCGTTCGCATCCCTTCTCAACACACCTGCCGGAAGAATGTCGTATGACGGATTTTCCTTTTTAAGCTCATAATATTTCCACAGCTTTGCATTTTCTTCCTTGGCATCAAGGTAGTCAACAAGCTGTTCACGAAGTTCGGCATTTTCCTTTTTAAGCTGTTCGTTTTCTTTTTCAAGTTCTTCCTTTGACTTATTGGAAGACGCCGCACCTGCGGTCAGCGTTGAAAGTCCTTTTGTAACCGTGTTTACCGCACCCGAAAAAATGTTACTGCCGTTATGAGAGAAAACACTCATCACAGTTAGTATGACGAGTGTAATTATCAAAATTTTTGAGTTTTTATTATGTAAAAATTTTCTCATATCTCATATTTATATTACAAATACGGTCGGGCGGTGTTTTTTCAATCTGCCCGACCTTACTTTGTCGATTTTTATTATCTGTCGTGCTTGTACTGAACACCGAGCGGTTTGCCGAGTCTTTTGCCTGCACCGTCAACAACACAGTCAAGCGGTCTTTCGGCAATGTGAACAGGCATACCCGTCTGTTGCATAACAAGCATATCAAGTCCCTTGAGTAACGCACCGCCGCCCGTGAGCATAATACCGTGGTCGATTATGTCGGCGGAAAGCTCAGGCGGAGTTTTTTCAAGAGTGGTTCTGATTGCCTCAACAATTGTTGCAAGCGGATCGGCAAGAGCCTCTCTGACCTCGGCTGAGGAAATTGTAATATCCTTGGGAAGTCCGTCAACAAGATTTCTGCCCTTGACAACAAGGTTTTTTTCTTCCTCACCCGGATATGCGGAGCCGATTTTCATTTTGATGTCTTCGGCAGTTCTTTCACCGATGAGAAGATTATATTTTCTTTTGACATAGGTTGAAATCGCCTCGTCAAACTTATCTCCGGCAACTCTTACGGAACAGGCTGTAACAATGTCACCGAGAGAAATTACGGCAACCTCGCTTGTGCCTCCGCCGATGTCAACAACCATACTTCCGCACGGTTCGTCAACGGGCATACCTGCGCCGATTGCGGCAGCCATTGGTTCTTCGATAAGACAACGGGAGGCTTTGCACCAGCCTGATATGCGGCGTCCTCAACAGCCTTTCTCTCAACCTCGGTAACACCCGAAGGCATACAGATTATAACTCTCGGCTTGCTGAAAATTCCTGGTTTCACCGCCTTTTTGATAAAGTGCTGAAGCATTTTTGCGGTTATTTTAAAATCGGCAATAACACCGTCCTTGAGCGGACGAACCGCAACTATGGAACCGGGAGTTCTGCCAATCATTTCTTTTGCCTGTGAGCCGACTGCAAGAACTCGTCGGTACGCATATCAACTGCGACAACGCTCGGTTCACGCAAAATTATTCCCTTTCCTTTAAGACAAACAAGAGTGTTTGCAGTTCCAAGGTCAATTCCTATATCCTTTGAAAACGAAAACATCCCACAGCCTCCTTTTACGCTGTAATACCCAAATGTATTTTACTCAGGCAGTATACTTTTATCATATATCTTTTCACAAATAAGAGCAATGATAAATTGTCGAAATTCTTTTATTTTTTACCCGTTGAGCCAAAACCGCCCTCGCCACGCTCTGTGTTGCCAAGCTCCGTAACCTCTTCAACATCACACGGAACAACAGGAGCGATGACCATCTGACAGATTCTTTCAAACGGCTCAATCTCATAAGGCTTGTCCGAAACATTGCAAAGACCTGCACAGATTTCTCCACGGTAGTCGCTGTCAACAACACCCACACCGTTTGAAAGGCAGATGCCGTGCTTGATTCCCAGACCGCTTCTTGCATAGAGAAATGCGGCAACGCTGTTGTCGGGAAGTTCAATTGCTATACCTGTCGGAACAAGCACAAGCTGACCCGGATTGATTGTGATTTTTTCGTCAATGCAAGCATATAAATCCATACCGGCAGAACCGTTTGTGGCTCTTTTCGGGATTTTTGCATTGTCTTTTACCTTTTTTATTTTAACAGTCATAGTTTACCATCCTTCATTTCCTGCAAAAATTTGCAGGAATTATTCATTACTGTTTTTATTTTTCTCTAAAAAAATTATTTATTGCAAAAATGTAATTATAAATCTCTGTTAAACGGAAAAATCACTTTTTCCACAAAACAATAATGATTATTTTAACATTTTCAACAATCTAATTAACACCTCGGCGGTACAATCCATATGTTAATTTATCTTTCAACATCGGATAAAGGCTTGATTCGTTAAGACTTTCCACGGTTTCCACATAGTTTTCAACACTAAATCTTAAAATGTTGAAAGATGTTAAAAGTGTTAAATTTTGTTTATCAGGAACGAAAAGCAAGTCACAATTCAGAACCTCGGTACAGTTTCCGTCGCATTTCAGTAAAAATTGTTTACCGAGTCGGTCTTTCATTTTTGAATGATTTTTGCAAGTTTTGCAGTCTATACCTGCGCCCTTGACAGGGCAACTCCTGCAAATCATAAGAGGAAGGTAGCCGTAGCTGATAATTCCCCTCGGGATGTTGCCTCCGAGTGCGTTAATTCGCTTAAAATCGAGTTCAAAACTGAGTTCTGCATCCTTGATTCCGTATTCCTCCGCCCACAAAAGGTCGAGAGTATTTACAAAATTCATTCCGAAACCCGAATGAAGTGTGAAACCGAGATTTTTGGCAATGTATAATGCTCCGAGATTGTTGCACAACACATCGGATATGCCGATTTCTTTCATCTCGGAAAGCTTTTTTGCAATCGTATCTTCCCGTCCGAACATTCCTCTCGGAATTTCAACACCGATGTTAAAGCCCTCGTTTTTGAGCCTAACAAGCTCCCTTTTGTCGGCAAAAAGCGGAACAAAAACAAGCTCGCATTTTTTAAAAGCATCGGAAAGCTTAGTCTGAGTCACTCTTGCACGGGTGGATTTTTCCACAGGCGGTGTGAATTTAGGAAAAGTTATTTCGTAATCACGGTTGATTTTGTAGTTGTGAACAACACTTCTTGCCGAGTCGAGTTCGTCAAGAACATCTCTGCGCAAGGAATTGATAATTGAAAGCGGAATAGAAATGTCATCATCAATATTTATGTTCACATTGGTGGGATTATATGCCGTTGAGCCTGTTTTTTCAAGCTGTTTTCTGCACTTTTCCGCATCAATCGGTCTGTTGATTGCTTTTTCGGTTACGGTATCTGCAATCTTTCTGACGGTGTGAACTCCGTCAGAGGCGATTAAAACGGGATTTTCGCCGAGTTTTGCCGTAAAATCAAAAGTTATTTCAACATTTCCGATTTCGTCCTTGTAGGAGGAACGGATTGCCGAAAACAGCTTTTCATCGGCAGAAACAACATCCGATTTTGTTCTTGTGCCGAACATATGACTTCCCGTTTTGCCGATGTAATAAGCGTCTGTAAAGCCTGTTCGTGAAAAAACTCCTCTGAGCATTTCCTGAGTTTTGTCGCTGATAAAGCCGAAATCACGCTGTTCAACACACGCCCTTACTGCGGCTGAAACATACTCGGGGCGTTTCATTCTGCCTCAATTTTAGCCGAGGCAACCCCCATATTTTGAAGTTCATCAAGGTAATTTACAATACTGTTGTCTTTAAGACTTAAAGCGTGACCGCCTTTTTGATTGTTTACGGAAAACGGCAGTCGGCACGGCTGGGCACAGGAACCACGGTTTCCACTCCTTGCGCCAATCATTGCGCTGAGGTAGCATTGTCCCGAAACGCACATACACAATGCGCCGTGAACAAAAACTTCGAGTTCAACCGGAATTTCACAGCATTTTTCAATCTCTTTTTTGCTCATTTCACGGGCAAGAACAACACGCTTGAAACCCATTTTATAAAGTGCCTTTACACCGGATGCGGTGTGAATGCTCATCTGGGTTGACGCATGAAGTGCAAGGTCGGGAACAAGCCTGTGTGCAAGCCTTGCTACACCCATATTCTGAACAATGAGTGCGTCAACATCAGCCTCTGCGGCTGAAATTATGGCTTTTTTCAGCTTTTCAAGCTCGTCATCGAACACAATCGTATTGATTGTGACATACACCTTTACACCGTGAATGTGACAGTATGCCGTTGCTTTCTTTAGTTCTTCATCATCAAAATTTTTGGCAGATGAACGGGCGGAAAATGCCTTTTCGCCAAGATACACTGCGTCTGCTCCGCTCCTTACGGCGGCAATTACACTGTCAAAGTTTCCCGCCGGGGCAAGTATTTCTATCTTTTTCATTTCTTATCTTCATCAAACAGAGAGAACTGCGTCATTGGAACATAACCGAGAAGTTTTTCATTACGCAATTCCTGTTCTGTTTTTTTAGCCTCGTTTGACAGAACATTCACGGGTATATCATCTGACTGCTCTGTCATATTATTTTTTGCATTTGAAGTCTTTTTTTCCTTTGAAACTGAATTTTTTTCAGGCTCTGATTTTTCCGATTCGGCTTTTTCTTTGCCTTTCTCAACACTTTCGAGCTTTTCTTTAAGCTGTGAAACCTCGTGTCCGAGAACAGCAAGTCTTTTTTCAAGCTCTTTATTATTATTTATAAGTCGAGTGTTATCGTTCATTGCCTCCGTAAGCTTTTCTCTGTATTCCTTGCAAAGCCTGTTAAGATCATTTGTCTGCTGAATAATTTTGTCAGCTTTTTCGACATAATCTTTGTTCTTTTTAAGAGCCTTGTTGCGGTCATCACAGAAGTTAAGTGCCGCAAGAACCGCACAATCACGGGTATCAAGCTGCTTTGTGCTTTGGGCGGCCTTTCTTATGTGAGAAAGCACCTCGTTTGCTACCTTTTGAACATACTTTTCATCATCTGTTGTGATAAGTGAATAACTTCTTCCCTCAATCTGAACGCTTACTCTCTTTTTCTCCATAGGAAATGCATCTCCCTTTTATAGCTTTTTCGTCCTCGTTTGACTTCTTTGCATACATAATCACTTACATTATAATATAAAATCGGAAATAATAAAAGAGCAAAGAGAATATTGTTTAAATATTTTTTCATTCGTAGACAAATTTGGCGATTTTATGCTGTTTACAACTTATATCGGTTGAAATATTTATTCTCTTATGATAAAATAATCTTTGCGTCATTTTGGCGGATTTGTCTTAATTTCCGATTAACAGGCATAACCGCCAAAACAAAATTGACATTTCGGAATATATTATTATGGGAAGTGATTATATGCCCGTACCGTTTGATTCACGAAAAATTTACTATCGTTCACCGTTTGGTGCGGTTGAACAGGGTACCGAGATTCATTTCAGAATTCTTTTGCCTAAGGCGGAGCATACACAAAAAGCACAGTTGTGTGTAAAATATGATTATGACTGCAATTGGGAATTTACCGAGCTTATCTGGTGCGGTAAATTTGACGAGGATACCGAAATTTGGGAGTGCGATTTTACTCCGAAAAAAATCGGACTTTATTGGTATAACTTTAAGCTTACTGCCATTGATAAAACAAGATATGTTATTCCGTCCGATCCGTATAAGGTCAGCACCATTGAAGACTATATGGGCAGAAGCTGGCAGATTACCTGCTACAAAAAAGGCTTTAAAACTCCCGGCTGGCTTGTCGGCGGGATTATGTATCAGATTTTTCCCGACCGTTTTTATTTCAGCGGTGAAGAAAAGAATATAAAGCGTACCGACTTCAAACGCAACAAGGATTGGTATGCTCTCCCCGAATGGAAACCCGATGAAAACGGAATGATTAAGAACAATGATTTCTTTATGGGCGACCTCAAGGGAATTACGATGAAGCTTGATTACCTTGAAAGCCTCGGTGTAAGCTGTATTTACCTTAATCCTATCAGCGAGGCATACTCAAACCACCGCTATGATACGGGCGACTACTCAAAGGTTGATCGATTCTCGGAACAGAGGAAGATTTTAAGCACCTTTGCGCAGAGGCTAAAAAGAGGGGAATACACATCATCAATGACGGTGTGTTCTCTCATACGGGAAGTGACAGCGTTTACTTCAACCGTTTCGGCAGATACGGCAAGGGCGGTGCGTATAATGACAAAAACTCACCGTATTTCAGTTGGTACAAATTCAACGAATGGCCGAACAATTACCAAAGCTGGTGGGGCTTTGATACTCTGCCCGAGGTTATTGAGGAAACTCCGTCATTCAACGAATATATCAACGGCAAAGACGGCATTGTCAGAAAATGGATGAAATGCGGTAACTCGGGGTGGCGGCTTGATGTTGCAGATGAACTTCCCGATGTGTTCATTGAAAATCTACGCAAAGCCGTTAAGGACGAAAATCCGAACGCCTTTCTTGTAGGTGAAGTGTGGGAGGACGCAAGCAACAAGGAAAGCTACGGTGCAAGAAGAAAGTTCTTGCTCGGCGAACAGTTTGACTCCGTTATGAACTATGTGTTCAGGGATGCAATTCTCAACTTCTGCAAAGGTCAGCACGGCAAATACACAATGGATCTGATTATGAGCGTAATCGAAAATTATCCCCGTCCTGTTCTCAAAGTGCTGATGAATTCACTTTCGACTCACGATACCGAAAGAGCAATCACAGTTATGGCAGGCGAACCGCTTGACGGCAAGGACAGAGAATGGCAGGCTGACACTAAGCTTGATGACGAGCATAAAAAACTCGGTGTAAAGCTGCTCAAGGTTGCAAGTGCAATGCAGTTTACTCTTCCTGGATTTCCGTGTATTTATTACGGTGACGAGGCAGGAATGGAGGGATATCGTGATCCGTTCAACCGTTGCTGTTATCCGTGGGGCAAAGAAAATAAGGAACTCATTGAATGGCACAAAAAACTTGCCGATATCAGAAAAAGCTGTTCGGCATTGTGGGACGGTGATTTTATAAATGTTCTTTCGGAGGAAAGAAGAATTTCATACATCCGCCACGACAAAGATTCCGCTATTTTCTGCACATTCAATCTCTATGATTATGAAGTCGAGGCAAAAATGCCGCCCGGATATGCAGACGGCAAACCTGTTTTTGGTTCAAAGCTTGAGAACGGTATACTCACAATTCCGCCCATGTCCGCAGAATTTGTAGTTCTTGAACTCGGTAAATGATGTATATAGTATAAAACAGAATAAAATATAATTACAAGCGACAGAAATTAAACTGTCGCTTGTTTTGTTGCGGTATTTATATGTTTGTTATATTTAATTTACCGACTTACTCATCTTCCGTTATCGGCGGAATAAAGCATTCTATCGCACTGCGAAGCTTGGGGTGACGCTCCTCAGGCAACGGCTGTTGACAGAAAGAAAAAGTAAAACAAATAACAGAAGAGATTAAACTATAAGGCGGCTATCGAAAACGATAGTCGCCTCGTCTTTTTGCAAAATTCAATTTTAATTTGCGTTTGTTGTTATCTGGGTTGCATTTGCCACATAGCTTTCATACTCGTCAATGCCCCATTTTTCTTTTACTTCATCAGAGATAGGAAAGGTGCGAAACAGCATTGTACTGCGTTCACTGTCTGCCTTATCCTCATTGGTGCTGAGAGCATAGACATTGCCGTTGTACCACAGCTCATTTGTATTTTCAAAGGTTGTAAGATAGAAAATATCCTGAATTGTATCAACCTTATTAATGCCCATTCCGCTTACTGCGGCAGCCATTACGGCACTTTTCATCAGGATTGTATCGCTGTTATTTTTCTCGTTTTCAATCGAAACAAAGTTGCTCATTGTTGTTCCGAGACCGATATTCATAATATAATTTGTCTTTGTTTCAACAGAGGCTGTGAAGCTGATTTTATCGGCATCGTAGTAATAATACTGATACTCCGTTCCGTTTGCATCATTCTGAGGACTGCCGAGCATTTTCCAACCCTTTGGATTAATCATATCAAGATTACCCGCCTCTTTGAGCATTTCATTGTAATTATATGTAAATTCTTCAAGCGTGATTGCGTAGCACATTCCGTTTACATTTTCACTTTCTTTGCGAATGTTCGGATTTTCTGTTACCTTTGCCTCATCAAGAGTAGAAAATTTATCGGGCGCATCTACTACACCGGAAACATCGGCATTCTTCTTGTCAGAACAGCCGAAAAGTGAAAGCATGAGGATTGCCGCTACAATCAGAACTAAAGATTTTTTCATCAAATCACCAGATTTTCATATGTGTCAAAAACTCCACTTAAAAAAGTGGAGTTTTTTTATTTTTATCAATTATTCTTCCGTATTTTCTTCGGTTGAATCAGAAGTTTCACCCTCGTTATTTTCGGAAACTTCTTCTGCAACCGCTTCTGACGGTTCGCCGTTTTCTGCGTTATCTTCGCTCTCGGCTGATTCATCATCTTCACCGTCAATGTGGGGAACACGGGCGATTGTTACAACCCTGTCGTCACCGTTTACTTTCATTACGGTTACACCCTTTGAAGGACGGGCGCAAACACGAATTGATTCGGCGGCAATTCTGATAATAATGCCTTCTTCTGAGATGATAATAATATCATCGTCAAGGTTAACCACCTTGATCGCGGCAACATCGCCGTATTTTTCCGTGTGGTAGTTGGTAAGGCCTTTACCGCCACGGCTCTGAACACGGTAATCATCGGGACTTGAAAGTCTGCCGTAGCCTGTTTCGGAAACTGTAAGAACAAGACCGCCCTCACGGACAACACTCATTCCGACTACGCAGTCGCCCTCTTTGAGAGCCATTGCCTTAACACCTCGAGCCTGTCTGCCCATTGCACGAATATCGGTTTCGTTAAAGCGAATAGCCATACCTTTCTTGGTAGCGATAATAACCTGACTGTTGCCGTCGGTCATTCTTACCCACGCAAGTTCGTCCCCCTCGTTAAGTTCAAGAGCGATAAGACCGCCCTTTCTTGCGGTGTTGTATGCATTTAGTTCAATACGCTTGATAATGCCCTGACGAGTGACCATAACAAGGTATTTTTCCTCGTCAAATTCAGGCACTCTTATCATTGAGGTTACCTTTTCGTCGGGTGAAATCGGAATCAGATTTGCAATATTCACACCCTTTGACTGACGGCTTCCCTCGGGAACTTCATAGCATTTAAGGCGATAAACTCTGCCCTTGTCAGTAAAGAACAGAACATAATCGTGTGAATTGATTACGAACATTTCAGCCGCAATATCTTCTTCACGGCGTGACATACCCGATACACCACGACCTCCTCTGCGCTGAATTTTGTAGGTATCGGCAGAAAGACGCTTTACATATCCAAACTGTGTAAGTGTAAGAACGCACTCCTCCTGCGGAATAAGATCCTCAATATCAACCTCACCGCTGACAGCACAAATTTCTGTTCTTCTCGGGTCGGCATATTTATTACGAATCTGCATAATTTCTTCTTTTACGATTTCAAGCTGTCTTGGCTCGCTTGCAAGAATTTCGAGATATTCTTCAATCTTTGCGTGGAGGGCTGCAATTTCATCCTCAATCTTAGTCTGCTCCATATTTGTGAGCTGTCCGAGACGCATCTGAACGATAGCCTGAGCCTGAACATCATCAAGACCGAAACGCTCCATAAGACCTGCTTTTGCGCTTGCAGTATCCTTGCTGTTTCTGATAATTTTGATTACCTCGTCAATGAAGTCAAGAGCAATCTTCAAGCCCTCAAGAATGTGAGCTCTGTCACGGGCTTTTTTGAGGTCAAAATCAGTACGGCGGCGAATAACCTCAGCCTGAAATTCAATATAGCACTGAAGCATTTCCTTGAGTGAAAGAATTTTAGGCTCGCCGTCAACGATAGAAAGCATAATTGCACCGAAGGTTGTCTGCAACTGTGTGTATGAGAACAGCTGGTTAAGAACAATCTGAGTGAGGCGTCTCTCTTGATGTCAATTTCAATGTGCATACCCTTACGGTCGGAATGATCCTCGATATTTGAAATACCCTCAATTCTCTTATCCTTTACGAGGTCGGCAATGTTTTCAATAAGTCTTGCTTTGTTGACCTTGTACGGAAGCTCCGTAACGATAATTTTATATCTGCCGTTTTTAGCTTCGATAATTTCAGTCTTGGCTCTTACGGTGATTTTTCCTCGACCTGTTGCATAGGCGGCACGAATACCGCTTCTGCCCATGATAATACCGCCTGTCGGGAAGTCGGGTCCGGGCATACACTCCATAATCTCTGCAAGTTCAGCATCGGGATTGTCAATGAGAGTGCAAACTGCATCAATTGTTTCACCGAGGTTATGCGGAGGAATTTCGGTTGCCATACCAACGGCAATACCGCTTGAACCGTTTACGAGAAGGTTTGGAAAACGGCTTGGAAGAACAGTCGGTTCTTTAAGACGGTCATCGTAGTTCGACATAAAGTCAACCGTGTTTTTCTCGATATCCGTGAGCATTTCAAGAGAAATTTTACTCATTCTTGCCTCTGTATAACGGTAAGCGGCAGGCGGATCACCGTCCACCGAACCGAAGTTACCGTGACCGTCAACAAGCATATATCTCATAGAAAAGTCCTGTGCAAGACGAACCATTGCGTCATAAACCGAGGCGTCACCGTGAGGGTGATACGAACCAAGCACCTGACCTACCGTGTCGGCACACTTGTGGTACGGCTTTGACGGATCAAGACCGATTTGATTCATTGTATAGAGTATTCTTCTGTGAACAGGTTTCAAACCGTCTCTGACATCGGGCAACGCACGGGAAACAATAACGCTCATGGAGTAGTCCAAAAAGCTTTTTCTCATTTCATTTTGCAGATCGACATCAATAATTCTCGAATTCTTGTTCTGATTCTGTTCGTTATCCATATTCTTTCCTCGCTTTTCAAGCTCTTGTTACTGTCTGTTCAATAATTTATAATAATGTTATTTTGCGTTTTTTTGGGTGGTTTAGTGTGTTGATTTTGTTTTTGCTTAAAGTAAATTGTATTTTTATTATAGCAATGTTATTTTTAATCTGTAGGAGAGAATCTTGTTCTCCCGTTCGTGTGTGTTGCACACGATTTCACTCAATGCGTAAAAATTTAATACACAGATTAAATCACTTCAAAACATATGTGTAAACAAATTCATTCATCAAGCGGGCGGATGATATCTTCCCGTCTGAAATATAGTCGCAATGCGTTGCACATAAATGTGCCGCCTTTTGCTCGTTATTTCAGACAGCGCTTTGCTCCCTTTTTCCGCCACCGGCGGCGGTCGCAAGGCTACCCCTACTAACCCGTTAAAACGAATTTCACTGATAAATAAATTTAAAAAATTTAATATCAAAAGTGTTTTACTGCGGCTGAAATATCTTCGTAGAGTTTCGGAAAGCGTTTTTTGATGCTTGTGGGACGGAATGTTTTGGAATCTACAAAACCGTGTTCGGTTGTTCCGTAGCCAAGTTCGGTTTCCGAACCGTCCTTTTCAATACGCTTTACCGTGTATGTAAAAATAATTCTTGCGGCTGTGATAGTCTGCACCCAAGTGCGGATAATCAGCTCGTCCTCATAAAGAGCAGGGATTCCGAAATGACAACTTAGGTTCAAAAGGGGAGTCATTACACCTGCATTTTCCATGTCTGTGTAGCTGATTCCGAACATTTTGATATAGTCATTTCTTGCTATTTCGTACCAAATCGGATAATTTGAGTGGTGTACAATTCCCATTTTATCCGTTTCTGCGTAACGAACTGTAACTTTTGTTCTTGCGTGCATAAAATCACCCCGTTTTTAAAATTTTGGTTTATCGTAATATATCAGACATCGAGATTCTGTACATACTTTGCATTTTTCTCAATGAAATCTCTTCTCGGCTCAACCTTGTCACCCATAAGAATTGTGAAGGTTTCGTCTGCCTGTTCTGCATCGCTGAGATCAACACGAAGCATAAGTCTTGTTTCGGGATTCATTGTTGTTTCCCAAAGCTGTTCGGAGTCCATCTCACCAAGACCTTTGTATCGCTGAACTTCGGTTTTACCCTCAATTTGAGCCAGAATTTGGTCACGCTCAAGGTCCGAATACGCATATTTATGCTCTTTGCCCTTTGAAATTCTAAAGAGAGGCGGCTGAGCAATGTAAACATGGCCCTCTTCGATAAGCGGACGCATATATCTGAAAAAGAAAGTTAAAAGAAGGGTTCTGATGTGCGAACCGTCAACATCGGCATCCGCCATAATGATAACCTTGTCGTATCTGAGCTTTGCAATATCAAATTCATCACCTATGCCTGTGCCGAGTGCAGTGATAACGGGCATAAGCTTGTCATTTCCGTAAACTCTGTCAATTCTTGCTTTTTCGACATTGAGCATTTTACCCCAAAGAGGGAGGATAGCCTGAATTCTTCTGTCACGGCCGCCCTTTGCTGAACCGCCCGCAGAATCACCCTCGACTATGAAGATTTCTGTTTCGCTGCTGTCTTTTGACTGGCAGTCGGCAAGCTTACCCGGAAGCTGTGCGGAGTCAAGCGGAGATTTTCTTCTTGCATTTTCCCTTGCTTTTCTTGCAGCCTCTCTTGCTCTTGACGACGCAAGCGCCTTTTCAAAAATTACCTTTGCAACAGCAGGATTTTCTTCGAGATAAACAGAAAGCTTATCCCTCATAAGGCGGTCAACCATTGCTCTTACCTCGGTATTACCGAGTTTTGCCTTGGTCTGTCCTTCAAACTGAGCCTCTTTGAGCTTTACACTGACAATTGCGGTAAGTCCTTCACGGACATCTTCACCGCTGAGGTTCTTATCATTGTCCTTCAATTTTCCGAACTTTCTTGCATAGTCATTCATAACATAGGTGAGTGCTCTTTTGAAGCCTTCTTCATGAGTACCGCCGTCGGTTGTATGAATGTTGTTTGCAAAAGTGAGCAGATTTTCGTTGTAGCTTTCGTTGTACTGGAGTGCAATTTCAACCGCAATCGTGTCATCTGCGTTTCTTGACGCAAAGTAAATTACATCGGGATGAATAACTTCAAGAGAACGCTTTTTGTGAATATACTCAACAAAGCTCTTGATACCGCCCTCATAGACAAAGTTATTCTGAATAATATTTTCAAGGTCACGCTCGTCACGAAGCTCAATGTGAACACCTGCATTGAGAAATGCCTGTTCACGAAGTCTTCTTTCCAAAACGCTGTAATCGTAAACCGTGGTTTCTTTAAAAATTTCAGGGTCGGCTTTAAAGCGTACTTCCGTACCCTTAACATCAGACTTGCCGATTTTTTGAAGGTCGGTTACAATTTTTCCTCTTTCATAACGCTGGAAGTAAACATCCTCGCCGTCACAAACCTTGACTTCGAGCCACTCGGAAAGTGCGTTTACAACAGACGCACCTACGCCGTGCAAACCGCCCGAAACCTTGTAACCGCCTCCGCCGAATTTTCCGCCGGCGTGGAGAACTGTGAATACAACCGTTACGGCAGGAAGTCCTGTTTTGCTGTTCACGCCGACAGGAATACCACGACCGTTATCGGTTACTCTGATTATATCGCCCTTTTCGATGACAACATCAATTTTTGTACAATAACCTGCAAGTGCTTCGTCAATTGAGTTATCTACGATTTCGTAAACAAGGTGGTGAAGTCCTCTCGGTCCTGTTGAACCGATGTACATACCGGGACGCTTTCTTACAGCCTCAAGTCCTTCAAGAACCTGAATTTCATCTGCGCCGTATTCCTGTTCAACCTTTGAAAGCTCCATACCCTCGGATTCGCCGTCAAATTCTACCAATTTTTCGGCTTCAACCTCTTTTTCATAGGTTTCATCAATGGCTTTCTCGTTTATATTCTCGTTGGTTTCATCAATATTTTCATTCATATTTTCGTTGTTTTCAAGATTATCCAAAACACTTACCTCCGTTTATTCGATGAACGAACAGCGTTTTTGTCCGTTTGTTTTTTCTGCTGCTTTTTTGATATTTGAATATTTTCGCTTTTTTGAGCGTCTGCTCCGAATTTTCTGAATTTTGTAAAAAACGGCACAAAAAGCAGAAAAAACAGTATAAGTACGATATTTGTAATCATCAACGCTATCACATTTGTGCCTGAAAAAGCCGTCATTTCAAAGATATTGACGAAGATTCCTATCACAACTGCAATCAAAAATAAAATCCAAAGTCCCGAAAATGAGGTTTTGAACTGCTTTTTGCAGTGATAGCAGGTGTGAATTTTTGTATTTAAGCTCTTCCTTGCATCACCGTAACGATAAATTGCGTGACAATGCGGGCATACGGGCAGTCTGAACACAATATCACCCGTTAAAACTTTCTGTTCACGGAATAACGGTTGCCATCATCCGTTTTTTTATTTTCCGAAGCTTCCTCGGAATTTATGTAGTGTCTGCTTCTGTTCACTGTATGGTGCTGGGGCATTTCGGAGTGAATCTTTTTGAGTGTTGCTCCGCTTGACGCATGATTCTCACTTGTATTATTAATCACGGAAACATATTCCTGCTTTTCAAAAGACGATGAATCGGAAGAAATCTCATTTGAATCAAGTCTTTGTCTTGCGGCATTTCTTTCGGCTCTGATTTTGTTAAATACATCCGTGTTAATTTCAAAATTATCATCGGTATCATTCTGCTGAGGAGTGATACTCGGAAAAGTATAGTTTTCATCCTCGTCAAGTTCCGAGGTAAGAAGATTGTCTGAATAAGCGATACCTGCTTTTTTTGCCTCCATAGACTTACGGTATTTCTTGTACGGCTCATAGTGAACGAAGTTCGGTGAAGCTGCCGTAAAAATTATAAGCGGAATCGCAACGAGTAAAATTCCGAGAGGATTGCTCACAAGACCTGCAAGAATCCAACCTGCCATTATTGCAAGAGAAATTACCACAGCAACAATAAAAAACAAAATTACCTTCTTGTCAACTGCAACCTTGCTCTCTTTTCCGCACTTTTGGCAGATATATTCTGCTTTTCTTCTGCTTGCAAACGATGAGGTATATGAAATTCTTCTTCCGCAGTAGGGGCATTTTCTCATTTTCATACACAGAACTCCTTTTTATATCCGTATCAACGGTACATAAGCTCCTTATAGGGAGATTGACTTCTTTTTATGAGTGTTTTTGATGAAAGCTGGCTGATATAAACGGTAATTTTTGCCGTTCTTTTCACAGACAACAAAGGATTTCGGCAATTCAAACGAAACATTTACAACTCTGCCTCTTTTTTCGGCGGCAGTAAGATAATCCCTTGTCTTTTTTGACACGGTACACTCGTCCATATCAAAAATTCCGATAACCGTTTCGGTTGTGATAACGGTGTCCTGTCCGAGATGAAGATACATCAGCTCACCTCTCCGTTGTTCAGCAGAAAGATTTTTCCGTCTTTAAGCTGTTCTTTATTCGACTTTTCACAGCAGGTAATAAACACCTGACATCCGTGAAGTTCGTTGAGTAAAAAATCCTGTCTTTTTGCATCAAGCTCAGAAAGCACATCGTCAAGCAGAATAACGGGTTCTTCGCCCATTCTTTCACGCAATACAGACGCCTCGGCAAGCTTCAGCGACAGAACCGCGCTTCGCTGTTGTCCCTGAGATGCAAAAGCTCTGGCATTTTTACCGTTTATTATTATTTCAATATCATCACGATGAGGACCGTAATTTGTAAAACCCGTCCTTATATCGTCACTCTTGTGTTTTTCAAGTTTACACTTGAGTTTTTCATAAATTTCACCGACCGTATCATCCTCGGAGGCTTCGTATCCCGACATATAACGGATTTTCAGCTCTTCTTTGCCTTTTGAAATTCCGTTATGATATTCAACGGCACGGTCGGAAAGCATTTTTACATAGTCGATTCTGTTTTTTACAAGCACTGCGCCGCTTTTCAAAAGCGGTTCATCCCATACGGGAAGTGTGTCCGCAAGTGACGGCCGCCTGTAAATGTCTTTCAAAAGGGAATTTCTTTGATTGAGAATCCTGTTGTATTTTGAGAGAACAACCGCATTTTTGAGCTTTTCACGACAGATTGCGCTGTCAATAAATTTTCTCCGCTCACCCGGACCTCTTTTTATAAGGCTGAGGTGTTCGGGAGAAAATACAACGGCGCAAAACCGTTCAATCAGTGCGGCGGCTGAATTTTTCTGCACACCGTTGATTTCTACGGACTTTTTTCCGCCCCTGAAAAGAATTTTTGCTGTTTGCTCACGCTCCTGACCGAGAAAACGCATCTCAATCCTTGCAAAATTCTCATCCCAATTGATAATTTCGCTGTCCTTTGAACCTCTGAAGCTGTGACCTCCGCAAAAAAACCACAGTGCCTCAAGCAAATTTGTCTTTCCCTGAGCATTGTCACCGTAAATTATATTTACTCCGTCACAAGGAGTGATTATATTGTCCTTTAAATTTCTGTAATTTTCAAATTTAAGAGCAATTACCTTCACTTACTTCATCAATCCCAAAGTTATTCAACGATTATTTCAAGACCGTCAAACACAGCCGTGTCGCCGACACGCATTTTTTTGCCTCTCATTGTGCAGATTTCACCGTTTACGGTAACATCTCCGTTCTGAATTACAACTTTTGCCTGTCCGCCGGTTTCAACCGCACCGCCGAGTTTAAGTAAATCCTGCAATTTTATATATTCGCTGTCAATTTTAATTTTCTCAGTTTTCATTTGCCAACCTCATCGGAACAACTATGCTCAGATAGCTGTCACCCTTAACGGGTTTTACAATCATTGCCGTAAGTGAACCGTTGAGAATAAGCTTAATCTCATCGGTATCGGCATTTTTCAAAGCGTCAAGAAGGTATCTGTTGTTAAAGCCGATTTCAACCGACTCTCCGATGATAGGAACAGAGATTACATCATTGGCTCTGCCTACTGCGGATGTGCATGAAAGTTTAATTTCATCATCGAAAAAATGCATCTTACCGGGCTTTGGATTCTATCGTTGTTCAAAAGCGACATTCTTTCAACTGCATCAATAATTGTTCTTGTATTGATAACTACCTCAGTTTTTGTCTCTTTCGGAATTGCAGACTTGTATTCTATGAACGTGCCCTCAATAAGACGGGAGATAATTCTGTAATTTTTGATTTTGAATGTGATATGTCGCTGACCGATGATAATTTCCGTATTTTCTTCGTCATCGGTGAGAAGTTTAAGCACCTCATGCTGAGTTTTTCCCGGAACGACAAAACGGTTTTTGCTTTCGCTGTCTACATTTTCACTGCGAATTGCCATTCTGTAACCGTCAATGGCAATAATTTTGAATACACCGTCCTCAATTTCATAAAGTGAACCTGTGTAAATAGGCTTTGCCGTGTTTTCGCTTACTGCGTAGACTGTCTGTCTGATCATATCACGCAGAATTTTTGCGTTGAGAGTGATTCTGTCAGTCTGTTCAAATGACGGAAGGTCGGGATATTCAACAGATGACATACCGACAATCTGGTAATTAACCTTTCCGCAGGCAATGTATGTAACCATACGCTCATCGGTTTCGATAAAGACAATCTCTTCGGGAAGTCGGCGTACAATATCAAGAAACAGCTTTGCGCTTACGACAATTTCGCCTTCTTCTTTGATTGTTGCCTCAATATCGGTTGTTATACCGATTTCGAGGTTATAACCTGAAATATTCAGTGTATTACCGTATGCTTTTATAAGAACGCCTTCAAGTGCAGGAATTGATGCCTTTGTTGACACAGCTCTTGACACATTGGATATGGCTGTTGCCAAATCGGAGCGCAAACATGAAATTTTCATCGGGTGCATTCTCTCCTGTCTTTTTATTAATATTTTTATTGTAGTAGTAGTAGGGGATGTCAAAATGTCAAAAAGCGGTGAGATTCCGCATTGACACTGAAAAAAAGCATAAACAAAAGATTTTTTCGATTTGTTTGCTTTTGTTGACAAAAATATTTTTTAGTAAATTTTCAACATCGGGTTGAAGAATGTTTATGGAATGTTGAAAAATATGTTAAATAATTCAATCTATCTGTCACGGATATTTTTGATGGTATCGTCAATGATTTCTTTGACCTTTCTGTCCTTTTCCATCATCTTCTGAACCTTCTGAATTGTATATATAATGGTAGAATAATGACGGTTGCCAAATTCTTCACCGATCGCAACCATTGAAAGCGTTGTAAGCTCTCGTGTAACATATATTGCAATATGTCTTGCGTTGCTGATATTGGCACTGCGGTTTTTCTGTGAACGAATTTCGTCTGCCGAAACGCCGTAGGTTCTTGCAACCTCGTCAATAATGCGTTCAACGGTAACCTCGGGCGGAGCGTCATTGTTGAGAATGTCGGAAATTATGCCCTGAACCGAATTAATTGTCGGTTTTTCACCGTCAAGGTAGTATTTGGCTTTGATTTTTTTAACTGTTCCCTCAAGCTGACGAATATTTGCCTTGATTTTAGATGCAACATACTCGCAGACTTCGTCCGAAATTTCAACTCCGTCAAGTTCTGCCTTTCTTTTTATAATGGCAATTCTTGTTTCAAGATCCGGAGGCTGGATATCTGCAATAAGATCCTGCTCAAATCTTGAACGCAAACGATCCTCAAGAGTTTTGATTTCCTTAGGAGGACGGTCTGATGTGAGAACAATCTGTTTTCTTGCGTCATAAAGTGCGTTAAAGGTATGGAAAAATTCTTCCTGTGTACTTTCTTTACCGCCGATAAACTGAACATCGTCCACGAGCAGAATATCCGCCTGTCTGTATTTTTGTCTGAATTCATTCATCTTGGCAAGACGGAGCGATTCAACAAGCTCAACGGTAAAATCGTCGCCTTTTATGTAACAGATAACCTTTGATGGATCGTTTTTCTTGATTTCATTGCCGATTGCATACAAAAGGTGAGTCTTGCCGAGTCCCGAGTTTCCGTAAAGAAAGAGGGGGTTGTAGGCATGTGACGGATTTGTTGCAACTGCAAGACAGGCTGCATGAGCAAACTTATTTGACGAGCCGACAATAAATGTGTCAAAGGTGTATTCGTAAGAACTGCTGTCGGGGCTTTGCAAAAGAGGAGCGGTTGCCGCCGATGTTGTGATTGATGCCGCCGCAGACGGCTTTGATTTTTTCGGCGCATTTGCCGGTGTGCGGAACTCAATATTGAACTTTGTTCCGAAAATCTCTTCAAATCCCTCGTTGAGAAGCGACATATAGCATCTCCTCAATGTTTGGGCGTGAAAGTCATTTGGCACGAGCAGATAAGCGGTTCCGTTGTCAAAGTCAAGGTCAACGGCTGAATTCTGCTGATCCATGTATTGTAGGCGATGTCGGTAATTTTAGATTTACAGTAATCGCTTATAACTTTCCATGCGTCTTCAAAGGAGTCCATTAATTTAATCTTTCCCTTCCACGGTGCAACACACTGCACCCATTTTCCATAATTATCCCATTTTGATAAAATACCATTCTGCTTTATTATAACGCAACAAATTTAAAATTGCAATTACAAAAAGCCATTTGTAATTTATTGTAATTTATACTTTATTATTATTAAAGTGCGCAAACAGGGTGCAAATTTTACAATAATTCGGATATATAGTGTGTGTTAAATTCTGTGTTGCAATATATTGTATTTACCGATAAAGAAAAATAATTTGCTGCTTTTTTTCAAAATCAAAAGAAAATTTTAAATTTCATTTTTTGAAAAATAAAA
>ENA-OQMZ01000333-OQMZ01000333.1-human-gut-metagenome-genome-assembly--contig:-NODE-333-length-20608-cov-1.899712_pt1 | contig 20608 bp, 28 predicted proteins | sample MGYA00242621_ERZ504862 | MGnify/ENA primary metagenome ERZ504862 (study PRJEB26092, sample SAMD00036393) | human gut metagenome | host: Homo sapiens | study: EMG produced TPA metagenomics assembly of...
GAAAAACAACGCAGATTTCCGCCAGCAAGAATCAGCTCCCTCCTGCAGAGTCCGGGCGACAGGCAGCACACGCCTCACGGCTGGTTTTCAAGGCGGCAGGGAGGATGGCTGCTCGGGAGTTTGGGTGTAAATGTTGGTTGAGTGGTCTGCCGGGAATGCGATGAGGCATCAGCGCTGCGCTGGATGCTGGGAGGAAAGGCTGAGTTTCCGGTTGTCTGACGGTAGGGTGGCCGAGGCGCTTCGCTGTCGGCTGGTAGAGCGATGTGATATGGTTTATAAAAAATGCCGGTGGGGGTTACTCCACCGGCAGATCTCTGTGTTCTACGCTGGTGGAGAATACGATCTGTGTTTTGGTGCGGCCGAACTGCTGGAGTTCGTTGATGAAGTGGTCCAGTTCCATGGTGGAGCGGAAGGCTACTTCGATGAGCATGGAGTAATCGCCGGTGACGCAGTTGCATTCGATGACATTCGGGATGGACTGGATGAAGGGATAGAAGTCTTTTTTCTGGTTGGGTTCTACTTCCAGGTTGATGAATGCTTTTATATGATAACCGAGAAATACCGGGTTGATCTGGGCGTGGTAGCCTGTGATCAGCCGTTTTTTTCGAGGTGTTCGATCCTGCGGAGACAGCGGGGGATGAGAGGAAGACTTCCTTTGCTGATTTCCTTTACCGGGGTGCGGGCGTTTTTTCTGAAGCATTTCGATGATCTTTCGGTCGATGTTGTCGAGTTTGTGTTCCATGTAGAATGTCTCCTTTCAATGAAAAAAATGTTATTTGTAACTGGTACAGAGCTGCGTAGGGAAGTGGATTGAAAATAGGTATTTCTGTATTGATTATACTGCGTGTGTTATCACAACACAAGAAACGACTTAATAAAAATAAGAAAAATAAAAGAAATTCTTAAAAAGATTAATGTAAACTATTGAAAAACACGGATAATCGTGGTTTTCCATTAAAAGTATTTACAAGCTACAAAGAAAGTGTTAGTTTCTTAGGCATCAGAAAAACAGCTGCTGATAAAAATGAAAATAACAGAATGATTTGTAAACAGTGAATATCCGTCGGACTGAAAAATGAGATCAGAGGGCGGAGCAAATCAGATGTGCACAGGATCAGAAGAAAGAAGAGGGATGATAAATGACAACAGAAACAAGACTGGAAGCAGATTCGATCGGAACTATGGAAGTGCCTGCAGAGGCTTATTACGGAGTTCAGGCTTTAAGGGCAAAACAGAATTTTCCTATTACAGGTACAAAGCTTCATCCGGTATTTATCAGGAACCTGGCACAGATTAAAAAAGCAGCAGCTATCACTAATAATAATGCAGGCTTCTTCCGGAGGATAAGGCAGACGCCATCGTCAGAGCCTGTGATGAAGTGATCGCAGGAAAATTGGCTGAGGAATTTATCGTAGATGCCATTCAGGGTGGTGCCGGAACCAGCGCAAATATGAATATGAATGAGGTGATCGCAAACAGAGCCGGTGAGATCCTCGGATGTCCGAAGGGTAGCTATAAAATGGTCCATCCAAATGATCACGTAAACATGGCGCAGTCCACCAATGATGTGATTCCGACGGCCGTAAGCTTACCGTTCTGGATCTTCTTGCACCTCTGGAAAAGCACTGGTAAGACTTGAGAAGGAGCTTGCAAAAAAGGCAGAGGAGTTCGATGATGTGATCACTATGGGACGTACACAGCTTCAGGATGCAGTTCCGATCCGCCTTGGTCAGGTGTTCCACGGTTATGCGTCTATGGTTTCCAGAGACAGGAAACGTATCGAAAAGGCTCACAGGGAAATGTACACCGTAAACCTTGGAGGAACTGCAGTGGGAACTGCTATCAACGTTTCCGATTCTTATTTTTATAAGATCGTGCCAAATCTGGAAAAGCTTACAGGTTATCCGCTGAAACAGGCCGAGGACCTTTTTGACGCAACAGAAAATCTGGACGGCTTTGTTGCCGTATCCGGTGTAGTAAAAACCTGTGCGGTGGATCTTTCCAAGATGTGCAACGATCTTCGACTGATGTCTTCCGGCCCGAAAACCGGATTTGGGGAGATCAATCTTCCAGCAAAGCAGAATGGGTCTTCCATCATGCCAGGTAAGGTAAATCCGGTCATTCCGGAGGTAGTAAGCCAGGTTGCTTTCCACATCGTAGGACATGATACCACCATTACCATGGCGGCAGAAGCCGGACAGCTGGAGCTGAATGCTTTTGAGCCGGTAGTTTTCTGTAACCTGTTTGAGTCCATTACCACTTTGGAAAAAGCGGTGGATACCCTGATCGTAAACTGCATCACAGGAATTACCGCAAACCGCAAACACTGCAAAGACCTGATGGAAAGCAGTGCAGGAATCGCAACGGCTCTTTGCCCGCATATTGGCTACAAGGCGTCTGCAACCATCGCAAAAACTGCAGTAAAAACCGGCAAGTCTGTCCGGGAACTTGTTCTGGAACAAGGGATCATGACTGAGAAAGAGCTGGAAGAGGTTCTTGATCCGTATCTGATGACAGAAGTCGGAGAAGAGCGGAAAGAGGATGAAGCAAGAAGGAAAGCCTGCTGAGAAGGTTATCGGTACTAACGTATGTCGAGAACATCTGACACAGCAATTCTGTGCATCGCGAAGCGTGTTACTGAGAACGGAGTGAACAGTAACATTGACAGGAATAAGATATCAATGAATACACACAGGAGACTTGCCACAGTGCAGGTCTCCTTTTATAATGGAAGAAACGCGATAAGAAAAGAAGGGAAAGATACATGCTTAAACGAACAGCCATCCGGGCACTTTGTAATACAACGGCATATCAGAGAGGTCTTGATATTTACCGTACCGGAAAGAGGATCCAGTCGCTGGATATTAAGTCGGAAGGAGCTGTGGATAAAATATCTGCAGCGGTGAAGGGAAGTGGGCGTAATGTATACAATACAGGCTTTCAGTATGATACAGAAGCGGACCGCATAAAAGAAGCATACTGTGACTGCCCGGCTTTTCGCAGCTATTCCGGAATCTGTAAGCATTGCGTGGCAGTGCTTCTGGAATATGGAGACCGTAAGGCCTATGAGCGTGTGGAAATCCGCAGACAGCAGGATGAGGAACAGAAGCGGGCAGAGTTATTTGGCGGAACAGAATTTCCGGCTGCTTTATCCGGATCAGGGCAGCCTGCAACGAAAACCACCGTTGAGCTGAAAAGCCTCCTTAATCGCCAGCTATACAGCCGTATGCTTCCGTTTTCCGGGGATCCGTATTTTGGCAAGGTAGAGCTGGAAACCTGCCTGAAATTTAATTCTGTGAGAAATTGCTTTACCGTGGAATTCCGTGTTGGCTGTGAGAAAAAATATATCCTTAAGGACGTGTTGGCCTTTGTGTGGAATCTGGATCATAATGAGAAGGTTTCTTATGGAAAAAATCTGGAATTTATCCATTCCGATGAAGCCTTTTCAGAAGGATCCAGAAGCGTGCTGGCCTTTATCCGGGAATGGGTCGAGAATCATCACGCACTTACATGTCCAGATATGAACAGCTGAAGAATATAGCTGTGGAAAAGGTGAGGGATCTTACCGTTGACAGAAAAGAACTTGAGGATCTGCTTCTTATACTTGGCGAAAAAAGTTTCAAGTTCAAAATGAACAATGATCCGGAGACAACATGGCATTCTGTCAGAGAAATTCCGGACAGGACGCTGATGATCCGGAAGAAGGATCAGGGGTTATCTCTTGAGATCGCGCCGGTATACAGTGTGACAGGCATACGGTATCATATGTATTTTGATAATGCGAAAGTATATCTGGTTTCCAGGCAGGAACTTGGGGCAGTGGAGGAATTTGTCACCTGTCTGGAGCGGCTTCCTGCAGGCCGAGGCTTTATTGATGAACCGGATGTGCCTGCGTTTGTGCGTGAGTTGCTTCCTTCCCTGAAATTTACTATGATCTCAGGGATTTCCCGGAAGAAACAGGTCTTGAATGCTACAAGGTGCATATGAGATCTATCTGGATGCGCCGGAGCGTGACTGGATCACCTGTAAGGCATTTTCTGTTTACGGGAAGGATAAATTTTCGGTTTTTGACCGAGATGTGTCTGCCCGCACCAGGGATATTCCGGGAGAGCTTGGTGTGTTTGCGCTGCTGTCAAAATATTTTAACGGATATGATGACCAGCGGATGGAACTGGCATTGGATTGTCGTGCCGAGGAACTGGAATCTTTGTGCAGGGAAGGTTCAGGGAAACCCGACAGTGTGAAAGATTCCGAAGAAAAGCTCTACCAGCTTCTTACTGAAGGGATCCCCGCCATGCAGAAAGTTGCAGCCGTCTATATTTCCCAGTCCATCAAACAGATGCGGGTGACAAAGCTGCCAAACATCCGTCTTGGCGTTTCTCTGTCAGCCGGACTTCTGAACCTGGATCTGGATGTGGAGGGGATGGATCAGGCGCAGCTTTTTGATATTCTTTCTAGGTACGATCGCAGGAAAAAATATTTCCGCCTGAAGGATGGCAGCTTTCTGGATGTTTCCGATGGTCAGCTCAGGGAGCTTTCTGCTCTGAAAAATGGATTGCAGATCAGTGATCGTGAACTGAAAAAAGGAAAGACTCAGGTTCCGGCCTATCGTGCTATGTATCTGGACAGTCAGCTGAAGGGCGGCGATCTGATCAAGGTAGAGAAGGACAATGCCTTTCGTGCGTTGATCCGGAACATGCAGACAATGGAAGAACATAAATTTCAGATTCCCAGGGAGCAGGAAAAAATCCTCCGGGGCTATCAGAAAGAGGGCTTTTACTGGATCAAAACTCTGAAGCATAATCAGTTTGGAGGGATCCTGGCAGATGATATGGGACTTGGAAAAACCCTCCAGGTGCTCACATTTCTCTGGTCAGAATTTCAGGAATCTGCGCCGGGAGAAAACAGACGTGCCCTTGTGATAACGCCTGCTTCGCTGGTGTTTAACTGGATGAACGAGATCGAACGTTTTGCGCCGGGACTTCCGGCTACCGTTGTGACTGGTGATGTGAAGGAGAGGAAAGCACTGATCAAAAATGCGGGAGAACGGGAGGTTCTGATCACCTCCTATGACCTTCTGAAACGGGATCTGAAGGCTTATCAGAACCTGGATTTTGCTGTGCAGATCATTGATGAGGCGCAGTATATCAAGAATCACGGAACTCAGGTGGCAAAGGCTGTGAAAGAGATCCGGTCGGAATTCAGGCTTGCGCTGACCGGTACACCGGTGGAGAACAGGCTCAGTGAACTGTGGAGTATTTTTGATTTTCTGATGCCGGGATTTTTGTATTCTTATGAGAAATTCCGCAAGGAAATAGAGCTTCCAGCTGTGCAGTACAGCAATTCCGATGCGATGGAGCGTCTGCAGAAAATGATCCGTCCTTTTGTGCTGCGGAGATTGAAGAGGGATGTGCTGAAGGATCTTCCGGATAAGCTGGAAAAAGATATGTTTTCCCCGTTGGAAAGCGAGCAGAAGGAACTGTATGAGGCCCATACGGAACGACTTCGTCTGATGCTTGGGATGCAGTCGGATGCGGAGTTTCGCACTTCTAACTGCAGATCCTTGCAGAGATCACGAGGCTGCGGCAGATCTGCTGTTATCCGGGACTTGTATATGAAGGATACAAAGGGAATTCTTCCAAGCTGGAGATGTGCATGGAGCTGGTTCAGAATGCGGTGAATGGCGGACATAAGCTCCTGTTGTTTTCCCAGTTTACCACCATGCTGGATGTGCTGGCTGTACGTCTGAAAAAAGCAAAGTTTCTTTTTATATGTTGACCGGATCGACTTCCAAGGAAAAACGTGCGCAGATGGTACAGGCATTTAATGAGGACGATACTTCTGTTTTCTGCATTTCATTGAAAGCAGGAGGAACAGGCCTGAATCTTACGGCAGCTGATATTGTGATCCACTACGATCCCTGGTGGAATCTTGCCGTGCAGAATCAGGCAACAGACCGTGCCCACCGCATCGGTCAGCAGAACGTTGTCAGTGTCTACCGCCTCTTTATGAAAGACACCATAGAAGAACGAATCCGGGCTCTTCAGGAAAGAAAACGGGAACTGGCTGATGAGATTTTAAGCGGCGAGGGAATCGGCCAGGCTTTGATAAGCAGAGAGGAATTACTGGAGCTGCTAGGCAGATAAAATTCTTAACCGAATCAAGTAAGTTCCCTGCTTCAATTACGAAAAGCAATACGCGGTGAGGGGACTTGCTTGTATCGGGAAGAATGCAGGCTGTGAATATCCGCCTGACTCAACAAAAACACCCCCGATGGAAATCGCGTGTGTAAATCACATACGATATCCGTCAGGGGTGTTTTATTTAAAGTTTTATTTTATGAAAAAAACTTATCGTACAGACCAAAGAAGAAGATAAACAGAATGATCAGCGGCAGGACATAAGTGATGTATCCGCGCATCCATTTCCGGATCTTCATGCCTTTTCCGGTGTTGGCTTCTTCTGTGAAGTTTTCCCAGCCCCAGCCCCGTTTGGAAACACAGAAAAGCAGGTATACAAGAGAACCAAGCGGGAGCAGAATGTTGCTTACCAGAAAATCTTCAAGGTCGAGAATTGCGCCGCCGAATACTTTGAGCCAGTCCCAGGACCATACATTGTATCCAAGTACGCATGGCAGAGACAGAAGGATGATGGCGATGGCATTTACAAGACTGGATTTTTTTCGGCTCCAGCCGGTAAGCTCCATACCGCAGGAAATAATATTTTCAAATACAGCCAGGATGGTAGAGAAAGCTGCAAATGACATAAAGATGAAGAACAGGCTTCCCCACAGTCTTCCAAGCGGAATGTGGTTGAAAATATTCGGCAGTGTGATGAAGATCAGGCTCGGTCCGGAAGTCTGGTCAACATTGAATGTGAAACATGCTGGGAAAATAATAAGTCCGGAGGTGATCGCAACAAAAGTATCCAGAAGCGCAATATTCATGGATTCACCAAGCAGTGCATGATCTTTTCCGATGTAGCTTCCGAAGATAGCCATAGCACCGATACCAAGGCTGAGAGTAAAGAATGCCTGGTTCATAGCACCGGTAATGGTAGAAATAATACCGATTTCTTTCATACGCTCGAAATCCGGGATCAGGTAGAATTTCAGTCCCTCTTTGGCACCATCCATGGTAAAACTGTTGATGGCAAGAACAACCATGATCACCAGAAGAGAGATCATCATAACCTTGGTAACTTTTTCAAGGCCGTTCTGAAGACCGCGGGAGCAGACAAAAACACCTGCAATAACAACAACGATCATCCAGAATCCCATAGTAACGGGCTGGCCAAGCATGTTGGTAAACTGTCCTGCAACACCGTCGGAATCAAGTCCCTGGAATTTACCGGTGGCTGTCATATAGAAGTAATTCAGCATCCAGCCTGTAACAGTGGTGTAAAACATCATCAGGAGATAACATCCGATCAGAGTGATATATCCATGGATGTGCCATTTCTGTCCTGGTTTTTCCAGTGCGTAATAGGCTTTGACGGGACTCTTCTGGCTGGCACGTCCAACAGAAAACTCCATAGTCATAACAGGAAGTCCAAGAAGGGCCAGGAAGATCAGGTAAAACAGTACGAATGTGCCGCCACCGCCCTGTCCGGCCATGTAAGGGAATTTCCAGACGTTTCCGATTCCGATGGCACAGCCAGCAGAAATCAGAATGAATCCCAGACGGGATCCAAGTTTTTCTCTTTCTTTCATAACTCACCTCATTATTGCAGTATGGTAAACTGCTATTTGTATAAAGTCGCAGGTTTTATCTTAACACATTCCGGGATATTGCACAAATAAAAAGAACTTGCATTTTACATAAAACATATGTTAGAGTAAAATGTAATTTTAATGAGATGAAGCGGTGAAACGTTACGCTTTAATGAGATAAAGATCATATGCCGATAGAACCTGGATAACTGTTCTTTTCAGTCAGGGATACAAAGTTTTTTGGAGAGATTCCGTAATATTTCCGGAAACATTTGCTGAAATATCCGGAATCAGAAAATCCGCATAAAGAAGCTACATTTTGAATGGAAGGGCTGTCTTCCAGAAGAAACTGTCTGGCTTTTTTCATGCGGCAGACATTGATATATGAGGTAAGTGTAACTCCGGATTCCTGACTGAATACAGCAGAGAGATGCTGGGGATTGACAAAAAAATGGGAAGCAATGGTTTCAAGACGAAGATCCGGATGATTAAAATTCAGACAGATATATTCCTGAACCTGGGATACAAGAGCTGACTTCCGCGGATTTTTTCATCAGCAAGAGAATCCAGAACTGCCTTGCAGGTAGACTGGAGCAGTTGTTTTAACTGCAGGGCACTCTGGCAGTTCTGGTAAGTATTCAGGGCGTTTCCAGAAGAGGAAAAAGCGTTTCACGCTGACTGCACTCCGTGATAAAACCGTCAAGTACAGTAAGAAAAGCAGCAGCTACACTCCAGGTCTGCCGGATATGGATTTTTTTGGTGATGATATCGTTGAAATATTCATCAATATATTTACAGAGAGCCGGTGAATTTTGCTGGCGCAGAAAGATCAGGATATCATTATAAACCAGAGGCTTTAATGTAAAATCACCGGAATGGGACTGGGGCATGAAATAAAGAAATCCGGAAGAAGACGCAGTTCTGTTATGAAAAACAGAAAGAGCCTCTTCATAGGAATAGCGGATTCCTTCACGCCCTTCATGAGGTGTTCCACAGCAGAAAAAGTGGAAATCTGTGCGATATTATCATATATCCCGGCAAGTCTGAGACAGGATTGTTCCAGATCGGTAAAAGAAAAATCAGAGCTTTTTTCCATGATGATATACTGTCTCATCTGAGAATAGTCAATGTAAATAAGCTCTTTGCACACAGGCTGTAAGATTTCCCTGCATATATTTTCCAGGATGGTGTGGAGCAGAGAAAAATCACCTTTTTCATCCCATATTTCCGGATTGGCATTGTGGATCTCCATAAGAATGGTAAGATAATCGGAAGTTTTATGAACCGGAATTTTTTCCAGATCATCCGGGGAAATGGTTGTTCCGCTGATCACCTTCTGGAAGAAATTAAGCTGCATTTGCCGTGTATACAGATCGCGGAACTGAAAATAATTATTCACATAACTGTTTCTGGAATTTTCCTGATCGATCTCGTCACTTACTTTCTGGAGTGTCTCCATAAGCTCCCGGTGATCCAATGGCTTCAGGAGGTATCCGCGGACCTGAAGAGAGATAGCTTTTTTTGGCATAGTCAAAATCTTCGTATCCTGTGGAAAGGATGAACCTGGTATGACAGTCTGTTCCAAGAGCTGCGATCATATCCAGACCGCTCATAACCGGCATGGATATATCCACAAGGGCAATATCGGGTTTAACATTTTCAATAAGCCGGATTCCGGCCTGTCCGTTATTAGCTTCTCCTGCAATGTTATAAAGGTTTTGTTTTTCAAGAAAATTGATCAGAGATTTTCTGAAAAAACTTCGTCGTCAATAATTACAAGTGTTTTCACTTTATATTTCCCCCTCGATCAGATTTTTGTCAGGTATTACTATGGTTACAGTGGTTCCCTTTTCAGGTGAACTTTCGATGGTGAGTCCGTAATTCTCACCGTAGAGAAGAGCAATCCTGTGGTTGATACTTGGAAGCCCGAAAGAATGTCGGGCAGTTTTGAAGTCTCTGATAGAACGGTTAAGTTCGGCAAGTTTTTCCGGCGGGATACCGGAACCATTATCAGAAACAGAAATACAGATGGTACCATTCTGATAGAAACATTTAAGTGAATATGGCATATCTGGCTGGTAAGTCCGTGGACAAAAATATTTTCCACAACAGGCTGTATGGTCAGCTTGGGTATCTCTGCCCCATGATCCTCCCAGGACGGCTCATAGGTGATCTCGTAATCAACAAAATCCATATACCGCAGATTCTGGATATAAAGATACTGTTCTGTAAGAAGCAGCTCCTGGCGCAGAGGAATGATAAACTGTCCCTTTGAAAGAGAGTTTCTGTAGAAAGATGACATGGAAGACACTGCTTTTACTGCAGTATCATTCATGTCAAGTTCTATGAGAGACTTGATGGTGTTTAAAGTATTATAAAGAAAATGGGGATTGATCTGGGACTGTAAAAGACGTACTTCCATTTTCTGTTTGGCATTTTGTTCCTCATAGATATCGTTAAGTAATGTCTGGATCTTCTGCATCATAAGGTTAAACTGGTTATAGAGAACTGCAAGTTCATCATTTGAAGAGTAACTGGCAGAAATATTCAGCTTTCCGGCAGATGCAGATTTCATTTTTTCCACAAGTCTCTGTATAGGTGCGGTGACAGTACCTGTACATAATATGGAAAGAATACAGATAAAATGAACACCACAATGCTGATCAGAAGAATGTTGTGCAGGATCACCATATGATCCAGAGGCAGGCTTTTCAGAGGGATCAGTTGATCACATTCCAGTTCAGGTCAGGATAGGATTTGCAGATAAAAAGAGTGTCAGTGCCGTCTACGGAAAAAAACTGCCTGTCGGTTTCTGTCAGGGTTTTATAATTCTCTGAACTGATTTTTGTATAGGATGAGAAGTCTTTATAAATACCTCCGGATGAAGAAGAGGAAAGTATCTGTCCATTTCATCAGTAATATAGAAATCCTTGGAAGAGCTGTCCGGAAGGTCGCGGAATGCAGAGGAAATATTTGTTTCTCTGATCAGAAGGACCAGGGCGCCCAGATATTTGGTGTTATCAATGTTTGTAATACTTTTTAAGGCTACAAAGGTTGGCTCCCCACTTATCTGGAAGGGTCCGAGAAACTGAAAGGCCAGATTAGTCTGAAGGCTGTCAAGGACTTCGGGACCTAAAATGGAATCAAGCTGATCTGTTTCTGTGGTACTGCTGTGAAACCAGTGGTTTTCTGTATCCAGGATATCCCAGGCATAGATGTTTTTGTGAAGTCCGATGATACGCTGGGCCTGGTCTGTAAGCTCGGAATTTACCAGAAAAATGTTCCAGTGTGTTTTCGGGAACTGTGGGATTTTCTTTTAAAACATCGGCGATATTGCTGTTGATGGAAAGGGTGATGGCATAGTTTGATATATTATCGATCTTTTCTCCAAGGTTGCTGGTGATCAGGGATAGCTGCTGCTGACTGGAAAGTGCGGCACGCTTGATCAGTACTTTTTTGGATGCAGTATAAAAAAACACGGAAGTAAGCATGAGTATCAGAGAACTGAGCAGCAGATATGTAATAAAAAGCCTGTGTTTCAGACTGATTCCTAAAAATAAGTGAAACACCTTTTTTTTTCAGATTTTCTATCATGGAATCCCCTCTGGTTTTATTGGCTACATTATATAATAAGGAAAATTCTCACAAGTGTGGGGGAAAGATTGGAGAAAATATTCCAGGTACAGCGAAGATTTTCCATGTATTTTTCCGGACGGATTTAATATAATGGTCTCATCGATAAGGAAAGCGGAACAAAATATTCAATCCGGATGAATAGAAATGTACCAAAAGGAGGACGAAAATGAAATTAAAAAAAGTGATGGCTGCTACACTTGCCACAATGATGTGTCTCTCTTCATTCAGCATGATGAATGTGTGGCAGATAAAAAAGAGGATTCCGAACCACTTGTGATCAATTATATCAGTGCCAGGGGCGAAACAGATGCGGCACTGAAAACATTGAAGAAGCTTGCAGAAGATTATAAAAAAGATCACCCGGATTTTGAATTCAATGTAGAGTCTATTGCAGACAGAGAAACATATCTTCAGAAGATCAAGATCCTTGCATCCAGCAATGAGCTGCCGGACTGGTTTGACGCAGATCCGGAGGCATTTTTTGAAGGACTTTGCAAAAAGGATCTGATCTACAGTGTGGATGACCTTTATGATGAACTGGGTATCAAAGACAAGTTCTTTGATATTGCACTGAATTATCCGAAACTCAGTGACGGAAGCAATTACCTTATGACCTGGCAGGGAAATGTAGAGTATTTCTGGTATCACAAAGACATGTTTGAAAAAGCCGGAATTACTGAAACACCTCAGACACTGGAAGACCTCCTGGATGTGTGCAAGAAGCTGAAAGATGCGGGAATGACCCCGATATCCGCAGGAAATTACGACATGATCATGCGTTATCCTGCATTTAAGGCTTTCAGACTGGAAGGAAATGACTTCATTGACAATGCAAGAATGGGAAAAGAAAAATTTAATTCTGAGACAGGTATCGCAACAGCCCAGTATACACAGGATATAGCCCAGTATTTCAGTGAAGGATGGACAAGTTCAGATACTACCGCACAGATGGATCTGTTTCTGAACAGTGGTGCGGCAATGTTATACACCGGAACATGGGATACACCGGATCTTGTAGATGATGAGGGAAATCTTAAAGATGACATTTCCATGTTCAAACTTCCTGTAGACAGCGAAGGAACCGCTACAGGAGAAAATGATTACTATGCGAATTGTGGAATCGGAACTGCCATTCTCAAGGATTCCATGAGTGATGAGATGAAAGATTTCATCAGTTATGTATGGGATAATTTTGCTGATACGGCAATGTATGAGTTCAATATGCTTCCATCCATGATGCCAAGTGATTCGGAGAAGCTTCCGGAGCTTACACAGCAGATTTTAAGTGATCTTGAGAACTGCGGCACTTTTTGCCCAGTGCTGGGATGTTCGTCTGGATCCTTCTACAAACGAGGTTTACAGAAAAGAGTTGGCAAGCCTTGGAATGGGAGAATCAACTCCTGAAGAGTTCTGCGAAAACATGGACAAAGCTGTAGAACAGTATGCATCTGATTATTTTGACACTGAAGAATAACTGAGAGAATACGCAGATGCGGAATTTTATCTGCATCTGCGTATGAAAGGGGAGAGGATATGAAGCCCAGAAATAAAATCCAGCCTTTACCGTTTGTTCTTCCTGCACTGTTCGTATATATTCTTACTGTTATCATCCCAATTCTGTGTCAATGGGTTACAGCCTTTTTCCTGGAATGGAATCGGTGATATGAAGTTTATCGGACTGGAAAATTATGTGAGGATGTTTCAGGATGAGACATTTCGTGAGGCTGTTGTAAATAATCTTAAATTTGTTGTATTGGGAAGTTTGTTCCAGTTATGTGCAGGACTGATCCTGGCAATTTTGCTTACACATATTTCCAAAGGTGGAAATATTCTGCGGGTTATTTATTTTATTCCATGTATCATTTCATCTATGGCGATCTGCCAGATTTTTTTCCAAAATGCTTTCTGTCCAGCCCCAGGGCCTGGTTTGCTATGTGATGGAAAAACTGGGAATGGAACTATCGCTTTGCTGGCAAATTCCCATACAGCGCTGATTACCATAACCCTGATCGATGGATATAAATACTGTGGTCTGTACATGATCATTTTTTATTCCGCATTTGTATCCATATCAAAGGATGTGATCGAGGCATCTACAATGGATGGCTGCAATGTTTTCAACAGTATCGTTACATAAAGCTTCCACTGGTGAAAAATATATTCAGCATTGTCATTGTAATGCTTGTAAATGGTTGTCTGAAAACCTTTGATGTATTCTATATTCTTGACAATAAATCCAGATCAACAGAGATGGTGGCAACTTATATGTATAAAACCGCTTTTAATTCGGCTGACTTTGGCTATGGAAGTACATTGTCCGTTTTTCTGGTCATTGAATGTCTGGTAGCAGTAGGGATTATACAGAAATGCCTGGGATCGGCGAAAGGAGATGGGTCAGAATGATAAAATCAAGAAAAAATATACCTATTCGTGCTGTGTTCTATGTAGTGATCCTTATTTTTGTCATGATACAGGTCTACCCTATTTTCTGGGTTATCTGCTCCAGTCTGAAAACACCGGATGAAATGACATATACTGCACAGTATGCCCTGCCATCAGGATTTTATCTTGGAAACTATATCAGCGCACTGACGATCTCATCCATTCCAAGATATTTTCTTAACAGTACGGTTGTGGCAGTTCTCACACTTCTTGGCATCGTAGTCCTGGGATGCCCGGTTGCATTTGTGATCAGCAAGGTAAAGGTAAAATATGCCAATGCACTGATGGCATTTTTCCTGTTTGGAATGATGGTGCCTATTTTTTCCTGCCTTATACCCATGTTCCAGATTTATAACAGGATCGGACTGAGAAATACATACTGGGCACTGGTGCTTCCGCAGATCGGGTTCGGACTTCCAATGTGTATCTATCTTTACACCGGATTTTTTAAATTTATGCCGGATTCTCTTCTGGAAGCAGCAGTTATTGACGGTGCCACAATGGGAACCACATTCCGCAAGATCGTGGTACCTATGGCTAAAAATACTACAATGACAGTTCTTACATACAATTTTGTTTTTGTATGGAACGAATTTACATATGCCAATACATTTATCTCATCTTCTGATATGAAAACTCTGCCAATTGGCTGAATGACTTTGTGGGGCAGTTCGGAAGAGTGGACTGGGGAAGTACATTTGCGGCGATCGTAATATCGATCCTGCCTACACTGATCGTGTATTTTATTCTTAACAAAAACATAATCGAAGGTATGGCTGCAGGTGCGGTCAAGAGTTAGGAGGCTGAAATGGAAACAAGGATTGAATTGAAACAAGGATGGAAAATTTTGCAGGATGTTCATGATACAGGGGAAAAGACCGGGCTTTATGCTGCCAGGGAAGCGGATACTTCCGTAGGTTCCCAGGTGTCTGAATGGGAGGAACTGGAGGAACTGAAACATCTGCAGCTTATCTATGCCAGACAGCCATATTTCGGGCGTGAACTGAGATATTTCAATCAGGCGCCCTGGTGGTACAAAACAGAGTTTGAAGTTCCGGATCAGAAAGTTACGGATGCTGTCCTTAAATTTACCAATGTTGATTATTATGGAAAAGTATGGATTAACGGAGAATTTCTTGGAGAGCATGAAGGATATTCCGCTCCATTTTCCTTTAATGTAAAAGATAAGCTTGTTTTTGGAGAGAAAAATTATCTCATTGTAAAGGTAAGTTCTCCATGGGATGATGAGGTGGAGCTGGATGCACAGGATTCCAGAACCCACCTGGTAAAAAGAAATATGGTAAAAGGTACCTACGAACATTCTGATACATTTATCCAGAGAGATGTAAATCCTGTAGGAATCTACGGAAAAGTGGAACTGATCCTGACAGAAGAAGGTGTTCTGGAAGATCAGACAGATCTGAAGTATGAACTGGATCCGGATGTAAGGAAAGCAGACGTATATGTGGAAACTGAAGCGCGAGGTCTGAAATCCGGGGAGAACATATGATTTTAATGTAAAGATCCGGGAAAAAGAGTCCGGTCTTATAAAGGCAGAAAAAACTGTTCAGATAATGGCAGAGAAAGCAGAGACAGGTTTTAAATGTGAGCTTAAAGTGGAAGATGTCAGACTGTGGTCCACATGGGATCATGGTTATCCCTGGATGTATCAGGCAGAACTTACGTTAAGCAGGGGAAAAGACATACTGAGCAGCAGAACAACGAATTTTGCTTTTCGGGACATTCAGATTGAGCGTAATGAAAAAATAACAAGATTCTGGCTTAATAACAGGAAACTGTATATAAGAGGAACCTCTTATTTTCCGGATTGTTATATTTCTGCAATGACAAAGGAACGGTACCTGAGAGATCTTCTTAATGTAAAGGCGGCAGGTTTTAATCTGGTACGAGTACATGTCCACACAGAGCAGGAAGTTTTTTTATGATCTGTGTGACGAGCTGGGAATTGCAGTTTTTCAGGATTCGGAGTACAACTGGACGCATCCTTCAACAGATGAATGGGCGCAGAGATTTGCAGATGTTTACAGAGAAAATGTGAAACTTCTGAAGCATCATCCGTCTCTGATCTGCTGGATCATTATGAATGAACCGGGATGTATTGGATCCGGATGGAAATGTGAGAAGGAGATTTATGGAGGAAAATCGGGGACCTGCTTTGTACAGGGAAGTACAGAAGATGGATCCGGGCAGACCGATCATCAAGGGTTCTTTCTGCGAAGACGATCTGCTTAGCGGGGACAGCATAATTATCTGGGTTCTTTATGCGGTGGAGAATATGCAGATATTTATGAGCAGACAGAAAAGCTGAATACAGAGTACGGATTTGATGCACCGGGCAGCAGTGAAAATCTGAAAACTGTTCCGGCGGTATATCATCGTCTGGAAAAACTGGTGGATGATATCCCGAAGATCCAGGAATATCAGTATAAGCTTCTGAAATATTATACAGAGCATTACAGGATCCAGAAATATGAACCTTGCTCAGGATATATACAGTTTATGTTTATCGATCTGTGTCCTCAGAGCTTCTACGGATTATATGACTGGTGGGGAATTCCCAAAAAGGGTCTTCAGGCTATACTGGAAAGCAACGCACCAGTGGGTGCTTTTGCAAAGCACAAAGATTATCTGGACAGTCTGTATATTGTAAATGATACAGATGGAGCTCTGGGAGAGTGTGAACTTACATGGATCATTACAGAAACATTGAACGGAGAACTGGTGGAAAAGGGAAGTGTTAAAGCAGAAGTTCCGGCAGACAGCCGTGTCATGGTAAAAACCTTTGAGAAAGAATACGGAAAAGGCAAGAAGTGGAACCTTACACTAATTCTTTCTGATAATAGCGGTAAATGTATGGCAAAGAATACCTATCAGGATATCTGTACTTTGCTTTCAAGAGTTGATGGGCATCCGGACCGTATGAGCCATGAGTTGGAATGAGACTCTACTGGGCCTGAGCTATCTGCAGCTCACAGGCACTTTCATCCTTGACTTGTGTCAAAAATCACAACATGTTATACTTTGTGTATAAAGGAAGATTTTAGGCGTGGAAGGAGCGATATTATATGCGTTTACAGAAAGTACAGGATGCTCTGAACAAAAAAAATATCACATTCGAATACACAGAGGAAGATGGTTGCGGAAGTCTGGATTCATGTTCCGTGGACTGAAATTCCATGTATGGGAATACGAGGACAACGGTTGGGGTGCCGAGACCAATATTTATGCGGCTGGAAGAAGTGAGGACATTGACGGAGATTATGAAGAGAAGATTTCTGCAGAGATTCTTTCCTGGCCGGATATGATCAATAACTGAATATAATAATATTGAATAAAGTGGCTGTAACTGAACGAATACGCTCAGTTACAGCTACTTTTTATCGGAGAAAAGTTTTCTGAAGAACTATAGCTGTACGTTCAGGTATTCACTGGGAGACATCTGACAGTTCTTTTTAAAAACCTTGCTGAAGTAATTTCCATTGCTGAAACCAAGATGCCAGGCAATGTCGTCGAGAGTTATATCCGTAGACTGCAGAAGCCGTTTCACCTCGGTGAGCTTTAACTGCATAGTATAGGAAAAAAGATTCTGACGTTTTTTTAAAACAATCTGGACAGATGCTCCTTACTTAGAAAAAAGATTCTGCAATATCGGCCAGGGAGATATTTTCCAGATAATGTGCATTGATATAATCAAAAACATCACTGATTACCCTACTGGTGAACGCAGAGCAGGGTTCGGGTGATGAAGCAGAATCGGAAGTCCCAGTTTTGCCTGCTTCACTTTCCAACTGAGAAATTGTGGCTGAAAGCGCATTGTTCAAATTCTGGGGATCAACAGGCTTCAGTATGTAATCAATAACACCGGCCTGGATCGCAAGTCTTGTATATTTGAAATCGCTGAATCCGCTGATCACACTGATTTTGCTGTCGATGTGAAGTTCTTCCGGCTTTTTTTAGAGCTGTATTCCGTCCATGACGGGCATTTTCATATCTGTGATAATAATGTCAGGATGCTCTTTGAGAATGATCTTCAGGCCATCTTCGGCATTATCTGCTTCCAGAAGATCACTGTTTGCTCGGATTTATCCCATGGTGTTTTGAACTTCCGGATAAGGGATATGAAGAAGCTTGGGAGCAGATTGTGAATCCGGAAGGTTTTGCCTCCCCCCCCTGTGGCCCTACAACTGCGGAACAGAGACATCCACGGTACGGAGGCAGATTATGAATGTCTGTGGAACGGCCCATCCTAGCCATTTTCAACGACACAGACACAGACAGCAATGGCAAATCTTCTGAAAGATTATCCGCAGACTTATGTGACAAATATGGTCTATCCGTAAGGTTTTTGGTTGTTACTGAAAAAGATTTCATGGTTCAGGATTCCACATCAGTGACATTGATCTCATCCTGGAATCCGTCCGTATAATGCAGTTCATAATCTTCTGTGATAAATACAGCCTGCACGCCTTTTTTCTCCGCAAATTTCAGTCCGTCCTCCAGACCAAGGGCGAAACAGGTGGTGCTTAAGGCATCGCCGTCCACAGACTGGTCGGAGATGATCGTCACAGAAATCAGGCCGTTTTCATAAGGATAGCCGGTTTGGGGATTCAGGATATGATGATATAATTTACCGCCCTGCTTAAAGCACCTCTCATAAATTCCGGAGGATACAACAGATTTTCCGGTGATATCCATAACGGCTTCGGTTTCGTTGCGATCTGCAAAAGGCTTCTGGATGCCGATCTTGAAGGGAGTGCCGTTGGGCTTTGAGCCGATGCAGAGGACATTGCCGCCAAGGTTGATGATAGCACTGTTTACGCCTTTTTTTACCAGAAAATCTTTCAGGCGGTCTGCAATATACCTTTGGCAATGGCGCCTACATCGAACTGGATGTCATCAGAGGGAAGTGTGATATCCTGCCCGTCAATGGTGACGCCGTCGGAGCTGCACAGGGGGAGAACTTTCTGAATATCTGCATCATCCGGAGCCTTCGGGTCTTCTGCTGTGAAATCCCAGAGAGAGGTCAAAGGCGCAATGGCGATGTCAAAGGCACCGTCGGATTCCCTGGTGATATCGAGTCCTTCAGAAAGCAGAGCGGCAAGGTCTTCAGATATATGCCAGGTGTCTGCTGTGCCGCTGACCGGATATGGAGTAGTCTGCCGGTCGGTATTGGTATCTTTATCCGATGTATCTTTGCGGTGATTTAATTTATAAAGCTCGCTTTTCTCATTTGTCCGGCTGAAGATCAGCTCATATTTATCGCACAGTGCCAGACAGTCATCCAGGAGAGCTTTATCCTGAGAATCGTAAATTGTGATCTGTACAGCTGTATTCAATTTGATACTGCTGATACTGATAGGCTCATTTCCGGTGGTGGATGTATCTGCATCCGTGATATTTCCGCAGCCTGTGAAAAGGAGTATTGGACAGACAAGGACTGTGCACAATATTAAATAGAAGAAACGGGAATGCGAGCGGCTTCTTTTGGAATGAAAAAAAATAAGTTGACATAATATTCTCCTGTTTTCTGATTGACTGACTTAACTGAAGAGCATTTATTTGATGCAAATCTATGTAGTACATGTGGATGGGGTTATTCACTTAACCGGATCAAGCAGCGACGCGGATTGCGGATATACGCTTGACCGACATCGGACAGATTTATGAAATCTCATTATACCATGTATTTCTGAAATCAGAAAGGCATATGCCTGTCGCAAAAATCATTGTATTTTGCAATAATATAAGATATAATTTCTCCGAAAAAAAGGACATATTGCTATGGATCCGAATGATTGACCGGAATTTTTACAGATAAAAGGAGAAATTTTTCATGATAAAAGTAATTGCAAGTGATATGGATGGCACACTTCTTGGTGATGACCATAGAATCGCACCGGAAACCCTTGCGGCGGTCAGGCGTGCCTGCGATGCGGGAATCCGCTTTATGGTTGCCACCGGCCGGAATTTCCCCGGTGCCATGGAGGAACTGAAGGGAACAGAGCTGACCTGTGATTATGTGGTGAGCAGCGGTGCTGAAGTACGGAATCCGCAGCAGGAGGTTGTAAAGAGTACACCGATCTCTATTGAGCTGTGTGAGGAGGTCTACAATACGGCAAAAAAATACCCGGTATCTGTAGCATTTTTTACGGATCGCTATGATTACCGTATTGGAACAAAGAAGGAAATTGAAGACGGGATCATTCAGCAGATCCGTCTTTTCAATATGGACATAGATACCAGCGAGGAGATTGTACGGAAATCCCCGCAGTACCGCAGAATCGCCGGAAACACGAAAGGGATTTCCGATATCCGTTCCCTGGAGAGCAGCGGTGCGCCGATATATAAGATCTTCATTTTTGCGGCAGATGTGGAGCAGCTTGAGAAACTCAGCGATGAACTGAGAGCGAATCCGGCTGTTGCGGTAGCTTCTTCCTTTATATATAATCAGGAGGTTACAGCAGTAGAGGCACAGAAAGGCCCGGTTCTGAAGGAATATATTGAAGCTTTGGGATATACCATGGATGAGGTAATGGTTCTTGGTGACAGCTTAATGATTATTCCATGATCTCCATGGATTTCGGAGCAACCGTTGCAATGGAAAACGCAGTTCCGGAGATCAAAAAGGCAGCAAAATACATCACAAAGAGCAACAATGAGTTTGGTGTGGCCTATGCTATCGATCAGGTCCTGGAACACCAGGAAAAATAGTTTTTCCCCCTTTTGAAAAAGTGTCATATATATTATAATGTAGAAAGAAGAATACAGAAAAGACGAAAGGATTGCGTTCCTGTGTAT
>ENA-OQMZ01000334-OQMZ01000334.1-human-gut-metagenome-genome-assembly--contig:-NODE-334-length-20589-cov-1.641726_pt1 | contig 20589 bp, 23 predicted proteins | sample MGYA00242621_ERZ504862 | MGnify/ENA primary metagenome ERZ504862 (study PRJEB26092, sample SAMD00036393) | human gut metagenome | host: Homo sapiens | study: EMG produced TPA metagenomics assembly of...
TATCTGTCTGTTCCCCTCAGGACTTATGTCCGGCTCCGAACCATGCTACTTCCTTCACCTTTTTTCTGACATCAGGCGAATTTACTTTTTATTTGCATAATTGTTATCTGTTTTCTGATTTAAGTATAGCATATTTGGATATGAAATTGCAATCTTTTATTCAATTTTTACGTATTATTTTCCTATTAACGAAGTTGTTTGATTGGGTTACTGTTCACTGAGAATATCCTTTGTAATGTATTACTAAGAACAAAGTGAACAGTAACCTGATTTACTTAACGTATTTCTGTCAATATTCCATGCAGGTCATGGATAACGTGTCTTGGGCATTTCACTGCGCACATACCACAGCTCAGACATATGGATTCCTCGATCACTGCACAGTTGTCTTTTACTTTTATCGCACCGGCTGTGCAGGTCTTCTCGCAGATTCCACAGCCGATACAGCTGACGTTACATTGCTTCTTTGCTTCTGCACCTTTTTTTCTTATTGGAACATTTTACCACAATGTAGTTTGCACACTCATGGACATGGATCACTTTCTGTGGGCAGACTTCGCACAGGCGCCACAGCCAATGCATTTCTCCTCATCCACTTCCGCCACACCATACTCATTGATGGAAATGGCTCCGAATTTACATTTATCTATACAGCTTTACATCCGATACATCCATCTGCACAGCCGGCCTCACCTTCGGCTGATCTGCATCCCCCATTACATGCAACTACAGCCGCGCGATATGGAAATTTCTTCTTTACTGCCATATTCAGCACTTCCTTTCATATGGTGTTCCGGTCAGAGGAAGACTATATTGTCTTTCACCATTCCATCTGAAATATGCATCTGCAATTGCAGGTGCAGTTGGGATAGAGGTGATCTCACCGATTCCAATGGCACCACAGGCTACATTCAGTCCCGGTTTGTCAACAACGATGGCATCGATTTTCGGAATCTCATGAGAGCGGAACAGACCAAGAGATCCATACTTGTCAATTGGTTTACAGTTCTCATCGATCGGATAATGCTCTCTCAGTGCAAATCCTATGGACATCACTACGCCGCCCTCAATCTGACCTTCACAAGACAGTGGATTGACTGCCTTGCCCACATCATGTGCAGCAACCATTTCCTCAATCTTACCTGTTTTCTTATCCAGGATACACATCTGCGTCGCATAGCCGTAGGCTACATGGGAAACAGGATTCGGCACATTTGCGCCAAGAGGATCTGTCTTTGCAAGATATTCCCCATAATAAATTTTACCGATCACATCATCAATGGTCTTACCTGCATTGCGGTCCTCCATAACCTTATCGCAGGCTCTGCGGCAGGCTTCCCCTGTTACCAGAGTCTGTCTGGAACCGGAAGTTGTACCTGAATCCGGTGCGAACCAGGTATTACTTCTCTCATATACAATATCTTCATGCTTCAGATCTGTATTGGTGACTACCATCTGTGTCAGGACTGTACCAAGTCCCTGGCCGATACAGGAAGCACCGGAATAGATGTGCAGCTTTTTATCTTTCTCAAATACGAGTTTCACGCGGCCTGTATCCGGGATACCGACACCGACACCGGCATTCTTCATGGCGCAGCCGATTCCCACCGGTTTTCCTTCTTCCAGAGCAGCATCATACTTCTTCTTTACAGCTTCCAGTGTCTCCACAAGACCTGTGGAATTATCTACGATCTGACCATTCGGAAGCGTCTCACCGGGACGGATCGCATTGCGGTAACGGATTTCCCATGGAGTGATACCTACTTTGTCTGCCATCATATTCAGTAGGGTTTCTGTTGCAAAACAGGTCTGGGTTACACCAAAACCGCGAAACGCTCCGGCAGGCGGATTGTTGGTATAATAAGCAGTTCCTTCAATCTCGAAATTCTCATAATGATAGGGACCTGCCGCATGAGTACATGCACGTTCCAGCACAGGACCGCCAAGTGAGGCAAATGCACCTGTATCTGATGCTACTTTCGCTTTTACCCCCATGATATTGCCGTTCTCATCGCAGCCCATGGTCATATCCATATAAAACGGATGACGCTTCGGATGAACCAGCAGGGATTCTGCTCTGGTCAGTTTCATCTTCACCGGTTTCTTAGTAGCATAAGTGAGCAGCGCAGCCAGATGCTGTACTGTCATATCTTCCTTTCCGCCGAATCCGCCGCCTACAAGTGCATTCTGTACCTTTACTCTGTCCGTTCCAAGTAACAGGGAACACTCATGTAATGTCTGGTGTGCAGACTGATCTGTGGAATATACGAAAATATCTCCGTCCTCATCATACAAAGCCACTGCGCACTCAGGCTCAAGAAATGCATGTTCTGTCCATGGGGTTTCAAAATGATGACTGATCACATATTTGGAATTACGGATTGCTTCATCTGCATTTCCTCTGCTGATATGTTTATGTGCACAGATATTATTTTCTTCTTCATCAAATACCTTCGGTGCATCCTCTGCCGCTGCTTCCTCAATTGTACGAATATGAGGCAGCACTTCATATTTTACTTTTGATCAGTTTCTTAGCTTTCTCAGCTGTTTCTCTGTCTTTTGCAGCAATAACGGCAATGGCATCTCCAAGATAATGTGTCAGACCCCCTACAGGTATCAGTGAATACTGATCATGTTTCAGATGTCCGATCTTATTCTCTCCCGGAATGTCCTCTGCTGTTAATACCGCTTCTACCCGGAAAGTGCCTTTGCTGCTGCTGTATCGATCTCAAGTACACGTGCACGTGGATATTTACTTCTGAGTGCCACCCCATACAGCATTCCGTCAAAGTAAAAATCATCCGGATATTTGCCCGGTTCCCAGTACTTTCTCCTCCACATCCACTCTGGATACTCTATGTCCTATATTCCAGTCCGGATCCAGATCATCCGGAATCACACCCGTCTTTAAAACTTTCGCAGCCAGCCTTACTGCATCCATAATTTTTACATAGCCCGTGCAGCGGCAATAGTTATTGCGCAGTGCATATTTAATCTCATCATCTGTGGGCTCTTTGTTCACGTCCAGAAGAGCCTTTGTACACATTACCATACCCGGAATACAGAATCCACACTGAACAGCACCTGCTTTTCCATAAGCGTAGGTATAGACTTCCCTCTCCCATTCAGTCAGTCCTTCTACTGTGATCACTGTCCTGCCATCCAGTAAATCTGTGTCCGGCACACATGCCTTGCATGTTTTTCCGTCAATTATAACTGTACAGGCTCCGCAGGCTCCTTCACTGCAGCCGTCCTTCACTGAAGTCAGATGAAGTTCATCCCTCAAAAAGCGCAGTAGTTTCTGATTTCCGGTCGGTTCGACCTTTTGTCCATTGACTGTAAATACTGCCATATCGGACTCTCCTTTCTTTTTCGCACGTCTGCCAATTAGGGCAGTCAGCCAGAGTTTACCTCTTTCTGTTTTTTATCTGCCTGTGATACCGCATGAATTATTACAAAAGTAACATGCGCCGCGATTCAGCCTGATATGCAACGCTGTCCACAGCCTTTTTCTGCTGTGGACAGAGTTAAATATTTCTTTATAAGTTATCTGATATTACAAATTAAAATTATTTACAGCTCTTTATTCCTGTTTTCAGACACGCTCTAGTACAGTGTTTCGTAAATAACTATACCAATCGCGTAGGATGCGGATTCGAGTGTGCTGGTATAAAAAACGCAGGCGTAGCGGGCTACGCTGAGGCTTTTAGACCTGTGCAATCGGATTCGCACGACAAGTGAGTGGTATAGTTATTTCGAAAAACGATGTACTAGTAATTGGAATTCAGCCCTGCAGTACCTTGTCTAAGATGTCGGCAAATGGTCCATGGCGTTTTTTACTTCCTGGACAGTGTTGGTCTGGGCTCCGGCTTCCAGAAGAAGGGAGCGGGGACGGAGGTGGAGATTGTAACGGTAACCTGCAAGGTAAATTCCCCGGTAAAATTGAGGATAGTATTGGGCTGCCTGATATTCCAGCTGGAAGGAAAATGCCATGTTTTGCTGTATGTAGGGATTTGGCAGATAGTCCAGGGAACCTTTGGATGTCGTATAACTCAGTCCATTGTAAAAAAGGATCTGAGCTGTGGGTTTTCCATTGATCTCTGTTACAAGATGCCGGTCTTCAGGGACGCCGTCCCGGTGCAGGTCTATGATCACCTGGATATCCGGGTTTTCCTGAAGATAAGGTTCCAGATAATCGCGGGCATAATCATAAGCAGCGCTGCGGTCCAGTTCACCGCCTGCCATGTCAAACTGCTCTTTGAGATGGACTACCTGATAACCGTAGTTTCTGTGAGAAGCTGTGTCAGATAATCTCCTACTCCTACAATCGTGTCGGATTCTTCCCCTTCTCTGGAATCTGCGAAGGTTTCCTGCGAATGGCTGTGATAGATCAGAATCTGAGGGGTATCGGTTTCTTTGGTAATTTTTAAGTCCTGTTTCAGAAAATCCCCGGCATTGATCTGTACGGCATCTGCTTCTGTGTTGGATCTACGATATAGAATTGTCCCAGAAGATAATTATAATCTGCCAGTTTTTCGGGGGACAGGTCGATTATTGGATGAGGAACTGCAGCAGCAATGGTTTCTGTGCTGTTCTGAATATTTTGGTCATTCTGCGCTGCTGACTCTTGCGGCTTCTGTGATTTGTCCGTTTCATGATTTTCCAGTGACGCAGTTATCTTTTTCGGTTTAGGTGTCTTGTCTGATTTTTTTGAAGTTTGTTCTGATTCTGATATTTTCGCTGACTCTGATATTTTCGCTGATTTTACTGTTTTCGAAGGAATTACTGTTTCTTTCGGTACCGGTGTAGATTCTGGTATCTGTAATTCTTCAGATTCACCTTTTTTCTGCCAGCAATTGTTCGGACTGTGCACGCTCTCCCAGATATTTTCCGTTTTCTCCTGCTATTTTTTTATAAGTTTCAATATCTTCATAGGAACTCATATGAGCTCTTTTTTCCAGAAAGCGGTACAGGGGCAGATGCCTGTACACATTTTCTCCTGTAAAAAATGTCCCCGGCAATACTGCCAGAGTGGCAAAAAAGCACATGCTAAGCAGAATGCAGAACGCTTTCTGAACGTTTGTCACATGGATCACCTCTTGACTTATCCTATGTCCATGTTTTCCCATTTATACCCTGTTCACACTGACGGAACAATTTTCCGGTCAGCCGCCTATTTCCTCAAACGCCATGTTCAGTCCTTTCTGAGATTGTGAAGCTCAGGTATTTTACTGTCTCATCCACATCTTTGGGAGTTACAAACATGGTGTGAAGATGGGCGGATATCATTTCTTCCAGAAATTCTTTCTGTTCTGCCGTCTTCCAGACTTCCAGAAGGTTGTGCCATGGAATCATGGACGATAGTTGCCGCATCTACTACGGTGGGTACTCCGATCCCGATCACTTTTACCTGCAGATTTTCTTCTGTAAGCCCCACTCTGTGATTGCCTACACCGGAACCCGGGTTGATTCCTGTGTCTGTGATCTGAATTGTACGGTTTAGGCGTCTGGTGCTTCTTGCTGCCAGCGCATCAATGGCAATCACTATGTCCGGCTTTGTCTCTGCCACGATTCCCTGTATGATTTCAGATGTCTCCATCCCTGTCTGCGCCATTACTCCTGGGATAATTCCGCTGATACGGTGCATTTTTTCTTTTCCAAGACTCTGCAGGCCATACTCTCTTATCATATGTCTCGTTATATGAAGGTTCTCTACCACATGAGGTCCCAGGGAATCGGCTGTGATCGCTGAATTTCCCAGACCTACTACCAGAATGGACAGCTCACGCTCCAGATTGATCACATTCTGTAAATGACGGGCGATTTCCAGGGAAATTTCTCTGTGATAATCCTCATCATGTACAGAAAGCCCCGGAGCTTCTATCGTAATATAGCTTCCCTGGGGCCGTCCCATTGTCCGGGCACCGTTTTCTGTGGTGATCTTTACCACAGTGGTACGGATATCTTTCTCTTCGTTATAATCTTCGTGGATCTCCACTCCCCGTACTTCTACGTTTTCCTCTGTAACCGTTCGGTTGTCTCCAGCGCCAGGTCTGTTCTTATTCCGTAATTATCCAGCATCTCTTTTCCCTCCGTACTTCATTCAATATTTGTTACTGTTTGCTCCGTTCTTATAACAATCTTTTAATATCTATTTTTAGCTTTTTTTATGGAAATATGTATTGACAAGGAAGATTATTTGAGATAATATATATAAGCATGTTCATAGGAGCGCCCGTGTCTGTTTCTATGACAGGAGTATAATAATATTTTATCGAATTAAATTGGAGGTGTACGAATTGGCTAACATTAAATCTGCTAAGAAAAGAATTTTAGTAAACAAAACTAAAGCAGCAAGAAACAAAGCAATCAAATCTGCAGTTAAAACTTCTATGAAGAAAGTTGAAGCAGCAGTAGCAAATAAAGATAAGGCAGCTGCAGAAGTAGCATTAAAGGATGCTGTTTCCACAATCAGCAAAGCTACATCCAAAGGTGTTTATCATAAAAACAACTGTGCAAGAAAAGTTGCCCGTTTAGCTAAAGCTGTTAACAGCATTGACTAATTATAGATTGAATTTTTAATTATAAGCTTATGATTAAAAAGGACAGCCATCACCGTCATGTGGCTGTCTTTTTTGTTATTATCTTTTGTAACTGCCAGAATATCCGGCAGTTACCGTTTTTCCTATTTTACTTTACTGCTGTACTTAATGATCAGTAATTCTACGCTCAGCTTATCTTCCAGTCGCCCTGTTTTTACTGATTCTTCCGCATCCACAAAATCTTTTACTGCCTGTTCCAGTTCAGATATGGTGTAAGCTCTGGCACATGTTGTAATGTTTCTCACAACAAATCCGGGAACTCCCAGTTTCGAAGCTATTTCTGTCTGTGCAAGTCCTGCTGCTGCAAACTGTTTTGCCAACAGCAGCTGGCGATACTGCTTCGCAAGAAGAAACAGGATTCTCATCGGCGGTTCTTTCAATGTCAGCAGATCATAATAAAGTTCCAGTGCACGCTTCTGGTTTTTCTCCGTTACCGCACGCACCATATCAAAAATTCTATTGGTTGTCTGGGTAGTGCAGATTTCTTCAATATCCTCTGCCGTCACCACATCCCTGCCTTCTGTATAACTGATAAGCTTCTCCATCTCCATCCTGAGATTCCCCATATCAGTTCCTGTTTTGGTCAGCAGAAGTTCCATGTCTCTCTGGGTGATCTTTTTTCCGGCTTTCCCCAGGATCCCTGCTGCCCAGCGCATCAGAGTTTTTTCATCCTGTCTGATAAATTCCGCAATACTTCCGCAGGCTTTTACTGCTTTGTACATGCGGTTTCTCTTGTCTACTTCCGTTTCTGCAAAAACCAGATACAGATAGTCCGGCAGCTCTTTCATATAATCTGCCAGTTCCTCACACTTATTTTGAAAAAACCTGTATCTTCCAGCAAAACAACTCTGCGCTCTGCGAAAAATGGCATGGTTTCACAGAGGTCGATCAACTGTTTTACATCAATCCCCTTGCCTTCATAGTGATTGAAGTTCATAGTATCCCCATCCGGATTCAGTGCCTTTACCAGATTCTGTTTATACTGTTGTTTCAGATATGCTTCCTCTCCATAGAGAAGATACACCTGTTTAAAATTTCCTGATTTAATTGTCTGCCTGTATGTTTTTCAATTTTTCTACTCCTGAGGCTGTTTTGTCTGTAACTGTTCAGCAATCTGTTGTTCTATTCACAGATACCAAGATATCAGACTGCAGAGCAGTTACTTTGTTACTGTTCTCAGTAACGTTACTTTTATTGTATCAATTCCATGACATAATAGCCAGCAGAAAATTTCAGATTATTATTCAGCCGCCCAGCTCCACCATTCTGTGAATGCATCTTCCGGCGCCTTCCATGATATTTTCCGGAAGGAAGATTTCTTCCCCGCCCTGTCCTTTCAGGCAGTTGTAGATGTCCATTAAGGTGGTAACCTTCATATTCATGCATGTAAGCTGTACTGCAACCGGGTAAAATTTCTTATCAGGACATTCAAACTGAAGATGCTCTACAATGCTGTTTTCTGTTCCGATGATAAATTCTTTATGTTCAGATTTCTTTGCAAATTCCATGATTCCTGTAGTGGATCCTACATAATCAGCTTGCTCTGCTACTTCCTGACGGCATTCCGGGTGTACCAGGAAAAGTGCATCCGGATGTGCTGCGCGGGCTTTTTCTACATCTTTTGCGCTGACCACGATATGTCTCGGACATCCGCCCTTATAAAATGCAAAAGTTTTCTCCGGGAGCTTCTCTGCCACGTAGTGTCCCAGGTTCGGATCCGGAATAAATAAAATCTTATCCTGCTCCAGCTTTTTGCAGATTTCAACTGCTGATGAGGACGTAACACATACGTCACATTCTGTTTTCAGTTCTGAAGTTGTATTAATATAGGCGACAACTGCATAATCCGGATACTGTGCTTTTAATTCACGCAGACCTTCCAGATCCAACTGCTCTGCCATGGGACATCCGGCTACAGGATTAGCAAGCCATACTCTCTTCTTCGGGCTTAAAATCTTGCAGGTTTCTGCCATAAAACGAACGCCGCACATGATCACACCGCTGCAGTCTCTTTTGGACGCCTGTACACTCAGGCCATAGGAATCTCCTGTATAGTCTGCTACTTCCAGAATCTCCTGACCCTGATATGCGTGTGCAAGAATACAGATATCCTGTTCTTTTTTCATTCGCAGGATTTCCTGCTGAATTTCTGCTATTGTCATCTTCTGAATCCTTTCTTACTTATATGTTATGATGTTTTTCCTTTTCCCAGGGCTGAAGTGGCGCAAGGAAACCTGCTTTCTTCAGCTGTTCTCCGATCAGATCCAGCCTTTCCTGGCTGGATGCTTCTATCAGATGATAGTGATACCCGGAAGTAGCACTGCTTAATACACTGGAATGGCTGTTGTTGATCGCCTGGACAAATTCATTCACATCCTGTCTGGAACGAATATCCATTTCTGCAGTGACACGGCCATAAACCCTGTGGCTGATGCTGATATTTTTCACCCGCCCGCCACAGTCCACGATCAGATTCAGTTCCTCCGCTGCATGCTCCTGCCCATGGCGTACTTTAAATTCCCTGGTGCATGCAATATCTTTATCATGCTGCAACACATATCCTCTGGTCGTTGACAGGATTCCCGGTGTAGATGCACGTATCACAGCCATATCCTGCACGATCACCTGTCTGCTTACTCCGAACTGTGATGCCATCGCCCTGGCAGCCACAGGTTTTTCTTCCTGCTGAAGGAGCTTTAAAATTTCAGTTCTTCTCTGAGCAGTATTCATACTTTCCCATCCTTCTCCACGATATAATCCTATAGCAAATTATCCGCTGCAAAACAGCTTCGCTGCCATGTTATTATATTGCATGAAGATTCTTCATGGAAATGTCAAGGATTGGAGCAGAATGTGTCAGTGCACCGCTGGAAACAAAATCCACACCTGTTTCCAGGATTTTGGCGATATTTTCCTTTGTGATATTTCCGGAGCATTCTGTCTGTGCCCGGCCTGCGATAAGCTCTACTGCTTCTTTCATCATTTCCGGTGTCATATTGTCAAGCATAATAATATCTGCTCCTGCTTCTACTGCTTCTTTTACCTGTTCCATAGTCTCTACTTCAATCTCGATCTTACGGACAAATGGTGCATATTCTTTTGCCATGGCTACTGCTTTCGCTACGCTTCCGGCTGCTCCGATATGATTATCCTTAAGCAGTACGCCGTCAGAAAGATTATATCTGTGGTTGCATCCGCCGCCTATGCGTACAGCATATTTTTCAAAAACACGGCAGTTCGGAGTTGTCTTTCTGGTGTCCAGAAGTGTTACCTTACTTCCTTCCAGAAGCTTTGAAACCTGTTTTGTATAAGTAGCGATACCACTCATTCTCTGGAGATAATTCAGGGCAACTCTCTCTCCGGAAAGAAGCACCCGGATATCTCCTGTTACTGTTCCAAGAAGATCGCCCTTCTTTACTGCATCACCGTCTTTAAAGTTGAAACTGATCTCTGTTTTCTCATCCAGGATCTGGAATACTCTCGCATATACATCCAGTCCGGCAATGATTCCGTCTTCCTTTGCGATCAAATCTACGGTTCCTTTTACTGCGCTTCGCATCACTGCATTCGTGGAAACATCCTCACTGGTAATGTCCTCCTGAAGCGCCATACGGATCAGCTTGTCTGCCTGCATTTTCATTGTAATACTATTCATGACTCTTTTTCATCCTTTCAATTTCTTTTAATACGGTTTCGTGGCAGGCATTAAGCAGTTCTTCTCTGCTTTCATACATATTCATATCAATTGCATCTGCCCGCACATATTCCGGTGTCTGTCCAAATATCATATCATCTGCAGCCTTTCTTGCAAAGACCAGAGATTCCAAAAGAGAATTACTTGCCAGACGGTTTCTTCCATGAACACCATTACAACTTGTCTCTCCACACGCATAAAGTCCCTTCATGGAAGTTTTGCTTCCCAGATTTACCTTGATCCCACCCATAAAATAATGCTGTGCCGGAACAACCGGGATTGGCTCTTTTCTCGGATCAAAACCTTCTTCCACGCATTGTTCATAAATATGAGGAAAATGTTCCAGAATTGTTTTCTCTCCCAGAGGGCGCATATCTTCCCATACAAACTCTGTTCCATCCTTTTCCATCTGGGCAAAATCTTCTGGCTCAGCAGATCTCTCGGCTGTAATTCGTTTGTAAAACGCTGTCCGTTCTTATCATACAGAAGAGCACCTTCTCCTCTGACTGATTCTGAAACCAGGAAACGCCGTCCGGGTTTCTTTGATAGAGAGTTGTCGGATGAATCTGGATATAGTCCAGATTTTCCATTTCCACATGGTGCTTCATTGCAATTCCCACACCATCTCCCGCAATATGCGAAAAGTTGGTAGAGTTTTTAAAAAGCCCGCCGATTCCGCCGCAGGCAAGAACCACATACTGAGAATAAACAGGAAATGCCTGGTCATTCCGGTCCATTGCAATGATTCCGCAGACTGTATTGTCTTTGGAGATCAGGTCTACCATAGTCATATATTCACAAATTTCAATATTTTCTTTTATTTTTGCAGCAGTTAAGAGAGTCTGTGTGATTTCTTTTCCTGTAATATCCTCATGAAAAAGAATTCTTGGCTGGGAATGTGCTCCCTCTCTGGTAAATGCCAGATTTCCCAGACCATCCCTTGCAAAATCCACATGATAACGCAGAAGATCTCTGATAATATCATTGGAGCTGCGGATCATCAGATCTACTGCCCGTTTATTATTCTCATAATGTCCTGCCCGCATGGTATCTTCAAAATAATTTTCATAGTCATCTTCGCCGCGCAGCATACAGATTCCGCCCTGTGCCAGGAATGAATCTGACTGGTCTGCCTCCTGCTTGGTGATAAGCAGGATTTTCATTTTCTCCGGAAGGTTCAGCGCACAGTACAGTCCGGCTGCCCCTGTTCCCACAATAATGACATCATAATGTTCTTTCATCTTTCTTTCCTCACATCATGCCTGATTTTCGTTTGTCTGTGCAATTATACTCCCCGGATATATAGGTGTCAAGACACCTGTATATAATTATGACAACATTGTTTGCTTTGAGTTACTGTGAACGTAACCACTTTGAAAATCCTACTGCTTATTGCTTTTCACATCTCCACAGGGGGCTTACTTGATTCGGTTAAAGGCAGAAACAGATTTTCCATTGACTATTGTAACCGCCCCACAGTCTCTGGTGATCAGCACTCTGCTTCCACTCTTCTTCAGCCGTTCCAGCGTATCCGGCGACGGATGCCCGTATGTGTTTGTTGCAGAACAGGAAACAACAGCCAGTTCCGGTCTGACGATTTCCAGAAACTCTGCTCCTGTAGAATATCTGGAACCGTGATGAGCAGTTTTCAGGAAGTCCACATCTTCAAGACACCCATTCTGTATCAGTTTTTCTTCTGTCACCATCCCGATATCTCCGGTAAAAAGCCCTTTGAATCTTTGCTTATCATTTCCAGAACCATCGCATCTTCATTTACTTCCTTCCCTGATGCTGTGGACTCCGGCCACAGAACCTTCAGTCTGACAGTTCCATATCTGATCTCATCTCCTGCTTTCATAGTAAGCACCCGGACTCCCGCTGACTCTGCCAGCTCTGTCAGCTCCCGATAATTTTTATTCTCCTGAATATCGCTCCATTTGGGCAGGATCAGATTCTCTATGCGCAGAGAAGTCAGATCTTTCTCAACAAATTCCAGAAGTTCCCGCACCCCGCTGATATGATCTTCATCTGTGTGAGAAACATAAATTCCGTCCAGTCTGGAAATCCCTCTGCTCTTCAAGTATGGGAGCAGCTGATATTTTCCCAGTTCATTCTTATTCGTACTGCCCCCGTCGATCAGGATATTCCATCTGTTTTCTATTTCCACCACAATTCCGTCTCCCTGTCCCACATCCAGACAGGCGATACGGAAATCTTCATACGGTCTGTAACTGATCAGCAGAATTGCAAAGCATACCATACCTGCATATACAGCCCGGATTTTCCACGCAAAGATCTTACCATTTTCACTTTTCTTCACACCCGCTCTGTACATCCACACCGCTGTTGCCAGAACCAGATAATATCCAACGATCTGCCACACTTCCGGCTTTCTGCCGATCCATGTACAAAACGAAAGTCGCCCCAACAGCACTGTCAGGAACTCATATCCTCTCAGAATAATCCTGCCCGGAACAACAGCCAGAAACGCTCCTCTGACAGTGACTATCCAAGTAATGCACCGGCAGTTCCGCTTCCCAGTACAATCCCCACAGTAGGAAGCACCAGCAGATTCAGAAAAATCCCCAGCATCGACACTTCTCCGTAAAGCCACAGCACTATGGGAAGTGTGGTAAGCTGCACAACTCCGGATGCCAGAAATGACATCAGAAGTTTATTTCTGATTTTTCCCTTCTCATTAACCTTACTTCGTTTTTTCCGGTTTAATACATCCATCCCCTCCTGCACTAATGGCCAGACACAGCCAATCCCAATCACCGATCCAAAAGACAGCAGAAAACCTCCATCAAGCAGATACGCCGGATTTTCCATAAGGATCAGGATCGCCGCAGCCGCCATTCCTGTAGGCATATCATAAATCCGTCCTGCGATCTTTGCACCTACAGAAAGTAAAAACATACATACTGCCCGCATGGTTGAAACAGTCCCTCCGGTCATCATCCCATACTGAAGCATGATCACCAGCGCCAGCAGGCCTGCCGGCCAGATACCCAGACCGATTTTTTTCAGCAGATTATACAGTCCCATTCCAAGAAGACTGATATGGAGCCCCGAAATCGCCAGGATATGTATAATTCCTGCCATCTGATAACGCATTTTCAACTCCGGATCCAGATTTGTTTTATCTCCCAGCACGATTGCTTCAAACGCTCCAGCTTCCATTCCACAGGTCTTCTCCAGAATACCTGCAAATTTCTGCTGCATATCGATCAGGAACTGCCCATATACAGAATGACTCTGCGACTGCTTCTTTATCTTTCCTTTCTTCATCACATAATAGATCCTCTGGCAGCCATAGTATGCTTTACTGTCAAACTCTCCCGGATTCGTGGGGCTTTGCACCTCTTCCAGTTTTCCGGACACCAGAACAAGACTTCCTGCCAGAAGTTTATCAACATCACTGTTACCGCTATGATTCTTTTTTTGTTTTAAATAAACCTTTATATTATCAATGGAAACTTTTTCAGAATTGTAAATAAGATAAGTATTTCTAAGATATACAGATTGAAAATCTTCATTCTCCCGGCACCTGACCACCTCCCCGCAGATGGTGGATTCCGGATGCTTTCTGATCCATGTCTGCACAGACTGTGGCAGTGGATTCCCCCTTATCAGGAAAATCCCAGCCAGTCTGTCACACACAGAAAAACAACCAGAAGCATGCACAGGATACACACAGGGCGTCTCCTCACTTTTGTGCCTCCTCTTCGTTTATGAATATCACTCTTTTTCCTTGACTACCAGCTTATCATTTCTTTCATAAAAATGATACAGCTCCATCTTCTTACCAAAGGTATCCAGCCTGTCCTTCCCGCCGACCGTAATCTGCACTTTGTCTGCATCCAGCGCATCCAGCAGCGAATTTACCACAGAATATACCGGTATTTTCTCCGATACATCCAGCGCATAGGAAGAAAATACTCCGTCAAATGCCACATAGCAGATCCTGTCTGCTATGGTCACATTCAGAACCTCCGTATTCTCCGGAATTGTGGGGTAATGCCCTTTTTCCAGCGGTCCCTTCATTAACTGTTCCAGAACGATTCTCTCTTTGGGGATACTGCGTTTATACCGCACAGTACGCTGTTCTTTTACCAGCTTCTGACCACTCTTATCAGTAAAATAAAGCGTAAAGGTATTGCTGCAATAGGCATCCGGTTCAGTTCCTGTGAACTCGGCAAAGGTATCTGCAGTCATATTTCCCACAGCCTGTCCCCTGGAATCTGTCAGATCTTCATTTTCTATTGTAAAACGCACAGAATTGATCCCCGGAACCTGAAGGAAAGTCTTCACAACACCTGTCCGCACAAGTAATTCCCTGGCGCGGCTCATGCTGCTGTACTGACTGTTAAAGTTGACCACCAGCACGTCCTCTTCTACACTGTAATTCATCTGTACTCCTTCAGGAAGCAGACTGACCCGGTTCTGCGAATCTGTCTGCTGGCTGTTCATCCGCTGCATCATATCCTTAAGCATATAGTCTGCAGTTGTCTCCTCCGGAGAGTAGCTTTTCTTCTGAAGCTGAGTTTCATCAGAGCTGATATCGTACAGATAATATTTGGCATCCTGTTTACCCGGATCTTCATGTATCTCCACAGAACACCCGGTCGCAAGGATGCTTAGTATTAACGCTGTTATAATGATTGAAAGTTTCTTTTTCACAATGGCACCTCCTATGACGGTATATAAGACAGAGGAATACGCACAGAGAATGTAGTTCCCTCTCCTTCTTTACTGAATACTTTGATCGTTCCATGGTGCATTGCAACAGAACTCTTGGTGATCGCCAGTCCCAGACCGGTTCCCCCGATTTCCTTGGAATGGGACTTGTCCACACGATAGAAACGCTCAAAGATTCTTTCTATACTGTCCTCAGGATTCCCATACCGGAATCCGCCACTGTTATATAGAAATATTTATGGTCTGCATCCAGTGACACGCGCACCCATCCATCATCCACATTATATTTAATGCCATTCTCCACCAGATTGCTGACAGCAAGAGTAAACTTCACCTCATCCACATCTGCATCCACAGGTCGGAAGCAATCCAGGATCAGATCGATATTGCGCCTGTCTGCAATGGGACGCAAGCGCTTGAGGATATCCTCCAGAAGCTGATTGATATCCATATGGGTGATGTTTACATCTGCTGCTTTCTTATCCATCTTTACCAGCGAGAGCAGATCTGTAATGATCTTATTCTCTCTGTCGATCTCAGCAGTAATATCACTCATAAACTCCTGATACAGTTCCTCCGGGACGCCCTGCTGTCCAACCAGAGAATCTGCCAGAACCTTCATGGAAGTCAGGGGTGTCTTCAGTTCATGGGACACATTGGATACAAACTCCTGCCTGGATTCATCAAGAATTTTCATGCGGTTGACCATCTTGTTGAATGCATCTGTGATCAGCTCTGTCTCCGTATAGTCAGGAACACTGATTTCTTCATCCAGCATGCCATCTGTCAGGTCTTCAATGGCCTTCGTCACTCTTGCAAGTGGTTTTACAAGTATTGTAGAGAGCAGCCATGCCAGAAATACTGAAAGAACAACAATACTTCCGATCAGCATCACGCCTCTCTGTTCCATCTCTGCCAGTGTTTCTGCAATATCAACAGCCGAAACACTTACCAGCATCACGCCCTGAAGCTGCTGCACATCCGGACTCTGTACAGGAACTGCAAGCTCCAGTACTTTACTTCTGGCGTCATAATTGCTTGTCTCTTCTCCTTTCAGACAGGCTACAGCCAGTGAACTGAGAAGCGTCTTTCCCTCCTCTGTGTGGAAGGTATCACTTACTATCTTAAAATCTCTGTCAGCCAGCAGGATACGTCCGTTATACACATTGGAAAACAGTTCCAGCTTGCTGTTTACAACCTCTGAATCTGTATCATTGAGATAATTCTCCCTGATGATCAGATTACATAAAATATCGCACTGATCACCCACTGTCTCTGTAAGCATTGCAACCGCCCGGTCTGATAGTTATGAAGCATCGTATATGTTACAATAACCCCCGGCACGATTCCCAGAATGATCAGGATGATCAGAATACGAAAACGCAGACTTCTGAAAAATTTTTTCTTTTTTTCACCTTTTCAACTCCGTTCTCTTCTGTCATGCAGTTTGATGCATGCTTTCTGTCTGTTCGTAAAACAGTCATTGTTTATCGAATCCTTATCATCTTATCACAGAAAAATGGGCTTTTCTACATCTTAGCGAAAAGTAATTTATTTTTTGTAGCAATCAATGCGCAACACCACTTTGCAACTTTATAAATGATATCCCTGATAACAAATTAATTTTTTCAAAGCAATGATATTATAGCAATTCCATAAATTACTGCAAACAATCCAGTCCATCATAGCGTGAAGTCCTGCGTCAGATATCTTTGCCGTGCGTCAGCACGCCTGCAGGTATCTTCCTTGTCCTTCGCACTCTGCTGAACTGTCTTGATTGCATTATTTTATGGAATTGCTATAGAAGACGAAAGGATGAAAATGGATAATCATATTTTGGTTGTAGAAGATGATGCAGCAATTAGAGAAGGAGTGAGGATACTTCTTGAAGGTGAGGGATATATTGTTCAGGAAGCAGAGGATGGATATCAGTGTTTGAAAAAAGTATCAGATGATATTGACCTTGTTATTCTTGATATTATGATGCCGGGAATATCCGGGATAAAAACTTGTGAAGAAATTCGAAAAATCTCACATGTTCCAGTGTTGTTTCTGACAGCCAAAAGTCAGGAATCTGATAAATTACTCGGACTTATGGCAGGAGGTGATGACTATCTCGTGAAACCATTTTCGTATGCGGAACTTCTTGCCCGGGTTAAAGCGTTACTACGAAGATATCATGTATATAGTCAGACATTACAAGGTGAGAAGACAAAAGAACATTGGATTGAATATGGAAAAGTAAAAGTGAATACTCAATGTAATGAGGTATTCCGCAATGAAAAGGAAATCAGTCTCAGAGAAATGGAATACAGAATCTTATTGCTTATGATGGAAAACCCGAAAAAGGTATTCTCGGTAAAAAATCTTTATGAGAGTTTGTGGGAGGAGCCGTTCTTATATTCATCTGGAAATACTGTTATGGTGCATATCCGAAGATTACGAATGAAAATCGAAGATGATCCACAAAAGCCAAAGATGATTCAAACCGTATGGGGAAAGGGATATCGCCTTGGATAAAATTTGCGGAAGTAGTTTGACAGGCAAGATAATTTGCTATCTTATGCAGGGGTTATTAGCAGGTTTATTAGTGTTAAGCGTGACATATTTCGGGGGAAAGGGGTTACTGCAACGCTTTTTCTTTCGTACAGGATATGTTTATGCTGAAGAGACAGAACGTGCAGAAGAACTTCAGGAATATGTCACACAAAATAAGTTGAGTGCATCTGATTATAAAATGTTGAAAAATGGGGTACAGAACGAAATATTGATGACTTCACGATTTCAAGGGGAAAATGGCTGTTGTTTGATATTCCTACAACGGTAAAATTATGTATGGCAGCAGAGAAATACCAAATCTGACATGGAGAATGTACCACAGAATTTCATTTAAGGATGGAACGGCAGATGTATATATATATGAAGGAACAGCGGATAAATATTTTAACATATTGATGGTCTTTTCTGTTGTACTTGGAGTCGCGGCGTGTATTGGAATTGTTGTATCCGGAATGTATGAGAATGTAAAATATATACAATGCCTTATGAAAGAGGTAAATATAATCAGCAGAGGAAATTTGCAGGGGAATGTAACTGTTCAGGGAACAGATGAAATTGCACAGTTAGCCAGTGGACTGGAACATATGAGACAAACATTGGTGAAAAAAGAGCAGATAGAGTATGACCTGAAGAGCGCACAGGAGAAGCTGGTGTTAGGAATGTCACATGATCTGCGTACTCCTCTGACTGGTTTGATGGCATATCTTGAGATTCTAAAAAAGCAGCAAAAAGAAGGTGCGGTTACTCAGGAATATATAAATAAAGCCTTTGATCGTGTACTTCAGATCAGAGATTTGTCGGAGCAGATGTTTGAATATTTTTTTGTAAATTCACGACACCATATAGAACTGGAACCTGCAGAAGATATTATGTGTGCTTTTGGAGATTATCTTTCTGAACTGTGTGCTTTACTGGAATATGAAGGCTTTAAAGTAAATACAGATCGGTTGGAGTGGAGACAGATATCTGTATGTATAAATACAGATTTTATCGGCAGAATTATGAATAATATTATTTCTAATATTGAAAAATATGGAAAACATGAAAATGAGGTATGTATACAGCTTTGTTATGGGAATGAAGAAGTAGGAATCAGTATTCAAAATAGTATTACCAGGTTTGATTCTGAGCATCAAAAAACAGGGATTGGGTTGCAGAATATTTCTATTATGATGGAGCAGATGGATGGGCGAATGGAAGTTAACGCAGACGATTTAACTTATTGTATAGTTTGTATTTTCCAGAGAAAAAAGAGTATCATAAAATTTCAAAAGTATAGAGAAATCTGTTGGCATAGATGCCTGTTCAGGCAGACAATCATAAACAAGGTATCCGCAGAGTAGAAAATTATTTACACGCCATAGGCATTGGAAAAAACCTATGGCGCTTTTATGTCAATTTCTGAAGGAATACCGGAAATAAAACTGGCAAAGGTAAAAATGAAGATGGAGTTTCAGAGTGAAAGTGATGGAGCACCACTCTGAGTGAAATTTACATAACATGATTCACTTGAAAAATCACCTGTTCTTTGTGAAAAATATAAAATTTTGTGCATGTTTTGTATTATATCTTTTATGTAAAAGATGTGTATAGCTTAGAAAACCGAAAACTGCTTTTTACCTCTCTTGGAAAAGGTTATGTTGATGCCATAGCAGCTCATGAAACCTCCGTACAACAGTATATAAAAGATTACGGGCAAAAGATAAGAATCCTGGACGAAGCTATCCTGACTACAGGAATTGGAGTAGCTTTTCCTGAAAACACGGATAGTGAACTTCCGGAAAAACTCACAAAAGTCTTTGAAGAAATGAGAAAAGATGGAAGTGAAGAGAAAATTCTAAAAAAATATCTTCCCGAAACCAGTGGATATCTGGAGGTGGACAAAATTGAAAATAACTAAACTGTCCAGACGGCAGACTCAAATCATCATTATTACTACAGGACTGATTCTGTTTCTGATAACTATAGTTTATTCTGTAAAAACCGACATAAGAGCAGTTGCCGGGCAAATGGACGAGACTCTGAAATATGTGAAAGAACAATGTTATATTTATAACAGATATAATGAAGCATCCCAAACAAAAGGTTTAATGCGTGCAATTGAAAATGCTCAGCAGGTTAATCGTAATCTGACGTATACAAAGGATGAAGTTACGAAGGATAAGCTGAAAACATATGCTGCAAGTATCGTTCTTGAGGATGGGTCACAGGTGGATCTGGCTGCATATGGACGTTCTGACGAAAAAGGCATAATTATCACTTTTTATCATACATCGGCTGAGTATGCCAGAAACTATAATCTTACGATCCAGAGCCTTCTTAGTGGCTATGATACATATTCCAGCGGAATGATCGTTGTAACAGATGGAAAAAATGTGGTTGCTTCAAATGACGAAAATCTGATCGGATAGAGCTCTGGAGGTATTAATATTATCCAACAGGAAAAACAGAAACCAGTTAACAAACTGGTCCGTGTTTCAGACAGAAAATGCAGATATATTGGCAGAATGACTAAGGGGCGTGATTACTATGTTTATATGTTTATAGATGAGCAAATGGCGTTTGCTTCTGTTTTTAAAAACCTGTTGGTTGTGTTACTGTTGTATATTTTTGTGGCTGCTTCCGTATTTGCCTTCCGCAGGAGATCAAATGCGCAATTGTTGAAGATTCAGATGATGCAGGAAGAAGCCTGTAAGCAGAAACTTTTGCAAGAAGCTCAAAGAGCTGACATGGCAAATAATGCAAAAACAGAATTTCTGCAGCGAATGAGTCATGATATCCGAACTCCTATTAACGGAATCCGTGGCATGATCGAAGTGGCTGATTATTATAAAGATGATTTAAAAAAGCAAGATGAGTGCCGCAGGAAAATATGGGATGCTTCAGGATACCTCTTGGAGCTTATTAATGAAGTGCTTGATATGAGCAAATTAGAGTCAGAGGAAATTGTGCTGGAAAATAAGGATTTTGATATTAACAGGCTATTGCATGAAATAAGAGAAGTTGTACAATAAAGATACTAGTAAAACAAAA
>ENA-OQMZ01000335-OQMZ01000335.1-human-gut-metagenome-genome-assembly--contig:-NODE-335-length-20588-cov-1.954939_pt1 | contig 20588 bp, 25 predicted proteins | sample MGYA00242621_ERZ504862 | MGnify/ENA primary metagenome ERZ504862 (study PRJEB26092, sample SAMD00036393) | human gut metagenome | host: Homo sapiens | study: EMG produced TPA metagenomics assembly of...
TTTTTTGACCTTAGAATATCTTAGATGCCGAAACCGCACATCAAACACACTATTTTTCTGCGCGTCCCCTACCAATCAAAAAAACAGAGCTCGCATCTCTGCAAGCCCTGCAAAAAATTCCTATTCAAGGAGGAATATACAATTTTTTATTTCACAATAAAGGATTTTCTCTTACTAACAACATCAAAGATAACCGCTGCCAGCAGAACCAGACCTTTAACAACCTTCTGCAGGTTCTGGTCAATACCCATGATACTCATACCTAAGTTCAGCACACCCATCAGCAATGCACCAATGATAACCCCCGGAACTGTACCGGTTCCGCCATAAGCAGAAGCACCACCAATGAAACAAGCACCAATCGCATCCATCTCAAAGTTTGTACCAGCCTGAGGATTGGCCGAATTCAAACGGGCCATAGTAACCATACCTGCAATAGCAGCCAGAAGACCCATATTCAGATAAGCAAGGAAATAAACCTTATTTGTATTAATACCGGAAAGCTTTGTAGCCTTCTCATTACCGCCAACTGCATAGAAATAACGTCCTGTAGTTGTCTTGGAAGCAATATATGTATAGATTGCAATAATCACAGCTACCCAGATCAGAGAATTCGGAATACCTTTATACTGAGCCAGACGGAACATAAAAGCAAGAACAACTACACAGATCAGAATCATCTTAACTGCAACGCCACCAAAAGCATCTACACTGTACCCTTTCTTCACACGATCTGCACGATTCTTCAGAACAAGCAACACATATACAATACAGACAATAATACCAACTACAAAACAGATAAGATTAAATCCCTCTTTCCCAAATGGATCCGGAATATAATTGTTAAACAGTGCCAGGTAAGAATCAGGCATTGGTGCCAGTGTCTGTCCCTGTAAAACTACGTTTGAAAGACCACGGAACGCAAGCATACCAGCCAGAGTTACAATAAACGGTGGGATTCTTACATATGCAATCCAGAATCCCTGCCATGCACCGATGGCAATACCTGTAATCAACATAACCAGCATTGTAAGATATGGGTTCATACTGTTGAGAACCATCATCTTACCGCCAACTGCTGCTACAAAACATACAACAGAACCAACAGAAAGGTCAATATTACCACCAGTCAGAATACAGAACAACATACCTGTTGCAAGGATAAATACATACGCATTCTGGGCTACAAGGTTATTCACATTCTGAGGAAGAAGCATAACCCCCTTTGTGTTTACAGCAAACATGATGACTACCAGAACAAGTACAAGCACCATGTATATTTCTTTAATATCTCTGAAAACTAATCTTTTTTCCATCTTCTTTACGCTCCTTTTCCTGATTTTACGATCTTGGACATGATCAGTTCTGATGTGGCCTCTTCTTTGCCGACCTCACCTACGAACCTACCCTCATTCATGATATAGATTCTGTCTGACATTCCAAGTACTTCCGGAAGTTCAGAAGAAATCATGATAACAGATTTTCCTGCTGCTACCAGATCGTTAATAATACAGTAAATTTCGTATTTCGCACCTACGTCAATACCACGGGTAGGCTCATCAAGAATCAGAATATCCGGTTCTGCAAACATCCATTTTGCAAGAAGGACTTTCTGTTGGTTACCACCGCTCAAATTACCTACATTTTGCTCCACAGACGGACATTTTGTTTTCAGTTTCTTTCTGTATTCCTCTGCTATTGCATACTCTTTATCTGCGTCAATAACCTTTCCATTACTGATTCCCTTCATGTTTGCAAGGGAAGTATTCATCTTAATGGATTTGGAAAGGATCAGACCATTTCCTTTTCTGTCCTCTGTGACATAAGCAAGCTTGTTATCGATTGCTTCCTGTACAGTATTCAGCTTTACTTCTTTTCCGTTTATAAATACCTGACCGGAAATCTTAGTTCCATAGCTTTTTCCGAAAATACTCATGGCAAGTTCTGTACGTCCTGCACCCATAAGTCCGGAGATACCTACAACTTCCCCTTTATGCACCTTAAATGATACATTATCCACTACTTTACGTTCTGAGTACAGCGGATGATAGACATTCCAGTTCTTAACCTCCATGGAAACATCTCCAATCTTTACACCTGGACGTTTCGGGAATCGGTCTGTCATCTCACGGCCTACCATACCCTGGATAATACGCTGCTCGGAAAAGTCATCTTTCTTCTTATCCAAAGTCTCGATAGTAGATCCATCACGGATAACTGTAATCTTATCCGCAACATAGGAAATTTCATTTAGTTTATGGGAAATGATAATAGATGTCATTCCCTGTTTTTTGAACTTCAGAAGCAATTCCAGCAGAGCCTGAGAATCATCCTCATTTAAAGATGCTGTCGGCTCGTCCAGGATCAGAAGCTTGGCATTTTTTGCCAGTGCCTTGGCGATTTCTACCAGCTGCTGTTTACCTACACCAATATCCTTGATCAAAGTTCTGGAGGATTCTTCAAGTCCTACTATTTTCAGATATTTATCTGCTTCTCCGTAGGTTTCATTCCAGTTAATAGATAATGAACTTCCTCTTTCATTGCCCAGATACATATTTTCACCGATCGTCATATATGGGATCAGCGCCAGTTCCTGGTGAATGATTACAATTCCTTTTTCTTCACTGTCTTTAATTGTATTGAATTTACAGATTTCACCGTTATAAATAATATTACCATGTATGTTCCATACGGATAAATACCACTTAATACATTCATCAGGGTAGATTTACCGGCTCCATTTTCACCGACCAGAGCGTGGATCTCGCCCTCTTCCACCTGAAGATTAACGTTATCCAGTGCTTTTACACCTGGGAAAGTTTTGGTAATATTTTTCATTTCCAGAAGTATCTTAGCCAATTTTGTTTCCCTCCCTTTTATAAATCATGCCTGCGACGGCAGCCCTATAGCAATCCAGGAAATACTGAATTACATTATTTTCTGGGATTGCTATAGATTAACACAGGCGGGTGGTATTCCCGCCTGTATGATCAATTTTTATTACTTAATCTGATCTTCTGTATAGTATCCGGAATCGATCAGGATTTCTTTGTAATTGTCAACCGTGACAACAACCGGATCACAAAGGTATGTCGGGATAACACCTGTGCCATTATCATAGGATTCTGTATCATTAACTTCCGGTTCTTCACCTTTCATGATGGAATCAACCATTCCAACAACTGCTGTTGCAAGAGCACGTGTATCCTTGAATACGGACATAGCCTGTTTTCCTGCTACAAGGTTCTTAACATTTGGTGTATCACAGTCCTGACCTGTGATGATCGGATATTCTCCTGTGTAGGAAGCTGCAAGAGCATTTTCTACGCCAAGTGCTGTAGAGTCATTGGAGCAGAGAACTGCGTCAAGGTTGGAGCCATCTGAGTAGTTACCTGCGATAATTGTATCCATTCTGTCCTGAGCCTTTGCACTGTCCCAGTTAGCAGTTGCAACCTGCTCAAATTCTGTCTGTCCGGATTTAACTACCAGCTTACCTTCGTCAATATATTTCTGAAGTACATCCATTGCTCCGCCGAAGAAGAAGTTACAGTTATTGTCACCAGGATCACCTGTGAACAGCTCAATATTAAACGGTCCGTCCTGATTGTCGAGATCAAGTGCATCTACTAAATATTCGCCCTGTTTCTGACCTACCTTGTAATTATCAAATGTTGCATAATAAGTAACTGCATCTGAGTTCATAAGCAGACGGTCATAGGAAATAACCGGGATTCCTGCTTCTTTAGCCTGTTTCAGCGGCTCACCAAGACTGCTTCCGTCGATAGATGCCACAACCAGAAGATCACATCCGTTTGCAACCTGATTCTCAAGCTGTGAAACCTGTGTGCTTACATCGTTGGATGCATACTGAAGGTCTACTTCATAGCCGGCTGCTTCCAGCTCTTTCTTCATGTTCTCGCCATCCTGATTCCATCTCTGAAGATCTTTTGTAGGCATTGTAACACCGATCAGTTTCTTGTCATCCGCTTTAACAGCTACTCCCGGGATAACTACCATTCCAGCTACCATTGATGCACAAAGAATTGCAGATACGACTTTCTTTCTCATTGTAAAAATCCTCCATTTCTTTTTACGTTTCTCACGTTTTCTTGATGATGTTACTATAGCACAGGGCAATCTGGACATGGTTGGCAAGAAACAAGACATTTTAAGAAAAACAAAAAATGCCCTGCACAGGACAGGACATTTTTTGTTACAAGATAATGCTATATACTGATTTACTCTTACATCTGCAAAAGCAGCCGGATAATCTCTGAATATTTTATTTAACTGTAATCCGCATTCAGATAAACTTCATCTCTGCGGTGGAAACCTCCTTCAATGATCACCTTATCTATATTCTCTTTTGTCACTGCAGTTGGTTCAAGGATGCAGGAAGGAATCTCATAAGTTCCGTCATTTACTGTTTCTGTCACATCCTCCAGTTCTCGCAACTCCCTTTCCACTACCCATTTCCACTGCATTATTTCGCTGCTTTTCTTGCCAGATTCTTCAATTGGTTTAAAAGCAGTCATATACTGTGTTCCTTCTACTATTCTCTGACAGGCTGCAAGATCTCCATCCTGACCTACAACAACCACATTTCCGGCAAGCTGATTCTCTGCCAGTACCTGTACGACCTGACTGGCAATGTCATCATTTCCGCACATAATTCCCTTAACATGAGGATATTTTTCCAGGGCTTCCTCCACATATCCGGCAGCCAGTTCTGCTGTCCAGCCATCACAGTTAGCTTCATAAACCACATGCAGATCTGTGTCTGCAAGCATATCATCAAACCCCTGTTTCACCATCTGGACATTATTATCTGAAGAGGATCCCTGTATCATAAAGACATCTCCTCCCTGAGGAAGTGCATTGACAAGTGCCTGTGCCATGATCTCACCCACCTTACGGTTATCAAAGGAAATGTACAGATCTGTATTGGCATTATTGACCATTCTGTCATAGGAAATAACCGGAATTCCCGCACTCTGTGCCTTCTGTATGGCATCTGAAAGTGCTCCACAGTCTCTTGCGATCACAACGATCACATCCACCTGCTTATTTATAAAGTATTCAATCTGACTGATCTGCTCTTTGACATCTGCACCTGCATCCTGCACATTTACCTCTGCTCCCAGTTCTCTGGCAGTCGCCACAAATACATCTCTGTCGCGGATCCATCTTTCTATAACAAAAGAATCCACTGTAAGTCCGATCTGAACCTTATCCTCTTCCTTATTTTCTTCTGCTGTTTTTTCATTCTTATTCTGTTTTTGTTCTGAAGAGGAACCACATCCTGTCAGCAGTATCATCCCTGTACAAAATGCCAGTATTCCAAGCAGCAGCTTTCCGCAATTCTTTTTTGTCTTATATAATTTCATCAGCCTAACCTCTCTCTGAACTCACTAGGCGTAACTCCTTCATACTTCTTGAAAATCCTGCTGAAGTAATTGGGATCACTGTATCCCGACTGTGCACATATCTCCTTAATGGAAAGTCTGGAATCCTGCAGAAGTTCTCTGGCATTTTTCAGACGTATTTCTGTAAGATATTCAATAAAGTTCTTACCTGTTTCCTGTTTAAAAAGTTTACTGAAATAATACGGACTGATATCTACCTCTCTTGAAACATCATCCAGAGAAATATCCCTGCGGAAATTTTCATTGATATATTCCTTTGCTCTGTCAATAATACTGCCAGCTTCTTTTTCCTTGGAATTCTCCAGTTTCGTACAGATTTCTCTCGTCTTATCCAGAAACCACTTCTTCAGATTTTCTATATCCGTACAGGACTGAAGCTCCCGGATATAGCTTCTCCTGCTGTTAACATTATATTTCAAAGTTCCTGCAAAGAATGCCCTGCGTTCCGCATTCATCACCATCTCCAGGATTTTAATCTCAATGTCTTCTCTTGTGACGGCCTGCTGACTGTGCATCCATTCAAAAAATCCCTCTGCGCAGTTCATCGCTCCCGCAGCATCCTTCTCAAGGATCCTCTTCTGATATCTGATTTCCAGGTCTCTTGGATATTCCCCGTCATATTTCTGTGCCGCCGGTACATCCTCGATATGCACTACATGACTGATGCTCTCTCTCAGTGCGACCACCGCTTCCTTAAAAGATTCCTTCACGCTTCCAAGTTCTTTGACCCTTCCGATTCCACAGCGGAACATACTGTCGATCCGGTTTTCAAATTTATGTACCATATTTCTGGCTCTTGTGACAATTGCAACTCTGTCTTCGTAATCTTCTTTCGCATTTTCATAAGGAACAAGCAGTACGATCCTGTTTCCCATAATAGGACCTACAAGGCATTCAAAGAATCCCTGTGCGATTTCACGAAAAGTAGAATAAAATTTGTTTGCCTTTACACTTGCACCTACTGCATTACTGAGCACCCCATTTTCCATAGAATCTCCAAATTCTATGACCATCATATAACCGTATTTCTGACGGATATCAAGAAGCTGTGTATAATTATCCTGATAAGTAACAAAATCATCCTGCAGAAGAATATTATTGATATATCCACTCTCAATCATAGGTACCACTGTCTCCAGTTTCTCTCTGATCAGGAGATCATCGCTTCTCTTCTGCCGTATCTGATCTACCTTTGTCATCATCTTCGCGCAGGTTTCCAGAATTACTTTCTTATTTACAGGTTTTGTGAGAAATTCCTGAACTCCCAGGTTCACTGCTTCTTTTGCATAATTAAACTTATCATATGCAGTTATGATCACAAAACTGCTGAACTGTTAAATTTCTGAATTTCCCTGATTGCCTGGATTCCGCTTATTCCCGGCATCTGGATATCTATAAAACAGATATCCGGCGAATATGCCTGTGCCATCTCCACCACAACTCTGCCTGACTTTGCACAGTGGATCTCACATTCATTTCCATATTCAGTTTCAATAATTTTCTTTAATGATTCCAGCATGATACCTTCATCATCTGCCAGCAAAATTCTATACATCTTCTCTCACTCCCATAATACTTCTCTTAGTTTCATGCACAGGTATATAGATTACTGCTTCTGTGCCTTTTCCTTCACCTTCACTGTTAATCTCCATAAGCCCTGATTCCTCATAATAAAGTTCCAGACGACTGATCACATTATTCATACCGATTCCTGTAGAATCACCTTCTTCATTTCTGTGCTCTCTGTTTCCTGACAGAACACTCTCTATCTGTTCCTGCGTCATTCCCTTTCCATTATCTTTCACGCTGATACGTATATAATCTGCATCTCCTGTAACTGTGAGATGTATTTTTCCTTCCCATTCAATGTCACGTATTCCATGATTGACTGCATTTTCCACAACCGGCTGCAAGATCATACTTGGCATACGCACATTCTCCAGTGATTCATCCACCTCCTTGCTGAAATGGATATCTCCGGCGAACCGGACATTCAGAATATAAATATAGTTATCAACAGCCTCCAGTTCTTCTCCCAATGTGGCGTCTTCCTGCCCTTTTTTTACATTATAGCGGAAAAAAATCCGCCATCTTTTCCACGAAAATCCCGGTCTGCTCGGCATCCTCCATCATTGCAAGCTGTGCTCCTGCATTCAGGGAATTAAACAGAAAATGTGGATTGATCTGTGACTGAAGATATTTCAACTGTGCTTCTTTCAGATGATTTTCCATAAGAAGCTCCCTCTCCATCATCTGCTGCTCTTTCTCCATACTTGCTTTCGTCCTTGCCATATACAGATCAAGATTCTCTACCATTGTATTAAACGCTCTGGTTACTGTTCCCAGTTCATCCTGTGCATCTGTATCGTGCATCTTTACATGGAAATTTCCCTGACCTACCAGTTGTGCTGTCTCTGCCATATTGGAAAGGGGAACAAACATATTTCTGGTGGCCTGGATGAGCAGAAGCATTCCACCGGCTACAATTATGATCATAATAACTGAATTGCTTATCTCCAGATATCTCATCACTGCACGAAGTACTGCATAAGTACTGGAGTTCTCCTGAAACATCAGGTTATTCAGTTCGTCAATAGATGACTGGATATATCTGTAAAGCTTTGTTGCATCATCATATTTACGCTTATACTGCTCAACGTTCCTTCCTCGTTTGGCAGCTACCGTTTCCGCAGTACAGTCCAGATATGTTTCCGACATTTTCCGGATATTCCGTTCCAGAAGCTTTACGGGATCATTGATATTATCTTCATTAAGTTTCTCAAGTTTCATTTCTGTATTTTGCCTCATTCTGATAATAATCAAGAAGTGTCTGAGAATTCTTAACCTTAAGATACTTATACATATTATCCTGTACCTTCTCAAATACCTGTGAAAGTTCGGTAAGCTCTGCATTACTGGCATAAACATTATCCATCTTTTGCATGGAATTATTGATCCGCACATAAAAAAGCATATTCATGGCAAAAAGAAGGACTGCGATCATACCCACCTCTATAACGATTTTACTGACCAGTGAAAAATCTTTCCAGCGCAGCTGCTTCATCCGGACACCCCCTTCCTTCTCATTTCCCGTACTACATCCTTGTCCAGAAAATTAATATCCACATTATAATAAGAATTGGTCCTTCCATCTTTCTGATATGCTGTCAGAGCCTCTATACTGTATCTGCCAAGCTGCTCTGTATCCACATCACAGGTAACAGAGATCACTCCCTTTTCCACTGCTGTAAGAATATCTTCAGAGCTGTAATATCCTATGATCGTAACCTTTCCTGCAAGATTAAAGTCCAGTACTGCCTGACGTGCGCATTCTGTAGTTTCCTCATCCATGCACACGAGAATATCCGGTACTTTATCTTTCTGCTGAAAAATATCTGTTACCGCTTCTTCTGTCTCAAAAGTCCCTGTTAAGCGAAGATTTTTCCTGTTATCTGGATATTTTGCGAAGGACCCGCCTTTGCCTGGGCTGCATTGCTAATCTGTGTATATATCTGGCTCTGGTTCATATCATCAATATTTTTCTTCAACAGAATAAGAATACTTTCCGTATCCTCAGTCACATATTCCGCTACCTTTTCGCCATAGACACTTCCAAGCTGATAATCACTGACACCCACGAAACTCTGACGCTTGCTGTGAACTGCATCTCCCATTACAGTAACAACCGGAATTCCTTTCTGAACAGCCTCATTTATCTTCGCTTCCAGTCCCTGCTCCCCACTGTACTGCAGGATGATTCCATCTGAATTTGAAGCAATACTCATATTCATATAATCAAGCTTACTGTAATCGCTCTCCCTTCCACTGCCTCTCAGTTCAAGAATTGCATCATTCTTTTGCGCCCATTCCTGTGCACAGTCATAAACCGCCTGCCAGAAAGAAGAATTCGGACTGTCTACGATCATATCGTATTTATATTTACACATCACCTCATTCTTCTCTTCCAGACTACTCCCCCCGGACAGTCCCTCACAATAAGACTCTCCTATCATATAAAAAAGCACTAAAATGCCTGCCAGTGCCAAAGAAAACCAGCAGTTTTTGTTCCGTTTCCTTTTTCATCTCAATCTCCGTTAAATTCTTTCTTCTATATTTTGCAGAATCTATTATACAATAAATCGGTATGAATTGCTTTCTTTTTTTCATATACTGTAATGATTACATCTGCCACCTGCTGTTTCTTTCGTTCTGACACAGATATTCATACTCTGTGTTCCGGAATCAGAAAGATATTTTTATGAGGAGTATCTTTGCATGAAGCGGACTTTAATATTTTTTGAAATATTATGCATGATTTTTTTCCTGCTCTTTTCTTCTGCTGACAAACGCACACAGTTCCTTACTTCACTGGCAGGTCCCGGTATGCTTTCCCTTGTAAAACAGGCATCTGCAAAAGCTACAGCTTCTGAGAATTTTTTAACTGACACCACCGCCGGGCTTCCCGTCGAAGAACCTCCCAGAATCGCATTGACCTTTGATGACGGTCCCAATGCCCGGTATACCCCCATACTTCTGGATGGATTAAAAAAAAGAAACATCAGGGCATCTTTCTTTCTGATAGGCGAGAACATTGAAGGAAACGAAGACATACTCCTGCAAATGCGAAAAGACGGACATCTTATCGGAAATCACACCTGGGATCATGTACAGCTTGACAAGATACCGGCGGAGAAAGCCAGACTGGAAATTGAAAAACAAATAACAGAATCTATGAAGCTTCCGGAATTTACCCTTCTTATGTACGACCGCCTTTCGGCGCATGGATCAAGGATATGGAACTTTCTGTCACCATGCTTCCCGTATTCTGGGATGTAGACACCCTGGACTGGAAAAGCAAAAACATCGATTCTATCCTGTCTATCGACCCAGAACAGTTCATGACGGTTCTATCATCCTGATGCATGACGGCTATCAGACATCTGTGGATGCAGCCTGAAAATCGCTGATCTTTTTACTGAAAAAGGCTATGTTTTTGTCACTGCAGACCAGCTCCTGCTCACATAAAAGATTTGCTTTTTCCTGCCTGATTCGTTATACTGTTATACAAAGCTTGTACAGATTTCTCTGTAGCAGGATTATCCGCAGAGTATGCTGTACATCATTATATACAAAAGGAGTAATTAAACGAATGGACAGACTATTTAACATGGACAACAAATTCTTCACCGTCATGGGACGCGTGGCTGATCTTATTATGCTTAATGTGGTCTTTCTGATCTGTTGTCTGCCAATCGTGACTATTGGTGCGTCACTGACTGCACTCCACTATGTCACACTGAAAATGGCACGTAACGAAGAATCTTATATTATCAGAAGCTTCTTCAAATCCTTTAAGCAGAACTTCAAACAGGCAACTGTCATCAATCTTATCATGCTTGCAGTTGCAGCTATCCTTTACATGGATCTGCGTATTGTAGGCAATATCGACGGAACAATGTCTCAGGTACTGTATATCGTTTTCTTTGCATTTGGTATCCTTTATATGATGGTATTTCTGTATATTTATCCGGTGCTTGCCAAATTCTACAACTCCATCAAAAACACCTTCCGCAATGCATTCCTGATGGCTATCCGTCATCTTCCGTATACAGTCCTGATGGCAGTCATCACTCTGTTACCTGCAGGCGTGTTTTTTATTAAAAGTTTCCGCATACAGTCCATGGCCATCATGCTTCTGTGCATGTTTGGATTTGCACTGGAGGCATTTATCAACGGACATTTTCTGGTAAAAATCTTTGATAATTATATTCCTGCTGATGCAGATACCCAGAATACAGACCTTCAGAATGAAAATTCTGCTGAAATTTCATCAGCAGAAAATGATCACACAGCATGACTAAATGGGGAGAAAAACCATACCACTCTCTGGACTATATGCTCAGAGACCGGTTTGGAGAAAAGGTTTATAAGGTCACGCTAAACGGCGGTATGTCCTGTCCAAACAGAGACGGAAAGATCGGAACCCGCGGCTGCATCTTCTGCAGCGCAGGGGGAAGCGGAGATTTCGCTGCAGATGCCGCCCTTTCCATCACTGACCAGATAGAAAGCCAGATCAGTATCCTTTCACAGAAACGTCCGATTCATAAATATATTGCCTATTTCCAGGCGTACACAAATACCTACGCACCTGTGGAATATCTGGAGAAAATTTTTACAGAAGCAATCTCTCATCCAAAGATAGTTGCTCTTTCCATCGGCACCAGACCAGACTGCCTCAGTCCTGAAATCGTGGCACTTTTGTCCCGGTTAAATAAACAGAAACCTGTCTGGATTGAACTTGGACTTCAGACGATCCATGAGTCCACTGCCAGGTATATCCGAAGGGGATATCCTCTCTGCGTTTTTGATGATGCCGTAAAACGCCTGCGAAAAGAAAATATCGAAGTAATCGTGCATACAATCCTCGGATTGCCCGGTGAAAACACAGCAGATATTCTGGAAACTATGGAATACCTCAACCATATGGATATTCAGGGAATCAAACTGCAGTTACTTCATGTGCTTCGCGGCACTGATCTGGCAGCAGATTACGAGAAAGGACTGTTTCAGACTTACGAACGGGATGAATACATCTCTCTCCTTATAAACTGTCTGGAACATCTCAGACCGGATATGGTTATACACCGTATCACAGGCGACGGCCCCAAAGATCTGCTGATCGCACCACTGTGGGCAAGCCGTAAACGTGAGGTATTAAATATGCTGCATCACAGGATGAAAGAAGAACAAAGCTACCAGGGAAGACTGTTTTCGCACTAAAAGATTCTCTGCTACTCTATGCAAAGGAGGGATAAAATGGCAACACCATTCACAGTTTACAAATTAATCGTATTATACATGCTTCAGAATACCGAAAATACCCTGACAAATTCGCAGATTTCGGAATTTATCCTGGACCGGGAATATACAAACTATTTTCATCTCCAGCAGCAATCTCAGAACTGGTAGAAGCAGAACTGATCACCATGGACACCCGTTCCAATGTCTCCCATTACCGGATTACCGAAGATGGCATAAAGACTCTCTCCTTTTTCCAGAAAGATCTCTCTCCTGAGATCAAACAGGAAGTCAGGGAATACCTGAAATCCACCGGCTTCAAAGCCAGGAGCGAATCGTCACTCCTGCCGATTATTACATCACCAAACAGGGAACCTATTCTGTAAGATGCCAGCTCATCGAAAAGGGCAACTCCCTCATCGACCTGAACATCGCAGCTCCTAACCTTGAGGCAGCACAGTCGATCTGCAAAAAATGGTCCACACATTACCAGGAAATATACGGTAAAATAATGGAAGAGCTCTTATAATGCTCTTCCTTTTTATTTCCTAATCTTTACAAAAAAACAGGGATACGTTATACTAAAACAAATATACGTTCTATAGCACTCCTCGTAAATAATGTATATTGATTAAGAGACTTGCTATAATTTGTCAGAAATGTTTTATGTTACTATAAACACGAAATGAAATGTGACTGTTTTATCATCAGATTCTATGGAGAAAAAACTATGGATTTATTTGAATACGCCAAATCAAAAACCCTGGACCAGGAATCCCCTCTGGCATCCAGACTACGCCCCACAACTCTGGATGAAGTTGTAGGACAGCAACACATCATCGGAAAAAACACCTTATTATACAGGGCTATCAAAGCTGACAAACTGACCTCCGTCATCTTCTACGGCCCTCCCGGAACCGGCAAGACCACCCTGGCAAAAGTAATCGCCAACACTACCAGTGCAGAATTCACCCAGATCAATGCCACTGTAGCAGGCAAAAAAGATATGGAAGCAGTTGTAAAAGAAGCCCAGCAAAACCTGGTATGTACGGCAAAAAACAATCCTCTTCATAGACGAGATCCACCGCTTCAACAAAGGCCAGCAGGACTATCTCCTCCCATTCGTAGAAGACGGAACCATCATCCTCATCGGTGCCACAACAGAGAATCCATACTTCGAAGTCAACGCTGCTTTAATCTCCCGTTCCATCATCTTCGAACTGAAATCCCTGGAGATCTCCGAAGTCAAAGAACTCATCCTTCGCGCAGTCAACGACAAAACAAAAGGAATGGGAAACTATAAAGCCCGGATAGATGAAGACGCCTCGACTTCCTTGCAGACATGGCAGGCGGCGACGCCAGAAATGCCCTCAATGCCATCGAACTGGGCATCCTCACTACCCCCCGTAGCGAAGACGGTCTCATCCACATCACCCTGGATGTGGCATCTCAGTGCATCCAGAAACGCGTCGTCCGCTACGACAAAAACGGAGACAACCACTACGACATCATCTCCGCCTTCATCAAAAGCATGCGTGGCTCAGACCCTGACGCAGCAGTCTACTACCTTGCAAAAATGCTCTACGCCGGAGAAGACGTCAAATTCATAGCCCGAAGAATCATGATCCTCGCCTCCGAAGACATCGGAAACGCCGATCCACAGGCCCTCTGCGTAGCAGTCGCCGCAGCCCAGGCAGTAGAACGCGTAGGAATGCCCGAGTCCCAGATCATCCTCTCCCAGGCAGTCACCTACATGGCCTGCGCCCCCAAAAGCAACTCCGCAGTCAACGCCATCTTCGCTGCCATGGACTCCGTCAAACGCACAAAAACCACAGTCCCGCCACACCTCCAGGACGCCCACTACGGCGGCCACGAAAAACTGGGCCACGGCATCGGTTACGAATACGCCCACGACTACCCAAACCACTACGTACACCAACAATACCTCCCCACCGAAATCCAGGGAGAACACTTCTACGAACTCTCAGAAATGGGCTACGAGAAAACCTTAAAAGAATACCAAAACAAAATCAAATCCCAGTCTTAATCCCAAAAAGGGCAGCCTCCAAAGAGAGACTGCCCTTTTCATCATTTAATTCCCATAACGTTCATCTGCGCCAAAATCGCATCCACACACTTCTCAAATCCAAGCTTTCCTGCATTCAGACACAGATCATAATTCGTCGCATCACTCCAGTCCCCACCGGCCAAATTTGCGATAATAATCCTGCTTTCTCTTATCATCCCTACGAAGAAACTTCTCAATCTCCTCATCACTGCCGCTGATCTTCTCTCTGGACTTCTCCACACGAAACTCCCAGGGTGCATGAACAAACACTCTCAAAGTATTCGGTCTGTCCTTAAACACATAATTCACACAACGCCCAACGATCACACAGGATTCCTTCTCTGCCAGATCCGTTGCAATCTTCGCCTGATAATTAAAAATATTCTCATCAGAAACAAACCCCTTCTGATCCGGTGCGATCAGATCTCCTTTATATAACCCTGTCTTATTAAACAGAGATGCCTTCACACTGGAGCCTTCTTCCACCTGTCCAAAAAGCTTCACATCAATCCCGCTCTCATCAGAAGCCATCTGAATGATCTGCTTGTCATAGAAAGAAACTCCCAGTTTCTCTGCCAGCATCTTACCGACGGTACGTCCGCCGCTTCCATACTGTCTCGCAATGGTAATTACAAAATTCTCCATAAAATCCCTCCTGTTTACTCTCCAAGATAAGCTTTCTGAACAGATTCATCATGAAGAAGATCACTTGCCTTACCTTCCAGTGTAATCCTTCCGGTCTCAAGGACATAAGCTCTGTCAGCAATAGAAAGAGCCTTCTTCGCATTCTGCTCAACCAGAAGAACCGTTGTTCCACTCTCACTTACCTCTTTAATGATATCAAAAATCTCATTTACAAAGATCGGTGAAAGGCCCATGGACGGCTCGTCCATCAGAATGATCTTCGGCTGGCTCATCAGCGCACGTCCCATGGCGAGCATCTGCTGCTCACCACCACTTAAGGTACCTGCAGTCTGATTCTGACGTTCCTTCAGACGCGGAAAACGTTTATATACTTTCTCAATAGTCGCATCAATCTCATTTTTATCAGATCTTGTAAAAGCACCCATCTTCAGATTCTGAAGAACAGTCATATTTGCAAACACTACGTCTTCCTTCCGGAACATGTGCCATACCCATTGTTACGATCTTGTGAGGCGGAACCTTTGTGATATCCTGTCCGTCATAAATAATATGTCCTGATTTTGCCCGGAGAAGCCCTGTCACTGTATGCAGGGTAGTAGTCTTACCGGCACCATTGGCACCGATCAGAGCAATAACTTCACCTTCATTTACAGAGAAAGAAACACCCTTCAATGCCTGAATCATTCCATAATAAACCTGTATGTCCTGTACTTCCAGTAATGCCATCTGTCTCTCCTCCTATTCTCCAAGATATGCCTTGATAACTTCCGGATCATGGAGCACATCTGAAGTCTTGCCCTGTCTCAGAACATGACCGAAGTTCAGTACAGTCAGCTCCTCACAGATACCTGAAACCAGCTTCATATCATGCTCGATCAGAAGAATGGTCATATCAAAGTTATCACGAACAAAACGAATGGTATCCATCAGTTCCTCAGTTTCATTGGGGTTCATACCTGCAGCCGGCTCATCCAGAAGAAGAAGCTTCGGCTTTGTTGCCAGTGCTCTGGCAATCTCCAGCTTTCTCTGTTTACCATAAGGAAGGTTGGATGCAAGGATATCTGCCTCTTTGTCCAGATCAAACACTTTAAGAAGCTTCATTGCTTCCTCATTCATGGTTTTCTCAACCTTAAAGTATTTCGGAGTATGTACAATACTTGTAAAAAGGCTGTATTTATCATGATTGTGAAGTCCTGCCTTTACATTGTCCAGCACACTCATCTGATGGAACAGACGGATATTCTGGAATGTTCTGGCGATTCCCGCCTTGTTGATATCAATGGTACTCTTTCCAGTGATATCCTGTCCGTCCAGATTGATGATTCCCTCGTCCGGCTTATACACACCTGTAAGAAGGTTAAAGATTGTAGTCTTACCGGCACCATTCGGACCGATCAGACCATAAAGCTGTCCTTTCTCGATGGAGACATGGAAATCATCCACTGCATGAAGACCGCCGAATGAAATATTTAAATGATTTACTTCCAGCAATGCCATAGCTTATGCCTCCTTTTTCTTAAATTTACTGAAAAGACGCTCTCTCATCTCGATTGCCTTAGGTGCCCAGTTGATCAGCATCATTACGATCAGCACGATTGCATAGAACAGCATACGGTAATCACTGAGTCCACGCAGAAGCTCAGGAAGAAGGTTCAGAATCACTGCCGCAATAATAGAACCACGCATATTTCCAATTCCACCGAGAACTACGAATACCAGGAACATGATAGACATGTTATAACCGAAGTTCTTCGGAAGTGCTGTTAAAGTTGCAAGATTATGAGCATAAAGCACACCGCCGATACCGGCTAATGCTGCTGAGATTGCAAATGCTTTCAGTTTATACTTTGTGATATCAATACCAATTGATTCCGCTGCAATACGGTTATCACGGATTGCCATGATCGCACGTCCGTCTCTGGAATTGATCAGGTTCAGAACTACGAATAAAGTAACCAGAATCAGAATCACACCTATAGTAAAGGTTGACTGTCTCGGTGTACCTGTGATACCCATGGCACCACTGATGATCATTTTTCCACCAGGCTCCATTCCAAGAGACATCTGGTCTTTCATGGAAAAATGGATTCCGTTGCTGTCAATTCCTACATAAAGCACATTGATGATATTCTTAATGATCTCACCAAATGCCAGTGTTACGATAGCAAGGTAGTCACCTTTCAGACGAAGTACAGGAATACCGATCAGGAATCCAAAGATACCTGCACATACAGCTCCGATGATCAGAGCAACGAAGAAACGAAGTCCTGCATTTGTAAATGTATCCATAGTTGCCTTTGTAAATGCTGCACTGGTGAAAGCACCGATACACATAAATCCGGCATGTCCAAGACTTAACTCACCCAGAATACCAACCGTCAGGTTCAGGGAAAGAGCCAGGATAATATATACACAAAGAGGCACCAGAAGACCCTGCATCAGGTTGGAAAGCAGATTCCCTGCTATCATTCCCTGTACGATCAGATATGCTGCAAGAACCATTCCGTATGTAATGAGATTGCTTTTTGTTGTTTTGTTTAATTTCTTCTTTTCCATGTCTGCCACCTCACACTTTCTCCTGAATGTTCTTACCAAGAATACCGGTAGGTTTCACAACCAGAACTACGATCAGAACACCGAATACAATGGCATCAGCATCTGTGAAGAGATATAAGCTTTACCAAAAATCTCCAGGATACCCAGAACAACACCTCCGATAAAGGCTCCCGGGATAGATCCGATACCGCCAAATACAGCTGCAACGAATGCTTTGATACCAGGCATAGCACCTGTATATGGTGTCAAAGACGGGTATGCAGAGCAGAGAAGCACACCTGCGATTGCTGCAAGTCCGGAACCGATTGCAAAAGTAATGGAGATTGTTTTGTTTACGTTAATACCCATTAACTGGGCAGCGCCTTTATCCTCAGATACGGCAAGCATTGCCTGCCCTGTTTTTGTCTTGCTGATAAAGAGCATCAGACCTGCCATGATCAGGATACCACCGATAATGGTTACGATGGTTACACCAGTGATCACGATAGAACCACCTGCAAGTTTCAGGGATGGAAGACTGATCACGTTACTGAATGATTTGGTATCTGCTCCCCAGATCAGAAGGCCACGTTCTGAAGCAGGTAGCTGACACCAATTGCTGTGATCAGAACAGCCAGAGGTGAAGCTGCATTACGCAGTGGTCGATACGCAACGCCTTCGATCACAACGCCCATGAGTGTACAGATGATAATGGACAGCAGGATGGCTAAAATCGGATTTAATCCCATGCCGCTGACTGCGACATAAACTACATAAGAGCCGACCATGATAACATCTCCATGAGCGAAGTTCAGCATTTTAGCGATTCCGTATACCATGGTATAACCAAGGGCGATGATCGCATATACACTTCCGAGCTGATACCACTGATAAGATATGATATAAAACTACTCATAGAAGTCTTTCCTTTCTTATATTTAAATAATTTTATTGTGTGTAAAACTGGCAGATTTGCCTTTAGCGAAATCTGTCTTGTTTATTTTGCCAAAAGTAAATCTGTCATTAACGCATTAATGTAATAACGTATTAGGCAACAGGGCTGTCTGCATAATTCAGACAGCCCCGTTGGCATGCAACCATTGTCCACTCCAGGAACAATCGCATTTTATTTCTTATGAAATCTTTTCAGTTATTTCAATTTCATTATTCCATTGCTGCGTAAGCACCATCTTTGATTTCTACAGCTTTCGGAGCTTTGTTCGGCTCACCGTCTTCTGTCCATGTGATCTCGTCACCTGTAACACCTTCAAGTGTGATCTCGGTCATGCCTTTTTCAAGTGCTGCACAGATATCTGCAACATCCATGTCTGCTTTTACATCTTCTTTTTCTGCTGCTGCTTTGACTGCGTATACTGCATCATAAGCATCTGCTGCGAACTGGTTTGGTGTGTCTTTGTAAGCATCTTTGTATGCTTTTACAAAGTTCTGGGTTTTCTCATCTGTAGAATCTGCTGCAAATGGTGTAAGAAGCATCAGCCCCTCTGCAAGAGATGTATCAAAGTTTTCTACACCAAGGATACCGTCCATACCGTCGCATCCGAAGAATTTAGTTTCAAATCCCATGCTGTCTGCCTGTGCAAGGATCAGGGAAGCTTCTGTATAATAAATCGGAAGGAATACTAATTCAGCACCACCGTCTTTTGCTTTCTGAAGCTGTACGGAGAAGTCTTTATTGTTATCAGCAGTGAATGCTTCGGAAGATACGATTTCAATACCCTGATTAGCTGCTTCTGCTGTGAAGTTCTGTGTGATACCTGATGAATATACATCAGAGCTATCGTAGATAATAGCTACTTTTGTAGCAAGTTTATGCTCTCCAATGTACTGAGCTGCTGCAGTACCTGGTTCGGGTCAGAGAAGCATACACGGAATACGTTCGGATTAGCAACACACTCTGTTGCAGATCCGGATGGAGTAAGCTGGAACATATTGTCTGCTGCTGTTTCATTTGCTACAGCTACACAAGGTGTGGAAGTAACTGTACCAACCAGGATGTTCATTCCCCAGTCTTTTAATGCGTTGTAAGCGTTCAGGGTTTTCTCAGCATCGTTTTCATCATCTTCAAATTTGAACTCTACCTGATATCCGTTGATTCCGCCGTCTTCGTTTACTTCATTGATTGCAAGCTCTGTTGCATTCTTTACAGCCTGTCCATAGATTGCTGCTGCTCCGGTTACAGGTCCGATTCCACCGATCTTAAATGTAGCATCGTCTGCAAATACAGATACAGGTGCAACTGTTGACATTACCATTGCTGCTGCCGCAGTAACACTGATGATTTTTTTCAGGTTTTTCATAATAAATCCTCCTTATATTTGTCAGTCCTTTCGTCCCTCTTACGGCTCATAAGATTAGCTTCCGTTACCATTCATTCCACCCGGTATATCATTTTCACCAGATTCCGCAAGTTCATTTATTATGTAGAGGAACTGAAAAGTAACAAAAAGCCAACTGGGTTCCCAGCCGGCTTTGGCTTCCACTGACACTTTAATATGTTGCTGTTTTGAATTATATCACCATATATTTGACCATGCAAGAAAAACTTTATGGAAATTTAAGATTTTTCCGTCTTTCATGGACACTTGACCGCACCGCACACGCAATTTTATCCCATTCATCGAAAAATACATCAAAAAAGGTACACACAGAAACCGTAACAATTTCTATGCGTACCTCAAAATTCTGATTTAATTTATCAAATCTTATATCTCTCTAAAACCGCCAATTATGCGATTGCTTTTTTAGCGATCTCAGCAAGTGCTGCAAATCCTTCTGCATCGTTCACTGCAAGTTCAGCAAGCATCTTTCTGTTGATGTCGATGTTTGCAACTTTCAGTCCATGCATCAGTTTGCTGTAGGATAATCCGTTCATTCTTGCTGCTGCATTGATACGTGCGATCCAGAGCTGTCTGAACTGACGTTTTTTCTGTTTTCTTCCTGCGTAGGAGCTTGTAAGTGCTCTCATTACAGACTGTTTAGCAACTCTATACTGTTTGGAACGGGCTCCTCTGTAGCCTTTTGCCAGTTTTAATGTACGGTTATGTCTTTTCTTTGCGTTTAATCCGCCTTTAATTCTTGCCATTTCTTAAATTTCC
>ENA-OQMZ01000336-OQMZ01000336.1-human-gut-metagenome-genome-assembly--contig:-NODE-336-length-20575-cov-3.632189_pt1 | contig 20575 bp, 12 predicted proteins | sample MGYA00242621_ERZ504862 | MGnify/ENA primary metagenome ERZ504862 (study PRJEB26092, sample SAMD00036393) | human gut metagenome | host: Homo sapiens | study: EMG produced TPA metagenomics assembly of...
GAAAAACAAGCGGAGACACTCAGAATCGAAGGACAGGATGCAGCAGAGCAGATCAGTTGATGGAGGGGATATTTTAAAGGAGTATGCAGAACCATATGCATGGCTGCAGCAGGCGTTCTGGGAGAAGGACGCAAGAAGAAAATTCTCGCTGATCTATAAATTAGTTCCCCATTTTGAAGAAGAGATTGTAACGGGAATTCATTTTAATACATTAAAACTGGATGAGAACAAAGCAGAACCGGAAGAAAGTGTTCCGGAAGCATTTTGTGCGGAAACAGACAGCGCGGACAGAGAAAAAGAAGAGACAGCTGAAAACACAGCAGAAGTTCTGGAAGAATCGGAGGAGTGTCCGGAAGCATGGAAAGATCTTCTGATTCCGGAAGATTCTTCTTTGCTGCATGTTCAGATGAGTGCAAAAGCAGGCACAAAATTTGGAGTGAAAGAATTCCGAAAGGACATGTGTAAACAGCCACTGACGGAAAAAATGTGCTGTCTGCTGGAATGTATAGAAGAGCATGGATATTCCGTAAAAAGTCTTGCAGAGAAAAATGACAACGGTTATGAAATATATAAGACCGCAACAGAGAAATTATATCAGTCCGGGTATTTAAAAAGATATATAGTTGATGGAATGGGGGAATTTTTTACCTTATCTCCACGTGGAGAACGTATTTTATATACGAAAGAAGCAGTTGGTTTTATCAACCAGATGCTAAAAGAGAAAATTTTAAACCAGGATGAGGGAGAGCATATTGAGGATTCAACAAATTCTGCGATGACAAGATTGATGGCATACGACAGTGCATGCAAACAGAGAATTCTGTTTCCAGACTATGAATTTGATACATGTAACTCCGTATTTGGGACGGACTATTTTATGATTGGATATTCCATGAACGGAAAGAAAAACTTTCAGTGGTTTGCAGGTGTTGTAACGGAGGATCCGGCGGAATTACAGGAATTTAAGGATGTGGTGGCAGAAAAAGCAGGGGCAGAGGAAAGCCTTGTTGTATACGGGGTTTCACTGGAACATGCGAAAAAAGTGGCCAGCTGGCTGCAGAAAGAATTAGGGAAGAAAGCAGCCTTGATTTACTATACGTCCAAGCTGGAAAAAAATGTTTATGCCTTGGAAAATGATTTACCGGCTGAACCGAAAACAGGCGAGCCTGTGGAGGATGAGATAACAGATGAATCCGTAGAACTGCCAGAAGAAGAGCCAGAGCAGGGGACAGCAGAGGCAGAAGCGAGTTCGAAAACAGACAGTGAAAAAGAAGATGAGACGGATAAAAAAACAGAAGAAGCAATCACTTTAGAGCTGGAACAGCCTGAGGCAGTCGAGGAGAAGCCAGAGCAGGAGTCAGAAGAGTCATACGAAGCAGAAGAAAAAGGCATTGTTTCTGAGCAGACGCTTACGGATGAGAAACGAATGGAATATATCGCAGCATATCAGGAAATGATTGCTTCTGGTAAGATCTATGCAGCATCCGCCTATTTAAAAGCTTTAGCCGGAAAATATGATGCATTCGAACAGCATTATCGCCAGCTGGCGTATGCCATGAATGATCCGATGGAACATTGCACCTACAATTCTGATACGATCTTTCAGATATTCTATGGAGAATCCGAACCAGTATCGGATTATTATGTGGTTGCAGCAGCCCTGCGGAATTATTTTCTGGATCAGTACAGCTATGATTATTCTGCACAGCAGTTATATGACATGTTCAAGAAAAGCACTCTTCTGACGGAAAATCAGAGTCTTGAAGAGATTGTTTATGATCTGATGGAATTTAAAAACCGCCAGAAGAGGGGCGTTGACCGTTACGCGGATTATCGGGAAAAAGAAAGAGGCGAATGGGAAAAACAACTTGCGAAAATATGCCATGAAGCAAAGGAATATTACGAAAGTTATAAAAATGGAAATGTCAAAGAAAGTACGTCCCATAAACGTTTTCTGGAAACTACCAAGCTGCTTCTTGGGGCAGACAGTGATTTGTGCCAGTACTTGAAGGCGGTGAGCGAGGATGACAGAGAAATGCTGGAGATCTTGGAAGAATTTCTGGCGGATACTTATGTAAAAGATCAGGCGGTTATTTGCGAGGAAAACATTGATCAGGCTAAAGTTAACCGTGTGATGGATGAGTTCTGGGATCGTGCAGCAGAAAATATGAATTCTGTCAAGAAAACCTCAGATCTCCTGGGAAGCCTGAGAATGAACCTTTCCAAAAAAGTCCACAAAATTGTATCGATTCTCTGCGATTATGTATCTCTTATGCAGGCTTCCTTTAACAGCAGCGATGATGCAGCTTTGGTTGAGTATAAAAAGATCAGAACACCGTTATTGCACCATATGGATGAAATGATTGCGGTCCTTTCGGAAAAAGACAGCGGAGATCGGAAAGCGTGTGCGGGAAAAACAGTATTACAGCAGACATTGAAAGAACTGAAAAGCCGGCTGTCGGGCGAATACAAGGAGGGCAGCTATCAGTTTTATTATATTGATTTCCTGAAGAATGATAAAGTATTGTTGGATGAAGACGCGCTGCCGATTCTGGATGAAATCTTTGAACTTCCGGACTTTTCTGTGATATCGAGAATTCAACAGCATTGTACGGAAGAGGAGCATGAATTTGCGGACAGAATGCAGGAGATTTTTGAAGGAGAAGATGATTACGGCAGTGCGGGATTAATTCTCAAATACTGGAAATGGCTCGACCATCCATTATCAGAGGAGGATGCCGAAAAATATGATATTGACAGAGCGATCGTATATCCGCTGAAGGATCTTGAAAATAAACGAAAAGAATTTAGTGAGGACATCGAACTGGCTCAGAGCTATGGACAGATTGATAATACGGCTGAGAACGGAAAAGAGTTGATCCTTCAGATTGTGGAATCATGGTATTCCCGGGCGGTTGAGACGCGAAACTATGGATTTTTCGGAAAGATTCTGAAGGAATTCCGGGAAAAAATGAAAAAGGATGCACAGGTCCGGGCGGTTGATTTAAAAAGAAATCTGGATACATATCTGAAACAAAATCCAGATTGGGAAAAAGAAGAACTGATTTGTGAGGCGGTTGCACAAATTAAGAACCGGATTGAACAGCAGAATTATGCAGCAGCGGAAGATTTGCTGAACCGGGTGCTGACGCAGGATCTTGATCCAGAGTTCCAGTTTAAACAGGAAGACTATCTGGAAGAATTTTTAAATGAATATGATATCAATTATAGAAAAACTGCAAATTCAGGAACTACGCTGAAAGCATTAATGAATACACCAAAGACGAATAAAGATATTAAAGGGGGCAATAAACTATTAGAAAACTGGCCCAAAGGAGCGGGAACAAGCGAAACAACATTGAAGGTGCTGCTGAGTACACTTGGGTTTCAGCTGGAAAGCGTGCAAAGTGAGACACCAGTACTTGGAAAAGTTGAGAATTATACCGTCAGATTGAAACGTCCGGAAAATGGAAGAAAAAGTAACTATAAACATCCCATTGCCGCTTTTGGATCTGAAGCAGAGGAAAACGGATTCCGGGTAATCTGCCTTTTTGGAAAAACGGATGCGTCCCGTCTGATTGACACCTTCAAAGAAGTTGGAAATGCAAAACATACCCTTGTTTTGCTGGATTATGCATTACCGCTTGCTGAGAGAAGAATTTTGGCGAGAAAGACGAAAACGGATCTGAGCGGAAAGATTTTTGCTGTTGTAGATCGGGTGGTACTTGTGTATCTGGCAAAACATTATACAGAAACGGCAATGAACAGAATGCTGATGGCAGTGGTTATGCCATTTGCATCCTATCAGCCATATATTCATAAATCAGTAGACACAATGCCACAGGAGATTTTTATCGGGCGTAAATATGAGCTTGAAAAAATCGAGTCAGCTACCGGTGTAAATCTTGTATATGGCGGACGCCAGCTTGGAAAGTCTGCACTGCTTCGCATGGCGAAAAAGAACATTGACCATGATGAAAATGGAGACCGCGCAGTTTTGGTGGACATTAAAGATTCAGATTATAAAACAGCGGCCAGGAAAATTTCAGCGGCACTGTTTGATGAGGGAATTCTGAAAGAAGAACATATTACGGAGGACTGGAGTGAACTGGCACGTGATTTGAAGAAGCGGCTGATGGATACAACGGATAAGATTCCTTATTTTCTTCTGATGCTGGATGAAGCGGACAAATTTATTGAAAGCTGTGAAAGTGTAAAATATGAGCCATTTGATATGCTGAAAGAGATTCAGGGTATTGGAGAAAAAAGGTTTAAATTTGTAGTAGCGGGTTTGCGCAATATTGTGAGATTCAAGAAGGAAGCAACATTGGGAAAAAATTGTGTATTTCCGCATTTTGATTCACTGACAGTAAAACCATTCAAAGCAATGGAAGCAAGAGAATTGCTGGAGGTACCGTTATCCTATCTGGGATTCAGATTTCCGGAAGATAATGAGACGGAAGTATTAATTTCTACGATTCTCGGTACGACAAATTATTTTCCAGGTCTGCTGCAGCTGTACTGCACAAAACTGATTGAGGCAATGCAGCGGATTATGCGGGATATTCGGAAAGTGAGACACCGCCTTATATTGTAAAGAAAGAGCATATTAAAAAAGTGCTGGCAGAGCAGACTTTACAGGAGGAGATTCGAAAGAAATTTTTCATCACATTAGTAGTCGGTGACGATAGTTACTATTATATCATTGCATTAATGGTTGCTTATCTTTACCATGAAAATAAGTCAGAAAATGGATGCAGTGCGGATGAGCTGCTGGAACTGGCAGAAGGATATTCCATTAAAAAAATTCGGGCATTAGGCAAAGAGCAGCTGGTTGCATTGATGGAAGAAATGCGTGAGTTATATGTACTGCAGAATACTGGTGAGGGACGTTACCGTTTTACAAGATACAGCTTCTGCCAGATGATGGGAACTATTCCGCAAATTAACGATGAACTTGAGAAATACATGGAGGATTAACGATGGATCAGATCTGGTGGAATCATATCATCAAAGCGCATGCGTTTCTGGAAAATATTGTAAAGGAAGCTGCGGGAGGGCATAGCTTACTGCTGACCCTTCCGGATTCGGTACCATGGAAAAGTACATTTCTGGATCTGATCCGGGAGCAGCTTCTGATGGAAAATCCGAAAAATAAACTGGAAGTCATAGAATGCCCGGAAGAGGAGCCGGGGGAGTTCATTCTGCAGAAATACTGTAAAAGAGAAACGCGGGCAAAGTATCGCTATGGAGTGAGTTATGCACAGTTTCTTGGAAAATGTCAGGAGACGGTTTTAAATGACAGATATGTCTGGGTGTCGGATATTCCAGATGAGAAAGTAACGAAATGGCTTGATTTTGTATCAGAATATCAAAAAAATGTACAGGACAAAACACCGGGAATTTTTATTCTGGAAGTACATAATGATGCCATGAACCGAAAAAGCAAAAAGGGAGTCCGGAGTCTTGGCTTTGAGCAGAATATCGGAGCATATGATAAATATGCTTTCTGCGCACTGGCATCATCTGAGACAAACTGTAAAGAGTTTCTGCGTCCGTATCTGGCAGAGGCCGTTGCTTCTGTCTGCGGGGATGATGTGGAACTATGTGCGGTATGTGTGGCGAAGGGAATGGAGTTCCTGAATGCACCTTATGAGACCATTCAGAAAGTGACGGAAGATCTTGTCAGGAGTGATGGAGAGAGGTACTGCTTCAGCAAAAGCCAGGAGGAAGTGGATACGCTGCTCTGGGAGGCGCAGTTGAAATATGTTTTTCCACTCGTGGAAAATTATCGAAGGTATTTTGTGAAAAAAATATTATGCTTTTATCAAAGCGGCACTTCCGATCAACAACGGATATGGAGATCAGGTTATGGTTCCTGAGGAAGCTGAGCTTGGAAATCTGATGTATCTGGTGGAACGGGGAGGGATTCCGGTTTCAGCAGAGGAGAGTATGGAACTTAAACGATACAGAAAAGCCCGGAATGAGTTGGCACATATGAATCTTTTAAGCAACGAAGAATTATGTGTGATATTGAAAGCAGGAAAACATAAAACGGCATCTGATTAGAAGGCTTAGCGGGAAGTAAGTTTGAGCGATGATACCCGTTTAAAGCCCTACGGATTCAGTGTCCAGTCTTTTTCTTCCGTTTTCGGTTTTTTTATCGACTGGGTTACGATGTAGGCGCGTTCGCCCATGTGGTTGTACTCGCGGTTGTCTTCTGATCCCAGTTCGGCATCGCTGCAGTAAATGAACTTCTGGCATCCGAAATCCGCAGGAACCTTTTTCTCTAAAGGCTTGAGCGAGGTCTGTTCGTTTGAATTTCCGGGAAAAAGCGAGAATGCAAGTGGAATTCCGTCCCCATCCATGAACAAGCCCGTCTGGATAATCGGATTCGGCCTGTGTTCTTTACTTTTTCCGTATTTTTTACTGCCGTCCTCCTGCTCGATTTCGAAGTAATAATTCGAGCAGTCATAGTACAGGATCTTATCGTTTCTTTTGCCAAGAAAGTGGCTGTTCTTATACAGCTCTGCCTGGATCAGGTTGCATTCGGTGCCAAGAACATCTAATGCCCGAGAGACATCGTGAAGTTTATAAGAAGGCTTTTCTAAGAATTCAGATGCCGTTTTGTAAGAAGAACGTTTGCTGCATGGTTCCAGGATTCTGGTATAAATCAAATCGGACAGGATTGCATTGAGGTCGTACTGAAACTTGTATTTCTGTTTTAATTTCCGACAGATTTTGTTTAGCTGGAGCTGATAGTAAATGGACTGTGTGAAAAGGTAGCCACCCCGAAAGATGCTACATTGGGGTCAGACCGTGCGCCCAGTTAAGGCATATAATCCGGTAGGTGGAAATCCTGTCAAATAAGTTGCTAGCCACAGCATTTGAAGCGAGTCTTGGGTGTATGACGGTAACGGCATATGCTATGGGAACTCGGGGTCAGGTACCATTAGATAAAAGGAATGAACGGACATATTGCAAAGCCTGTTGAGGCAGAAAAAGTTAAAAGAACCATTCTTTCAGCTTTACGGTGAGATGAAAGGTAAGTAAAGTATAATTTTTTGAACAAATAAGATAGAAAACATATAAAGTACAGAACAGATATTCGACCTGTTCTGTACTTTTTTATTGAATTTATATTTAACTGTCAAACTTCCGAGCAGTAACGAGCGTGGTAACAAATTGTTGCAGAATACAAGGAATGCTTGCATTTTTGAAAAACGATGGGTAAAATAGAGAACATAGATGGCACAAAAGAGTGGAGATTAAAATGAAGAAAAAAACAGGAAAACGGATCCGGTGTGGTAGTCCTGCCGGAGCGATTTTTGTTCTGGGAGTGCTGATCCTTGTCGTGGGCGGAAGCTTCGCGGCGTACACTAATTTTCAGAGCGTAAAGCGTGTCGTATCAACAGGAACACAGAGCGATACAATGTTTGGTTCGAATTATCTGTCACTGATAAGCCTGACGGATGAAAATCCTCCGGTAAAACGGATTTCACTCGCAGAAAGCGACGATTACTATACCATTACGGTAATCGTGTGCAATTATGTGTGGGGCGATGAGACTCTTTATAACCCGAAGAACATTACCTACGAATCAAAGCAGTCCTGACTGCCACAGACGGCGGAGAAAACCTTCCGGGTGGAATTACAGACATCACGATGAACGGGAATAAATTTAATGCGGATGGAACATGTACCTTGAAAGACCAGAAACTGGCAGCGGGAAAAGCAGAAAAAAACAGTTATTCCTTCCGGATTCCAAAAGCGTTGAAAGACAAGATCAAAATCCAGATAACGGCGGAACCGGATTCCAGTTCGGCAGACGCGGTCAATTCACAGAAACTGGCAGCAATTCTTTCGTTTGCAGATTACAAAGTGACAAAAAACTGGACAGGAAAATTCCTTGATTCAACAATTAACAAGAAACCATTGGATTACGATGCATTCAATTATGAAATATCAGGAAATGGAGAAGGAAAGGTGACGGTCACCTGGGATGATAAGCTGCAGCTGAGCAGCTGGACTGTAATAGGCGGGAAGAATACCACGGTCCGGAGCAGGGGAAGCATTCGTATGTATTGATGTGGACGCTTCGACAACCGCGATCCAGTTCCAGTTTTACAGAAACCCGGAAAAACCGTTAGAGGAGAAAGATAATAACTGGATTTCTTTTGGAAGTCTTGTTACTGTTTCCTACCAGGAAAAGAAAGCAGAAGGGGCAGAGTGAGTTAGAAAAATGAGTGGATTATAAGGTCTCCTACTATTTTTACAGGCAGGATAGGATTGATGAAAATGAGAGTACGTAAAAAGATAAACTGGATGAAGCGTATGGTAGCGGCCGGAATGGCAGTCTGCATGGTACTGATGACACCGGCATCGGCACTGGCAGGGGCAGGAGAAGGCACGGAAACGCAGACCATATCGGAAGAAGCAGCGGGCGAATCCATTCTGGATACCGGGACAGGCTCTGTGGATGCAGGGGAAGATGGCGGAACCGGAGGACAGACGGAAAGTACAGAGCAGAGCGGGACAAAAACCCGGACAGACAGCGCGGAGCCATCAGAAAAGGACAGCGAGACAGAAGAGACTGGATCTGCAGAAAAAGACAGCGAGACAGAAGAGACTGGATCTGCGGAACAAGGCAGCGAGACAGAAAAAACAGGATCAGCAGAAAAGAAAACACAGCAGGACAGCACAGATTCTGCCAAGAGCAGCAGCCAGATAGACGACACAGCAGCGTTAGAAAGTGCAGAGCAGAAACCAGAGTCCACGTCTGCAGAAAACGAAGGCCAGAACCGGCAGGACGGCAGCGATGCGGAAAACCAGGCAAATGCCGCATCCGTAGTGGCGGATGCGGGAAATCAGACTCCGACGCTGATGCTTAATGAGGCGGTTCAACTTGCTCAAAGTGATGAAGCAGCAAAAGACAAATTAAAAGTGGATGCAACTACCCGGACAATAACGGTAACAGATGGAATCGGATTAATCCTGTTATCCAATGTGAAGCCTTCAGAATATAAAAAGTATACAATAAACCTGGTTACAACTTCAGGATGGGATCTTACGGGAACGGCAGAGGTTGCAGGAGTGGCCTATAGCTTTCTGGGACTGGGTGAAGATGCCAATCCGTATGAGGGAAAATTTGAATTTGATAAAAAAAACAAGTAGCAGAAAATTTCTCAATAACCACGACGAAAGCACTGTTTCATGTGCTTTCAACGAAAGCAGAACTGGATCCAATTTCCTTTAGCATTTCAGGGACTTTTTTCCACCACCATGAAACCACTTTTGGCAGAAAAACTGAAAAATAGTGGAGATGATACAAAATTAACTTCAACGGTTGTACTTAGCAATTTGAATTCTGGTGGGATACAAGAAGCAGCAATCGGCGGTTTGATTGGCACGATGGAAGAAGACAGCAGGGCAGAGATAACTTTTACAAATAATTTCTCAAACTCATTGAAAGTCAGCGGAGAGAGTCATACAGGTTTATTCTGTAATACAATGGAACCGGGCGCATCCCTGACTGCGACTTTTAAGAATAATGTTAAGAATACGGTTAGTGTCGAAGCAACCGCATCAGGAGCAGATGCGGGCGGATTTGTCGGTCATATGGCAGCAGACAGTCAATTAACGATTGCCGGAACTTCAGCAGCGCAGGTAAGCTCTGCGTCCGGAAATGCCGGAGGACTGGCCGGAAGCGTGACAGATGGAAAGATCAGTGTTCAGGCAGAAAAGGGAGAAAACGAAGCGGCTGCCGGAAAATTTGCGTTTGCGGATACACTTACGTTAAAGGCAGGCAGTGAAAAAGCAGCAGGCGGATTGATCGGAGCGTATTCGGTTACGAAAGGCGGCACTGATAACGGTACTGGCAATCCAATCAGCTACGATCTTTCTGAATATGAGTTTCACAGCATTACTGTATCCGGCGGCAAGGATGTCGGCGGATTATTTGGCGTGCTGAAAAACACCAGTACAAGTTCCACTACCGTGGCTGTCTCAGGAAAGACGACAGGTGCCATCACGACAAACGTGACGAGTGAGAGCAAAGTGACAAATCTGGGAGGACTGATCGGAACCTATGATACTGTAGCTAGTACAGATGGAAATAGTGCAGCCGTTATGAAAAATACACTGGCCATAAAAGGAACTTCCAACTCTGCTGGTTTAGATATCAGGGCAGTTTCCACAGGTGGAAGCAAAGCAAGTACAACTTATGGCGGAGTGATCGGTGCTGTATCCGGCAGCAGTTATGTGGAAATCGAAAATGTGTCTGCTTCCACAGCAGATATGAAAAACAGTAATACCACAAGTGTTGGCGGTCTGGTGGGAAAGCTGAATGACGGTTTCCTCAATGTGGGAAATGTGACAATAACTACAGCAGATGATAATGATCTTGCAAACGAAGCAGATCAGGTGGAAGGTCATGGCGGTCTGATTGGTCATCTGGTAAAGGGGGTACTGCGCCTTCACGGAGAGACAAATTTAGAGAATCAGAAGATTACAACTGCTTATAACCATGTAGGACAGATTGTGGGATGCAACGAAAATGGTCTGATCTATGCGCTTGGAAATGGTAATAGTCTGGATGTAGACGGAAAAGGCTGGAGCCTGACCCGTTATTCTGGTACGGATCGAGGCGGCTCAGATATTGGAAACTGGGGGGCTGTGATTCGACTTGGGGGAAATCTGTCTGAAGGCGAAGATGGAGTCTTTACCTTTAATGAAGAAGCTCATACTGTTACGATAAACAGTTCTGTAGAGAATGGAACTAAGGCGAATATCAATGGTGCAAATCAGTTTGCGGCATATGCGCTGGCATTCGAGTTTTCCATGACCGATACGGGAAAGACGGAAGCACTGAATCTTAAGAGTAAGGTAGATCGGGACCAGGAACAGACAGTAAATCTGACCGGAGATGTAAAGCTTACCAATACAGGTATTATTGGCATCGGTAAGGATAACGTAGAGAAAGGTAAGGCACATCAGTCAAAGGAACGCTGGATGGTGGCAATTATACGATTACATTGGATATTGGAGCTGCATATGACAAAAATATTTCTGAAAATGATCTTGCCGCCGGACAGCTCTATGCAAAGCGAAGCGACCAGCGAGATACGCATTACAGTCTGGCACTGATTCCCTTTGCCGGGGATATAACAATTTCCAATCTTACGATTGATGGTAATGTCATCTGCAAAATACCGAAGACGGTAAATCAGGAAGTAAAAGACATCAAATATCCAGCATTTGTCGCAGGGGCAATAGGCCTGGCAAGTGGAAAGACAGAATTCAACCATGTTACAGTAAATACCAAGAGTTCTGTAACAGAAGAAGCAACAGATGCAAAGAAGCTTCTGGCCTGGCAGGGAGGATTTCTGGCTCGATGCGAAGGAAGTACGTTAACCTTTACAGATTGTACATGGGGGAATACTGCGAGCCTTGATGATGAACGTGATACCGACAACCATAGAATCGGCGCCTTGCGGCGGAAGTGATGGGTGGCTGTACCGTAACTGTAAGTAACACGACCTTAAGCGGTTCCATTACATCTGCATCGCAATCCAATGCCAATGTCGGCGGTCTGATCGCAGTCAGCCGTGGGGAAGATTCGAATAACAAGGCAAACTCCAGCACGATAAAGATTTCTGAATTATCGGTAAAGGGTGAGACGGTCACAACATCATTAGCCACAACAACCAGCGGCGGTCTGCTGGGCTACCAGTGGAAGAATACGAATGTTGAGTTTGCTGCGAATGCCGGAGTGACCATATCAGGCTCGACGCTAAATGCAGGCACTGCCCAGTTTGGTGGACTTGTCTATCAGGCAACTGGATACTGGAAAGCAACCGCAACGGACAGCATTGTATTTACAACAGGCACAAATAATCAAGTAAATACCTTTACAGGAAAATCAGAGAAAGAGAATCCAAGTGGTCTGCTGGTGGGAACCGGTCTGCTTACAGAAACGAATGCAGATCAGACCAAGACAACCTCTGCCCTCTATCTGGAAGTGGGCACATGGGGAAGTGCGGCGGATTCCGCTTATAAAATTAACGAGGGTGCAGTTGCCCTGAACATCGGCAATTCAGAGTACTTTGATGAACTGGCTGGCATTACCAGATTTGATGATGCCGGAAACAGCAATGCAGTGGTTTCCCTTGCGGTACGTGGCAGCAGTGGGAACGCAGCTTTGATTGATAAAGACAGCAAGACAACAAATACATATACGGGTCAGATAGACAAAAAAATTATAAAAACACAAAGACAAGATACTACTACAATCTGGACAGCTACAGAAAAGACAAGTATACAACGGATCTTAAAAATATCACTTCGGAACCGGATTTAGTTTTGTGGAGTGCAGCCCAGTATGCTGCAGAAAATATCAGAACGTGGTTCAGGGAAAAAATCACCAGTACACCAGATAATCCTTTTGTGACAAGCATATCCGGAAACCTGAATCTGGATGGATATTCGTATTATCCGGTGACACCGCTTACCCCGGTACATATTGGCTCGGAAAGTAATACTGGTTCAGATACAAACCTGACCTTTGCCTACGATGCGATGAATACGATAGAAGAAACAAATAAATCGTTCTCGGATGCAGAACATCAGCATTACCTGATGCAGCACGGATTGCTCTATAACACTTCTCATGGTGTGCTGGTAAATAAGACTTCTTTTGCGGGTGTGGTAGGAAAAGAAAAATTTAAAAGTGAAGAAAATGCAGACGGTTCAGACAACGGTACACAATATAATTCCGGTGCACTGATTTATGGAAGTGTCATCGGAAATCCGATCAGCAACATTGTTGGAATCACTCTGAAAAATGTGACATTGGATGGAATCAGAGTGACAGGTGTGGAAAAAGACAATGGCATCACCTATGCGCCACTTCTGATCAATCGAATTGCAAAAGCAGCAAAATTGACCGTAGATAATCTCTCCACCTGTGACAAATATATGACAGGAGAGGGCAATAATCAAGAAACTGCGTATGCTGCAACCAGTCTGGTCGGCTCCGTCGGTGACAAGACAGCATCCAAGCTGACTCTTTCATTTTCCAATATTGCACTGGACGGACGTGTAGCCGAAGATTCAGAAAAATCTACCTCTGTGTGGAATAATAGAACCGAGCAGGTAGAGTATCACACAACTCATACGATATTTACCCGGGCAATCCTTATGGAGTACTTTATGTATTCTTCCGATGGTTCCGGTACGTATAACTTTAACAGTACCGATAATAAAGTTACTTATGGTGTGGAGCTGACGAATACAGGGACAATTGGTCGAAATCCGGATAAGCAGTATCAGTACTATGATGTGGACAGCTATATCACAGATCAGAAGAATAAAAATGCGAATGAAGCTTATGTGAAAGACAGATATAAGGACACGAATTTTCTTCGTTATGTCAGGGTAGCACAGAAGATTGAAGAAAGTACATATGAGCTGGATATCAACCAGAAATCTACTGGTCTGCTGAAAGGCTGCGGTACCTATGGGGATCCGTATATTATTGAAGACGCACTTCAGCTGAGTTCACTGGCTTCTTATATCAGTACCCCGGGCAGTATTTCAAACTTTCAGGTAGCATTTAATTCAAAAGTCCTGGAAAGTCAGACACAGACAGCAGAGAACTACCATACGCAGGGGAATGCTACTTCTGCTACTACAGGCACGGATATTATCTATACATGGGAAAATAATGCATGGAAAGCGGATGGAGCAACAGATACAATAGATACAGCTAAAGCAACCAGCTATCTGTTAAATGCGTATTACAAAATCGAGAAAGACATTACGATTTCCGCAGAAACCTTCAGCGGACTTGGTACACTGACGAAACCATTCAGCGGTGTGATTGTTGGTTCAGCTGATAACGGCAATCCCATCACTGTAAGTATGAAAGGATCGAACGTGAACAAAGACAGCTTCGGCGGTCTGATTGCCTACAGCCGTGGAAGCGTAGTAAAAGATCTGACGGTGGACTATTCAGATGCAAAGATTCAGATGCAGGCTGTAAGTAGTTTGCCGGGAACAGATAAAAATCCATTCTTTGGCGGAGTTATTGGTTATTGCATGGGTGGTGATACCATTATTGATCATGTGTCCGTACAGTATAATGAAAATACAGTATCATTTAGCGGTGACTATGAAAAGTTAATAGCTGCCGGAGGATATGTCGGTCTGGTTGGTGGGGCAACCAACGTAACCGAAAAGAGTGACTATGAAAAAACCGGCGGTGGAGTAGTTTTCCGCAATATGGATAGTACAAAAAATACCTTTACGACGGTATGTGCGGAAGCGGCCGGTACAAAGAAAACAGTAAAGATGTCAAGTGATGATGGTACACCCAATGGTAAATCAACTACAGATGGCGGTGACTATTTCTATCGCAACCCCTATGTTGGCCGTGTATTAGATGGCTATGCATGTGCAGAAAACTGTACTGTAGACAATACCGATAAAAACTATACCATTCAACGTTTACAGGCAGGGAAAAGTGACCTGACGGTATCCGAGGGAAATGATGTATTAAACGCTACTGTAGCGTCTGAACAGGGACTGTGGCTGCTGTCCGCGATTATAAACAGCGGTGCAGGAGCGATGGATTCTACAGGGAGTTATACGGATGTAGACGGGGTGGTTGATGCGTATCAGTATGGAAAACCACGTACTGCGACGTATGAAGGAATCGGAACAGATGCGGGAACAGATGCAGATACAAGGCTTGCAGATGAAAAATACTGGGGTGGAAATGCAGGTTCTGCAGGAAGTGCTGATGCAAAAAACAGAGTTTCTTATCTGGTGAAGAACTATACAACAGGTACCACAGCAGCAAGGCTGGCAGGAAAGAGCAGTGATACAAAGACAGATACGAATATCCCGGTTAATCTTACATTCAGCGTAGAAAGCATTGATATGACTGCTTATGGCAATGGATTCCGGGGAATTGGTTCCAGCTATGGGAATAATAAGCAGGTTTGGAATAATAACTGTAGTATTCCTGAAGTATATCGCCGCAATCTGTTGATTCAGAGCATCAACACCGACAGGACAGAAGATACGGTGATTACCTTAAATATGAATCAGAATGATTATCATACAGAATACAGTACTGGTGTATGGCGCAATCAGGGTGCCGGATTATTTGTGGATTTTCACTTTACAAATGGGTGTGAGGTGAAGCGTCTTAAGATATCAGGAAACGTTAAGCTTGGATTATTTGATGCAAATAGTAAGTTAACGTATGTGACAAAAAGAGCGAATCCGGATGTGCATATAGGGGTAGGCGGTTTTGCTGCAAGAACTGCCAATTCCAGTGGTAAGGTAACCTTTGACCAGTTTAAACTGGAAAATATAAACGTATATGGTGGTACCATGACGGGTGGAGCCATTGGTTATATCGATGGATATAGTGGAGCAAAAAGGAATGTATCTTTTACCAACTGGACGATCCGGAACCGAAAAGGTAACAAAATGGTTTATAACGATGGAAGTACAGGTGGATTAGTTGGATGGAATATTAGTTATGGTACTTTGTCAATTACCGGAAATGAAGATAGTTCTGTAAATGATGTGTCTGTTACTACACATGCAGAGAGCTTTAGTACAGCTGCTGCCGGTGGTCTTGTGGGTGCAAATGATTACAGTTCTGTAAAAGTAGAGAATGTAAACGCAAAAAATTTAAGTGTTTCAGGTAAGAATCTGCGAGATCTTGGAGGTTTGCTGGCAGCAGGCAGAAAAGATGGTACGCTCGAAGTGAAGAAATGTTCTCTTGCTTCTATGAAGATTACGCTAGAGATCAATTCCAACCAGAAATCTTTAAGTGCCTGCGTGGGAGGCATCATTGGATTTCACGAAAGACCGCTGACGATTTCAGAAGTAAAGATTGTGTCGGATTCGTCTATCAATGGTCAGCAATTTACCGGTGGTTTCGTAGGCTATTCAGCTGTAGATGTGACAATTCGTGACTGTAGAGAAGAAAATATCAATATTAAGACAGATATGAACTGGATCGGTGGATTTATTGGATATGTCAACCCGAACAGAACAGCCACATTTCAAAATTGTCAGGAAGAAAATGTGAACATTCTTGGTCGGTATACAGGTGGTCTTGTCGGAGCTATGGATGGCAGTATCAAGGCATCCAATATAGAGTTTTTTAATGTGATTGGAGTAACTTATAATGATGAAGGATACGCAGCATTGTTAGTTGGTAATACGGAAAACAATGCTACGAATAAGTACAGTAACAAAGTCAGTGGATATAATCTGTTAGCAAAGAATTGTAAATTTGGTTATAATAACAAAGCGAAGGTAGATGAGTTTTCGACTGCAAATATCCAACCGATAAATACTTCAGGTTTCTGGATTGGTAAAGTCGGAGTAAATGGTACAGTCAATCTGGTAGCGGTTGCCCTTCAGGGGAATGTCTTCCCACAGAAGGATATCGGTACAAAAAATGGAACTGTTGCGATCATTTATGCAGATGAATTTGTGGATCAGACTTATCAGCCGATTAATTCCACTGACAAACCATCTTCATCTGCCAGCCCATGGCTGGATGTCAATCCGAAGAGTGAGGTACCTTTTGCGGACGGCACAGTTATGATCGGTAATGGTGTTGGAATGCAAGAAGGCAGTACAACAACCAGTGCAATTTTAAACGGCTTACAGGCAGAGACACCTGCTTCGGATGTCTATTGGAATTTACTGGAGAACAAAGCAAAATTTGTGAAATTCTCAGATACGACTAATGATGCCTACGTGACGACGTACAGGAAAGAAGAAAGTTCCACTACCACCGTGAACGAGAAGGTTGATTTCCCGGTACTTGTGGTAAATAATACAGCGGATGTGGATACGATGATCTGGAATTACATAGCTGCCATGACGAATGTCAGCAGCGGAACAGATGCGAAACAACAGATTAAGAGCATTACCGCAACAACCTGGCAGTGGGATGCTACAAAGAATTCTTTCACAGCTAAGAGCGAAGAAGATACAAGCCTAAGTATCAGCAATGCGAAGAAAATCAGCATCGTTCCGAATGCATATGATAACCAGAACAGCCAGTTTACTTTACTGGATGTCACCTATGCGAATCCGACCAGCGATAAAGCAGAGCCGTTTCATTTGTACATACCGGTGCTGGTGAAAAAGGTGCTCTATATCAGCTTTAAAACAAGATTCCTTGCGGGAACGGATTACTGTGCAGCGGATTATCCAATGAATGATAAAGCAACCAATCATTATGCAACCGCAGACTTCAATGAACCATTGACGGCATTGATAGAATACAGCTATGAAAAAGAGACAGACTGGCAGTCCATGCTGGACAATGGTGAGAATCTGCTGTGGTATTATGACAAGGTTCTGGATCTGGCATGGGGCAGTACGGGTAATACACAAAAACTGCTTCCGGAAGGAACGAAGCTGACTTTGGTAGACAGGCAGACCAAACAGTATTATATTTATACGACAGGCGGAAACGAGGATTTGTGCAGCTTTAACCTTGCAAATATGACAGTGCCAGGCAGTACCGGTCAGGGTCAGACACCTCAGAAATTCGCTCCGGTTTATATCTGCGATTTACTCGGGCTGAAAGCAGATCCGGTGTCGGAACCGAAAGATGGAACAACCTATTATGTGAAGGAGACAGATCCGTCCAAAGCAACGGTCAGAATCGGCGCAGACTATTACCGGAAAGCGGAAGAAAAGGACAAAGATGCAGAAAAATATCGGATGACAATACCAGAAACGGATACTTCTTTGAATTCACAGGAATGGAAGGAAGAGTACTATCTTACCATTCAGATTCCAAAGACAGATGGAGTGTCCATTGTAAACAACCGATTGTATGCCGCAACAATGTCACGCAAGGAAGGTACGCTGCCGGCTGTTATTAAATCGGATAAGGATGCGGATAGTTCTGCTTACGTAGTATACAATGGAGTTCAGCAGAAGTTCAGCATTTCCACCAGCCGTATTCATAATGGAAGTCCGATGGGAGATACTGCGATGGAAAACGGAGACGGTATCAAAATTAAGCTGACAGGTAAATTGTGGCTGACAGAGGCAAGGCAGGCTCAGTTCAAGTCACTTGGACCTTCCGAAGTTTATCACGAGTTTGATATCAGCCTGAAAAAATATTTGGAAAATGCGGCTGGAATTAATGGTGTAATCGATACAGAAAAACATCCAATATATATATCAGCTTTCAAAATCAGATGGAACAGAAATCCATTCAGAAAAAGGTAAGAATTCAAACGTAGCCGGACTTGAAACGATGTCGCTTCGATATGGAAGCAGCAAGTTGAAAAGTGCATTGGAAGAGGCAGGCAGTGAGAAGAATGCGATAACGGTTACAGCTGAAATCACACTTACTTATGATGACGTGGATGGTTTTCCGGTGAGAGGCGCCGCAGATACAGACAGTAGTGTACATTCGTTGTTGGTGTGTCACGTATTGCCAATACATCCACGCAGCTGCCGATTACAGAAAATAACGAAAAGGGAGAAGATAACAATCGTTATTACATTACAAACCCATCCAAAGCCATCCTCAGATATTCCAGCGTAGATGGAAGCGGAATCGGAGATACGACGCAGCAGCTTGGAGTCAACCCGAGTGATGCAGCAAAGAACCGTTCCGACATGATCTATACAAGAGCAGATTATGATTATTCCAATGTGGATACAGAAACTCTTTCCAAGGCTGCAGCCATCCGCTATAAAATGGAATTGTTCCAGAAAAACGAGAATGGAACTTATGATGAAACAAAACCGTTGGAAATTGGATCTTATCTCCAGAATATTGTCAAAGATTCAAAATCAGATGACACTTCCGGAAATGGTGATAAAGCATATCAGTGGAAGAACGATTTTGTATCGGACGATACGAAGCACCAGTTGCGCAATTTACCTTTACGCCATTGACCGGCGGGAAATTTGAAAAAGAGCAATATACTTATGCAAATTACAGAGTGCGCCTGACTGCGGTTCTGCTCGATAAAAACGGAAGTGAACTGGATGGTACGAAAGCAACGGATTATATCATCTATACCAATGCCCGGATCTATCAGGATATGATAGACAATAATTAAGCGATCCGGCATCAGACAAAATGTTGCCGTTCGCCGGAAAATGGCGGACGGTAACGATAAAAAATGGGACAGAAGCGAGGTGAAAAGGGATGCGCTGGAAAAAAGGAGAAGAAGAGCTGACGGCAGAAGAATACAGACAGAAAGCGCAGAAACAGATAGAGCTTCTGAAAAACCAGTGGAAAATCTTTTTCCGGACGGGAATTATCGTTGTTGCAGCTTTCATTGTGATGATCGTTGTAAGTATTGCATGGTTTGTCAGCAATACCAGGGTCGATGCAACGGGTGCTGCTATTCGGCCTGCGGATATGCCCTTCGATCTTGCCGCAGCAGGGATAGAAAGTAATGCGTCTGCAGATCGAGGCACGTATGACGAACTGCTGACAGTATCCCCGGGAGCCTCAAGAGAGATAAAAGGGAAAAAATACTGGTCTACCGATGGAAGTCACACTTCCATCTGCTGGGCTGTTACACCGGAAAGCAATATGAACAATACGAGTGAGGATGGAAAACCGACAGGGATTGAGCCGGGGTCTTATGGAAAAATGACATTTTACATCATTCCCAATAAGGATGGTCCGCTTAAAGTAACGTTGGAGCTGGTTCTGGCCGGATATCAGATAGCGGATGACAAAAAGAATGCGGAGAATGTGACCAAAAATGATTTAACGGAAGTTACGGATCCGTCGCTACAGCAATTGCTGGAAGGGCACATTCTTTTGTTTGCGGGATACAATGAGAAGGCGGGGTGCTATAAAGGCTGGATATCCCGGGATGCAGGAGTATGGCGCATGAGTCTTGGCAGCGGAACGGAAGCGGCTGTCCTTGAATCAAAGAGTGGAAAGCTGACCTGGAACAATACGAACGCCCAAAAAGACACTGCTTATCCGGTTACGATATACTGGATCTGCCGGAAAGGCTGGAGTCGTATCTGAGAAAAGCAGACGGCTATAGCGGAAAGAATCCGCTGCTGTTTCCGGAAAATCCATCAAGTGAGGAGAATGCACTTTCGGCATTGCCGGAGAACCTGTTTGCGACGATGAGCAAAGTGGAGAAGAATTCATCATCGAACCGTTATTTCCGGTGGGAAGATTCTGCAAAATTTCAGGAGAATGTTACAAAAGATACGCTTTCACAGATACGAGAGAAATTCAATCCGGCTCTCTATTCTATGGTCGCGGCTTACTATGATTCAGCAGACCAGTACCTTGGGAAAAATGTCCAGTATGTACAGCTGAAACTGGATGCGCAGTAAAACCGGACAAAAATGTAGCAAAGAAGGAGGTGCTCCATGAAGGAGCAGACAGAGAGACAGCAGGATGAGGGCAGACAGGGGAAGCACAGGATGCGGCTGACGCAGAAAAAACGGGTTGTCATATCTGTGATTCTGACATTCTCTGCCCTTCTGGCGCTGCCGGTTTTTGCCTGGCTGTATATGCATCGAAGCATAG
>ENA-OQMZ01000337-OQMZ01000337.1-human-gut-metagenome-genome-assembly--contig:-NODE-337-length-20531-cov-2.501813_pt1 | contig 20531 bp, 23 predicted proteins | sample MGYA00242621_ERZ504862 | MGnify/ENA primary metagenome ERZ504862 (study PRJEB26092, sample SAMD00036393) | human gut metagenome | host: Homo sapiens | study: EMG produced TPA metagenomics assembly of...
TGCCCCGCAGGTTGTGGATGGTATAGCCGAAGTAGCTGTTGAGGGTATCCACATCGCCCCGGTCCCACGCCACCTCAATGGCATGGCGGATGGCGCGCTCCACCCGACTGGCAGTGGTACCGTTTTTAGGATAGGAAATTTACCTAATTGTTGTGAGGTATTCTCCGTTCTTCACAGGTATAGGCGCAAGTTATTTATCGTGCCCTTATTATACCAGATGCAGGGGCATATATCCATCGACAAATCGCTCAAATCCGACAACTCAAAAAAGAAAAGTCCATGAAAATATCAATACCCAGCGGCACCATATTTTTCCATAGACTTTTCCTCCATTTTAATTACTTCTTGGCGTTGTTTTCCGCCCTCAGCCGTGCAAACAGTTCGTCTGCCTCAATGGCCTCCTTGGTGAAGGAGTTGTTCTTCCACCAGTTGATAATGGCCACCACAACGGTGATGAGGGTGCTGACCAGCTGCTGGAGCTGCTCGTTGTCAATGGGCAGCGGCTCTTGTTGAACGAAGCCAGCAGACTGTTCAGCAGAGCCACGATCAGGCAGATGGTTCTCGCCCAGGTCGCGGCGCTTGCGTTGGTGTATTTTTCCATTTTGATATCCTCCTGTTCAGGCTGTGTGGTCTTCCCGCAGCGGCAGTGCCGTCATCCGCGCGTACAGGTTCGTGCCGGTGCCGTTGCCCTTCAGTTCGTGGTATGCCTCGTATACAAGCCCCACGTTGGTCAGTCCTTCCGAGTCAACGTACCCTTGCTGGATGTAGTACCGGCAGCTCTGGTAGAGTCTGTCGTGGAGCAGAGCCTTCACCGCTTTTTTCAGTGCCTTCTGCTCCTGGATGGTGGCATAGAGCGTCCTCCCCGCCCATCCCACGGCCGCCGCGATGATCAGGGAGACCACCTCGTTGAAATGGGTCACGATAAAGCTTTCCGTGGGGGTCACGCTCCCTTCACGCTTGTCAGACCCGCTTTTGCAATGATACTCGGGTAATCCTTGTAGACATGGTTCATGTCCACCACGCCGCTTACACCAGCCACATTGCCCTTGGAGCTGTACTGCCACATACCGTGCTTGCGGGTCGGCCGCTTGTTCCGGTAGTCCGCCAGCCAAAGGTCAAAGTCGTTCAGCTGCCACATGTTCAGGTTGTAGTCGGCAAAGTTCGAGTAGGTGTACAGGATCGCGTACAGCCCCCACTTTTCAATCTCCCTGAGCTCCATTTTGACAAGTTTCGTCACTCGGCTGCGGGCAGACCTTTCAGACGGGGGTCCTCCACATCCATAGCAATGGGCAGCTCAAAGCGCTTTCCTTCCAGGCAGGTCTTGAGCAGGTTCAGCTCCTTCTTTGCCATGCCTTCCGTTACCGCAACGGTGTAAGCATATACGCCAACTGGCAAACCAACAGATTTTGCCCCGGCATAGTTCGCTTCAAAGCACGGATCGACGTAGAGCTGCCCGCTCTTGGTGGAAACTGCACGGATCATCACGCCACCTACTTTTCCGCTGGCCTTGACTTTTTCCAGTCAATGGTTCCCTGCCAGCGGGAACGTCGATGACATCAAGCATTTCCCTGCTCCTTCAGTTTCTCGGCCAGCTGGATGCACAGCTTTTCGTACTCCTCTTCGGTCAGGCTGTCATTGGCAAAGAAGATATCCAGTTTCTTCTGCATCCTGTCGGTCTTGCCGCGTTCGATCAGGCGTGCACAGGTGTTGTAGAGTTCCATTTTGAGTCCTTTCTGCTCACGTTCTGCATGAGCCATCTTAATGTAAAAAATCGCTCATCGGCATTCCTTTTCAGTGGGCCGATAAGCGAAACGATACAAATGGGCTGACCCGACTCTTATGCCTCCGGCGTAACCCCCAGCTCCAGCAGCGTCAGCCGATACTCCTGATCCACCATCAGCTGTCGGTGTCGTTCTGGGCACTTTGCAGGGCGGCCAGTGTTTCGGGCAGGGTGTCCACGGCTTTCTGTCTGGCCGCCGCCTTCTGTCGCGCCTCTTCCTGTGCGGCCAGCTCTTCAGCAGTCGGTGGCTGAGGAACTTCCCCGTATTCGTACACCTCATATTCCGCCCCGCATAACCGGATGCCCCAGTAGCTTCCCCGGGCTGTGCGTTTTGGTTGTGTGCGTTCACCGCAGCCTCGATTGCGCTGTAATCTGCCGGGGTGCCGTCGGTCTCGGTCGGCATCGTGTACCCGGGGCGGATCGTTGTTTCTTCCATTTTGAACTCTCCTTTCCGGGTGCTCAGTAAATATAGTTACGTTCGAGCCATAAGAACCCAATAACCGTTGTCACCAGCGTATTCAGCGGCAGCACGATGCAGGGGCGCAGACCGTACGAATCCTCTCTGTGGCGGCCTGTACTGGAGAAACCTCCGTCCGCATAAAACGTATACATATAGTTTCCGTTGTGGGTTCGCTTGGAGCGTGTCCAGTATTCATTGTCTGCTTTTCGCTTGTCGGTGGCAGCAGTCGTATAGTCGAAGTAGTCCAGCTTTGCACCCTCCTGCGCCATCAGGCCATCCACGCCCTGCCATGTATAAACACCCATCTCGACCGCGGAAAGCAGAAAGCACTTTCTCGAAAGGCCATTTGAGCCGGAAGAAACCTTGGCCGAGCTGTAATCCGCCTGTTTCACATAGCAGATGCACGGTCATCAGGCGGTTTGCTACACTGGACTTGATATTTCCACCCGGGTAGTTGACACACCAGTTGTCCAGTGCCCACCCTTCGTAGCCGTAGATGTAACTACCACTGATGGAAGTGGATGCCGCAATGCCTGTTCTCCAGAGCCATGCACCGTTGGCCGTGCTGTCGTACAACCCGCCGCCCGGAACGCCCTTGTGGACCAGCTTATACCAGTAGGTGTTGCCGCTCGGGTCTGCAATGCCAAATTCTGTCCCCAGTGCAAAGGAACTGATGGGATTGCCGCCGTCATAGAACTTCTTGGCTACGCCGTCCACGCCGATATAGCCCTTGTGTACTGGCCTTGCGGTACCGCCCACGCCGGTGTAGATCTTGGAGACCGATTTGGCACTTCCGCCGATTCCGGTATAAATCGCCATGTTCTCGCCTCCTTATGCGTACACCAGCAGGATAGAGCCGGTTGCAAGGCTGCTTCCCGCACCGGGGTCACTGGTTTGGGAAGTGACTTGAGTGATATCGGTTGTAAATGCCACGGTTCGCCAGTCAGACCATGTGCCGCAGCAATCACGGCGATTGCGGTAATACAGGCGCTCGATACCGTTATTGGAGCCGCTCCAACCAGCAAGGATTTGACCGTCGCCAGAGCTCCAATGCTCAAAACGTTGCCGTAAGTTGTTGGATAGCCGTTATTATATACCTGCTGAAGCGATACCCCCTTGGTGCCAATCACACCTGTGATCGCAGGTACATCTCCACCATTGGTGATATAGGAATGCGTGTGCCCACTCGGTGGATAACTGCTCGGCTTTCCCGACACATTGTCCCACGTAGAGGGAAACGTCTCCGGCTTATCCGTCACGGAATTCCAGTCCATCTTGATGCTCTTGATGCGCTCGAAGATGCTTTTGAACTTGTCGCCCACAGTCTTTGCGTCTGCCGGTGCGCCGTCAATGGTCAGGGTCTTGTCGGTGTTCACCACCTTCTTGGCCGCTTCCACCAGTTGGCGGGCTTCGTTCTCGCTGGCCTTGGCGTTTCCTTCGCTGGTCTTCGCATTTTTCTCACTTGCCGCCGCCTTCCCTGCGCTTGCTTCGGCTTCCTTGGCCTTGGCAGTGCAGGTAGCCACGCTGGTTCCCATGCTGTCAGCGCTGGCTTTTGCGTTGGTCTCGCTGGTCTTGGCGTTGTCAGCGCTGGTGGCAGCTTTCGTTTCGCTGCTCTTGGCATTGGTCTCACTGGTCTTGGCATTGGTCTCACTGGTCTTGGCGTTGGTCTCCGAGGTCTTCGCCGCATTCTCGCTGGCTTTCGCATTTGTCTCGGATGCCTTTGCGTTGCCCGCGCTGGTCTTGGCGGCGTTCTCACTGGCTTTGGCGTTGGTTTCGCTGGTCTTTGCCGCACTGGCCGAACTTGCCGCCGCGTTCTGGCTTTCCCTGGCCGCATTCTCGCTGGCTTTCGCGTTGGTCTCGCTCACCTTGGCAGCATCCTGGCTTGCCTTTGCCGCATCCCGTGCCGCCTCGGCCTGACGGAGCAGCTCTTTGATGTTGGTGATGCTCTGGTTCACAAGTCCCGGGTCCACTCCATTGAGCTGGCGATGTATTCACGGACTTCCCGGCCGTAGATCGCCTTCCGGATGCCCGTAATGATCGCATCAAAATCCATTGATATTCTCAACCTCCTCCATTTTGAGCCCTTACGAACTGCTCAGGTTGCCCAGCAGCTGGTTCAGGAAACTGATGATCGCCTGTGCGATCGTCCATACGCTGTCCATGGCCTGCTTCTGCACCTGCTGTTTGGTCAGCTTCTCGGGGGTCAGACCAAAGGTGAACTGTTTCTCGTTCGGAGCGTCCAGCGGCAGCTTCAGCTTGGTGCACACCAGCCACTTGTCGATCTCGTGGGGGCTGGAGATGATGTGGGTCTTGATCAGAAATCCCAGTCGGTCATTGCTTTCCCCGCTGTCCACCCGGTCGTAAGCGGTCAGGGTCATCACAGGCTCGATGTTCTGCTTGTACCCCTTCAGCTCGGTCTGTGCTTCTTTGCGCAGGTTGTCGTTGTTCGTGTTACCGTCGATCTGGATGCACTTCTCAATGATGCCATACTTTGCTTCCGCCGCTTCGTCCCGCACCGTTTCCGAGATCGCGCTCACGGTGGTCGTTTTGAAGATCCACCATCGCTGGTGGTCGTCTGGGTGCCGTATGCGGTCACACGGGTCACCACGTCGCTGGACATCTGTTCCACATAGCTGAAATCCAGCAGGTTCACGCCATATTCAATGGTCTGCGTCGTGGTGGCATCCGTGTCCACAAGGTAATCGATGTACACCCGCCATGCCGCAGTGTCGTTGTCTGCCCGCACGATCCGTGTCCGCAGGTATCCGTCATACTCTTCCAGCAAAAAGGTGTTCAGCAGGCTCCACTGGCTCTCGAACAGGGTTCCCTTGCTGGAGGTGTCGATGGTGCGCCCGGGCTGGATGTTCACTTTTCCGATGCCAAAGGTCCCATAAGGCCCCTGATAGTAGTCCTTCAGGGCCTGCGTTGCAAGGTAGAAGATGCTGTTGGAGGGCACGCTCGACCACTGCTCCAGCTGATTGTCCGTGGTCAGATAGTAGGTTCCGCCGTTCACTTTCGGCACAAATCGCTGGAGATATCCCAGCACGCCCTCGGCATACAGCTTGTAACTCAGGTCAAACAGCTTTTCCGTCTCGGTCACATAACCCAGCCAGATCGGTTTGCCGTCCTCTTCCACCACCAGCCACGTTTTCTCGTACTTCAGGGTGGTGTACACGGGGTTCTTGTAGCTGCCGAATGCCGTGTTGATCTGATACGGAATGGTCGCCTCAAAGCTGCCGAACTCGTTTTTGGCCAGGTTCAGCACCGGGTCTTCGAGGAATCGGTTGGAAACGCTTCCCTCTATCGTGTCGCCCTGGGAATCAAAGATGCACTCCCGGGTGTCCCACTGGAAGCCCAGAGCGCTCGTGCCGTTAAAGGTCTCCATTTTCTTTGAGATGGTTCCCGCATAAACTCGATATCCGATGGCTCCTCCCTCCTTTCTGCATCCATTTTGAAATCAACTCACAAACTTTCCCGTACTGCTATTTCCCTCTGTCGCAAAACGTCATCGCCCTGCCAAGGGCTCCCCTACTAGGGGAGCTGGCGAGCAGAGCGATGACTGAGAGGTTTAATCCGTTCTCCCAGCGCAGCTGACTGAGAGGTTCATCCGTCATAAGTACGCTGGCTGGTAATACAGGCTGAGCGTACCAGCGCCGGCCGCGCTCACTCCCACTTCGTACACGTCGTATCGCAGATCGTTGTCAATCAGGCCGATGTCCGTCTTTCCCATGCTCTCGTCCAGTGTGGAACTATAAAAGGGATCACCCTTCACTGCCGGAAGTCCCAGCTCCTTTGCCTTTTCGTAGGGGTAGGTCTGGCTCTTTGCCAGCGAGATCGCCAACAGGCCGTTCCCGGTCCATTTTGCTTGCAGCAGGCTCGGTTTTTCGCTGGGCGGCATCCGGAAGGTCATGTTCTGGAGTGCCTTGAGGGGAATATCCTTGCAGTAGGGCACGGCCAGATCGGTCTCAAACCCAAAGGTATCCCACACCCAGTCCTCCTGAATGTTGTCGTACAGGAATTTGAACGGGTAAAGGCTGTAAGCAAAGGTCACAACGCTGTGTCCGTTCTTCTGCTTGATGCCCCCGTTCACCCAGACACGCCCCAGATAAAAGAACGCCGGGTCATCCTCCAGCCGCACTCTGGTCTGTGCCGGGATCGAGTTGCTCTTTGCCAGCGCTCTGGAAAGATACTCCAGCGCTCCGGTTCCCACAGGGTCGAAAGGTTCTGCCCCCGCCACTCGTCCGTGTCCAGATAGAATTCCCAGCTCCCTTCCCGGGCCTTGAACACCGGGTAACCCGTCAGGCTCTTGGAAAGGTAGGTGGTTCCGTCTCGTCCGGGTACGTTCACAGAGAGGATCTTCTCCACCGGGGGAGCCACCACAGGCCGGGAGACCGGGATCATCTTCCAGTCATCAGGTGTTCTTGTCACCAATGGTGATGGAATGGTACATGGCTCCTCCTTAACTCAGCATGTCGGCAGGCGGCTGGAAGTCATAGGAAATGGTCAGCGTCACCCGTCCGTCGTTGCCGTTCTTGACGTTGCTGATCCAGCAGCGCCCTTTGTAGCTTCTCGTCTGCGCAGTGGAGAGCACGGTTCCGCCAAGCTCCATCCGCACCTCGCATTCTCTTCCCTGAATGATCCGCATCAGCCGGAAATAGGTGCTTGTCCAGTCACCTTCCCGGCTCGACCAGTCAGGGTAAAGCCGAATGCTCTGTTCCGTCTTGTCGGGGATGCCGCATCGCTCCCGCACATCGTCCATGGCGTGCCGTCCGTAGTCATCCCAGCTGGAATGTGGTACGCCGTCCGCCACGTAATAAAAGTCCCAGCTTCCGGTCGAGTTCTGGAACACCCTCTTTCCCAGCGGAGCCTTTTCCGGCGTGCGTGGTAGGAAGGAAAATCCATCGTCTCGTACTTTTCCTCAAAGGCATTGACATGCAGGGGGTTCAGGGGGACCAGGTTGAAGTCTCTCGTGCTGTATTCCCGGGAAGCCCCCGCATTGTCATATACCTTAAAAATAAGCCCCGCAAATGTGGGGATCTTTGAGGAAAGCGCCGGGTCAGTTGCGCTCCGTCCCATCATCGGTTGTTCCTCCGGTTGATCTTCCCCAGCCCCTCGTCCACGTCGTTGATGATCTCGCCCACCAGTTTCCGGCCGTTCATCTGGACCTTCATGTTGGCCACGGCCCGGGCAATGCTGTCGATGTGCTCTCCCAGTGCCTCCACGCTCGAAACGATGTCGGCGTTGGGGTTTGCCTTCTGGTCAGCCTTGTTCGCTTCTTCCTGCTGGGCCTTGGTCACCTCGGCTCTGCGCACCACGTTGGCGGCAAGGCCTGCGGTGCGCTCTGCATTCAGGGCCACCGTGCCGTTCTGGAACAGGGTGTCGTTCAGCCAGTCCACTCCATTTTGAACGTCGCTCATGTCCACAACGGGCTGGATGCTGGGTTCATACTCGAAGTCGTCGCTGGCAATGTCGCCCACACGCTGGGCCAGATCCATCATGGTGGAAAGGGCCGTGTCGCTCACGTCCTGTACACCCTGCACCACGGAGTCGGTCTCGTCGGTGATGCCCTGCGCCAAACCCAGGCTCAGGTATTCGCCAATGCCCGCCATCACGCGGCTGGGGGAATGGATGCCAAAGAAGTCGCAGAATCCGTTCACGATGCTGCTGCCGAAGTCGCAGATGCCGTTCCACACCTTACCCGCCGCGCCGGTAATGCCCTGCCACAGGCCGGAGATCAGGTTTCCGCCAACCTCCACCAGGCCCTTGAAGCCGTTGCTGATCCAGTCCCACAGGTGCGAGAAGGCATTTCCCAGCCAGTCAAAGAACCCGCTGAAGAAATCACTCACCTTGTCCCAGTTGGCGATCAGCAGTCCGCCGCCAACAACGGCCGCGCCAATGAGCCAGCCTTCGGGGCCAATGGAGCCCAGCACACTCATCAGAGTGCTGCCCAGTTCTCCCAGACCGCCCAGTAAGCCCCCGGAGCCGGTGATCATCTCGCCCAATGCTGCCAAGGCCGCCCAGTGCTTCCTCCCACGCAGTCCCGTTCCGCCCGTGGCAGAGCCCAGCAGACCGCCCATGTTGCCCAGGATGCTGCCAAGGTTCTTGGTCGCGCCGGTCACCTTGACCACCTGTCCCAGCACCTTCACGGTACCGCCGCCCTGGGCCAGCTTGTTGAAGGTCAGCATGGTCTTTCCCAGATTCATCATGGTCTGTCCGAACTCGCTGCCCATAAAGTCCAGCACAGTGGTAATGCCGCCGGTCACTGCCCCGCCCCAGTCACCGCTCACAAGGGCGGTAATGGTGCCCACAAGGTCGGTGATCACGTTGGTCACGCCGTCCTTGGTAGCTACGCCAAAGGCTCTGCTGAGCTTCGAGGCCAATTCCGGAGCGCTCTTCTGCACCTGTGCCCAGACACTGTTGAAGCCCTCCTGAATGGGCCGCCAGTTCTTCGAGATGGAGTAGCCCAGCTGCATCATCATCCGCTTGCCGGAGTCGTCCATCTCGAACGCATCCGCCAGATCCTCCGCAAAGCCCACAAAGCTGTACTGTTCGCTCTGTAAGTCGGCCAGTGCGTCCAGCGCGGTCTCGCTGTTCTTGCCGAACTTCTTCACAGCCTCGTCGTACTTCAGCTGCTTGTTCGTTACCTTCTTCAGGCTGTAGCTCATGCTGTCCAGTGCACTGCCCACGCCGATGATGGCGGTCATGGTGCCCTGGGTGGCTGCTTTCCGTGCCTGGACGCTGTCGGCTCCGTATTGTTCAACGGCAGCTTTGTAAGCGTCTCCCGGCCCGCAAGGTCGCCGTCGCCGTAGAGCTTCGCCAGCATGTTCTGCCGGTTGGTCACCAGCTTCTCCTGCTTTTCCAGGTAGGAGACCTTGCTGTCGTAGGCATCCAGCTGGGCCTGATTCAGCTCGTTGATGAGCTTCTGCTGTTCGGTCTGCGCTTCCAGATACTGCTGGTAGGCCGCCTGGGTCTTCTGGCTTGCCTCGCCGAACTCGTTTTTGATGGCGATGTAGTCCTTCTCGGTGGCCAGCAGGATCTCCGCCTGATTTTGATCTTCCGGTTGATGTAGTCGATCTTCTTGTTGGACTTCTCGGTCACCTCGGCGCTGTCCTCGTGCAGGGCGCTCCACAGTTCGTATTCGTCCTCAGCAGTCTTGGCATCGGTCTCGTACCGCTCCTGAATGACCTTCAGGATGCTGTCCTGCTTGCTTCTCTGAAGCTCCGCAAGGGTCTTCTGCTCGCTCAGCAGGGTGCCGTATGCGTCCTTCGTCTTGCTGTTGTTTGAGCCCACTTTGGACAGCAGGGTGTCGTACTGCTCTTTGGCAATGGCCACCCGGTCGGTCTGGAGCTCGATTTCCTTCGTCAGGCTCTCGGTCTTCTTGGTGATGAGCTCTTCTACCGTGGCCGTGTCACCGCCCGTCACTTCCCACAGTGCGTATTCGCCGGTGGCGTTGGACATCTCGGTCTTGTTGGCCTTCAGCCGGTCGGAGAATGCGCTTGCCAGTGTGTCCGCCAGCGTCTTGCCGGTCTTGGATGCTTTGGATTTGGTGGCATTGGCTCCCGCTCCGTCCAGTGCATCATCCACGGTGTTCTGGTAGTAGTCGGTCAGCGCGCCAAAGGGGTTCAGATTGCCCCATACGCTTTCCACAGCATTCTTGATCTCCTCCACGGTGGAGGGGGTCTTGTTGCCGGACTTCTTGATGCCGCCGTTGGAGGGGATCGGTACATTATCCTGCGCCGCCTGCTTTGCTGCATTCCGTGCGCCCTTCAGTCCATGTTGATAAACGGGGTTGCCCAAATGGAGCGTCTCGCCCTTATAGGCCGCATAGAGTCCAGTCATCTTTGTCTGCACAAGAGCGGTAGCCTCGTCCAGAGCCTTTGCCATGCCCTCTTTAAGCGCAAGAGCCGCATTGTAAGAACTGTTCCGCAGTTCATCCTGTTTCGTCTTGTCGCCAATGCCCAGGATCGCACCCTCAAGGATGTTCTCTGCGTCGCTGGCTGCAACGTCACTGGGCGAATGGATGCCCCAAAAGGTGGTGAAGACATTCCGGATGGAAGTCGCCGCGTGCAGCATGTTGGCCTTGGCCTGCGCAGTGCGACTGGGGTCTGCAATGCCCTGTGCCAGTCCCAGCGTGACATATTGGCCGATCTGTGCCATGACCTTGGACGGAGAATGGGTGTCGAAGGCCGTTTTGCTGGTATCGATTACGGCGTTTGCAACCTCTTCGGAAGCGTCCGTCGCGTCTTTCTTGCCTTCGAGCTGGCCTTTTGCCACGCCTTCGCTTGCATTTTTGCCAACGCCTGCGAACGTCTGGTAAATACCGGCTGCAAACGAATCGCCGTTTTTCAGTTCATCCAGAATATCGGCAAAGGGCTGCCAGAAACTTTTCTGAACGATCTGTGCATTTGTGGAAATTTTGTCGCTCGTTCCGCCCCAATTGGCAGGATCAAACGGGTCATGTTCAGCGCACCAGCCTTGAATTTACTCCACAGGTCATCCAATGCGGGTTCGATCATCTCCCAGAGATTCGCCAACAGTTTCACAATGGCAACGATCGCCGCTGTGCCCAGAGCGGTAAGTGCAAGAGCGATCGGTTCCGCACACTCGATGATCGTATTGCAGAGCACCTTTACCACTGCGATCAGTGCGTCCTGAATGTCCGGTGCAGCGTTGATGATGGCTTGACAGATCGGTCCTGCAAACATGGAAAGAACACCCATCGCCGCAGTCGCCAGCGCAATCACGCCAAGCGACTTTTCGAAGTTCCAGAATGCTTTTGCCAACAGTTCCAATCCAACCGCCAGCTGAGGCATTGCTGTCAGAAGAGCACCACCCAGCATGGTGATGAGCATTCCGTCCAGAAATACCTGTAACGCCTGCCCGACAGTTTTCGGGTTAGCATCGCCCAGCAGTTTAATGGCAGGGGCCAGGATCAGCAGCGCCGCGCTCATCTTGAGCATAGCGGAGCCCAGACCATCCAGTGCGGAAGCAACGCCGAATTTTGTGAATACGGCTAACCCGCCAACCAGACTTCCCAGTCCGAGCAATGCGGAAATCCCGCCACGTAAAAGCTCGCCAATGTCCAATGCCGCAAATTTTTCCACCGCCGCAGCCAGCACATACAGTGCACTTGCCGTCAGCAGGATTCCTGCGCCGGAACTCACGCCACCGGTGGACATGCTGGATGCGATCGTCAGCGCCGTCAATCCAGCCGCAACCTTGATCAACCCATCGATGGCCGCATCCCCCATCACGGCAAACAACCCAACGGCTCCTGCCAGTACAACGAGGGAGGTGGACATCACCAGGATGGCCGCACCGGAGCTGAACTTCGTCCTGGCCGAGAAGGCCGACATGGTGGTCATCAGGAGCATCAGGGTCTTGATGCTGGTCATGGCCGCATCCAGCCGGACAAGCTGAATGTTCGCCAGACTGCTCACCGCCTGTGCTGCGATCCAGATGCCGCCAGCCATGGCTGCAATCGCGGCTCCATTTTGAAATCCGGTCGGGCCGATCACCTTGTTTACCACAGCCAGAGCCGTGGCCATGGTGGTCAGCAGTCCGCCCAGCGAAACCACCGCCATACCGGCTTTTACCAGGCTGGTGAACTTGATCTCGCTCAGGGGCTTCAGGGCGGTGGAAAGCACCTTGATGGCACCGCTCAGCGCCACCAGCTCTACCGCCGTCGAAGGATCACTTTGTGGTTCATGGCCTTCTCGCCACCACCAGTGCCAGAGAGAGCTGACGCATCGCCAGCATCATGGCAACGATGGACGCGGTCACAACGACCAGCGCTGAGACATTTGCTGCAATGTGGCCTTTCTGCATGACCTCCATGATCCGGGAAAGCCCCTTGGTAATGGAGCCGATGGCAATGCCCAGTCCGATCAGCGCCGCAGCAGTACCCCACAGGGTCGCCGCGTTCAGGCGCTGGCTTTCAGGCTGTCAAATGCTTTCGTGAACCGCTTGGTGGTCGGCTCCAGCAGCTTTGCCGAGATCGTCAGCAGGGTCACGAAACCAAAGACCGTAATGGCGATCTCCGTGAACTGGTCGGGATCGATCCGGCTCATCACGTACATGGCCCCGGCCAGGATCAGGATCGCGGTGGCCATGCCGGTCAGGGTCTTGGTGCTCTCGTTTTTCTGCCAGGTCTTGATGGCACGGGTCAGCTGCTTAAAGGTGCCGGAGATGGAGTTGAGCATTCCGGTCAGCGGGGTCTCCAGCATTTCTTTCAGGCTCTTGGTGGCTTTTGCCATCTGCCCGATGCTGAACGCCAGCAATCCCACATCGATAAGGCTCATAAAACGGTAAACGTCCGTCCCGCTGATGGCATCAAAGCCCTCTTTCACCGCGGTAAAGAACTGTTTCACCGGGGCAAAGGCATCCCCCACCGAGCCGTTGATCTTGTTCATGCTGCGCTGGAAGGTGGAAGCAAACTCGCTCATGGATTTGCTCAGGTTCTTCGGCATGTCGATGAGGTTCTGCTGAAAGTCCTCCAGATTCGGCTTTGTCAGCCCCAGCACCTGCACCGCCTTCTCACCAAGGCCGCCCAGTTTGGAGAGCAGGGTCGAGATCGCCATGCCCAACGTGCCCAGGATGCCAATGCCTCCGCTTGCTGCGGTCCGGATCACGGCGCTCAGTCCGTCAAAGGCCCGCCTGCCCACGGAGTACAAGGTACCCAGCAGGCCGGTGCTCTCCTCGCCTTTTTTCAGGAAGGTGTCGATGTACTGTGCGATCTTCGTGTTTTCAGCATGCTGCCCAGTGCATCCACGGGCTCAGGAGCTTGGTCAGTGCCGTCTTGATGCCGCCCAGCTTCTCCCGCAGAGTGCCGCTTCCGGTGGCAATTTCGTAGATCGTCTCAAGGAAATCCCCCAGCCCGGCTCCCACGCTCAGCATCACCTGTGCCACAGGCTTCGCAGCGTTCGCCAGCAGCGAAAATGCTTCCTTGGCCACAGCGCCGATCTTGCTCAGGATCGTGGTAACGCCATTCAGCACCGTGAACAGGCCCTTGAAGGTCTTCTTGATCTTCTCTGCGGTCTGGTCGGTGATGATGAGCTTCTGGGTCATCAGGTCGAGCCGTTCGGCAAAGCTGTAAATGCGCTCCCCGTCTGCGGGCGGAAAGATCTCGCTGAACGCTTCCTTCACCGGGGCCACCACTTTGCCAATGGCATCCATGATGTTCCAGAAACTCTGCATCAGGTGCTCTCTTCCCGAAAGCTCGCCGATCTTCTGGGCGTATTCGTCCAGATCCAGGGTTCCATTTTGAATCTCGGCGTTCAGCTTCGCAAAGGCTTCCGCATCCCGCTGGATGGTCTCCCGGTCATAGCCCTTTGCGGCCATTTCCTTGTCGCTCAGGGTCAGCAGCTTTTCGGCGCTTGCCTGTGCCTCGTCAAGGCTTGCCTTCAGCAGCTGGGCACTCACGCCGTTCTGCTGCAATGCCTTGGTAAAACTGCCCGCTTCGGTGATCTGGTCTTCGGTCACAGCGCCGCTTGCAAGGGCCACCTGCTGGAGGGTGTAGCTGTAGGCATCCGCCTGGTCTCCCAGTCTGCCCTGAAGCTGTGCCCATCCGCTGTTCAGTCCGTCTTTCAGCCGTTCGTTCAGCGCATCGATGGACGGCACGAAAATGTCGTACAGCCGATCCGAAAGCTCCGTCCAGGTTTCGGTGGCTCTTCCTTGTTGCCAAAGAAAGTCTCGAACACGGCCATCCATTTGGAGCTGACCGCATCCTTGGTGGAATCAATGGCCTGCCCAAAGCTGGTGGCCTGCTGGGCGGCGAGAGCGGCGCGTTCTGCCAGCTCTCCGTACTGTCCTTTCAGCTGTTCCAGCGCCTCCGAGCTGGTCATGCCCGGGTTCTTCTGGGTCAGCTCATAGGCCGCTTCCATCATGGAAGCGTACTTCTCAAAGGTCTTTTCCATGACCTTCGTGTTGGCCCACTTTTTGGAAAGGGAACTCTCAAAGGTGCCAATGGTCACCTCGCCCTTTTTCAGGGTGCCCAGCTCCACCGCTGTGTCAATGAGCTCCTGCTTCAGGGCCTTGGTGGCCGTACCCATCAGGTTCAGGCTCTTCCAGTCCTGAAGCTGCAAATGTCCGGCGCTGTAGCTCTGGGTCAGGTTCCGGATGGTGCTCTGGAACGCAAAGCCCGTTTTACCCGCGTCTGCGGTGGCGTTGGCAATGCCCATGATCATGGGGATCATCTTGTCGATGTTGCCGCCCGCAGCCGTCATCTGGGAAAGAGCGCTGGTCATCTCACTGAAGCTGTAGCTGGTCTCGTCGGAGTACCACATCAGCTTGTTCAGGTAACCGTTGACCTGGTCAATGCTCTTGCCCGTGGCGTTCATGATGGTCTGAACGTTGGAGGTCTTTTCGGTGTACTTGTCCCAGCCGCTGGCCACCTGATCGATGGACAGGCTCTTGACCAGCTTCTCACCCGCGTCCACAAATTTGTTGGTGATGTTCACCAGTGCCGTGGTGGCCACGATGTTCAGGCTCGAGAACTTGGATTCCAGCCGGTCAAGACTCGTCTGCATGGAGGCAAAGTCCACGTCCTTCGCGGCTGCGTCCAGCTTTTCAAAGCCCTTTTCCGCTCCCTTGAACTGGAGCTTCTCCATCAGCCGGTCGATGGTCGAGATGGTCTGTTTGGTATTTTTCTCAAAATTTGCGTTGTCAAACCGCATTTCAACAACGCGGCTGTCTACTTCCTGGCTCATTCTGTCCTCACCTCGCCCCATGCCCGTGCTGCGATTCGCTCAAAAATCGGCCGCATCGCAGTTGATATAATCCACGCCCTCTGCGTATCCTCCGTTCCGTGTGCCGTGTCCGTATTGCAGGATCACCGCAATGGGCACGCCGTCCACGATGTTGGAGTTTCTCCATGTAATGGTGATGCTCTCTTTTCCTTTTGCCACCGTGTAGCTCCAGCTTGCCGCCGTCTTTCCTGTGTCCTTCGGGGTCGCCTTCGCAAGGCTTCCACGCCCTCCTGTCCGTATCGGTCAAGCAGCTCATCCAGGTTCAGGTTCGAGCATCGCTTCAAAAATTTCCGGCTCTTCTTCCAGTCGCCCTTCTGGCGAAATACGATCACCTTCGGCATCTTACCCTCTCGTCTTCAGCCGGGCCTTTCTCTGCTCGTTCAGCATCCGCTGCTGGGCCATCCGGTCGCCCTTGCTCATCTTCTTCGCCGGTGCCTGGCTCTCTTGGCATACCCGGATCAGGTCAATAATCGGTTCAGATGCCACTTCTCGCACTCTTTCGGAATGCCAAAGCTGAACATCTGGCAGTACAGCACCTCGGCCGTGGTCTCGGTCCCGCTTTTCCGGGGCGGTCGTTTGGGCCGGGGCTTTCCTGCGGTCTTTCGTTCGTTCGGTCTCGGCTCCCCGCTGAACATGTTGCGGTCATGGGAGCTTCCATATATTCGTTAATGGAACGGTACTGTTCCCGGGTCAGTCTGGCGTACACTTCGGGTCTACCCCCTTGGTCACTGTCATGCAGCGGATGTAGTCCAGCCACTGCTCCACGGTCAGCTTGTCCAGATTGCTCAGGAACGGGATGTTCCAGTTGCTTTCCCAATGAGCCAGGGAGAGCAGTGAATGTTCCAGCTTCAGGACCACAGCAGGCGTGTAGACAAATTCCTCTGTCTTTTCGTTCCACCGCTGTTGTCCCGGTATCGTAAGCGTCATCATTTGCTTTCTCTCCCTGGTGTGTGTTCATTGAGGTGCCCTTCTCAGAGCACGCTCCATTTTGAATGTTCTTCTAAGCAGAGCTCGCCTCTTTGGGGGAGCTCCGCGACGCGCCGCCCTTTGGCGGACGGAGCGGTAAGAGGGGCATGTTACTGCTCCTCAGTGCCCTTCACGGGGGCTTCCAGCACCTTCAGGCCGGGCTGTGCGTTCACAGGGGCGGCCTTCTTGGTCTCCTCCTTCATGTCCTCCGGCAGGATGCCCTCAAAGAATGCGGCCGCGGCCTCACCGTTGGAGGCCAGCTTGTAGTACAGGTCGCTGTAGGCCTGGGTGGACATAAAGTCCGCCAGCACCGCATCGTTCTTGATGAACTTCCGGCCGTCCGGGCTCAGCACACCGTAGCTCTTGCAGATGATCTGCTTGAACAGCTTGGCAAGCTCCAGCTGGCTCTGGGCGGCAGTGATGCGGTTGATCATCTGCACAAGGCCGCCCTCGGTGGTCAGCTCCATCTCCATGATCTCGGCACGGGTCAGATTGAAGTAATAATCTTCCGTCCGCTCGGTGCCGCCAAAGTCCACGGTGGTCATCGTCTTTTTCAGCATTTTTCTTCTCCTTTATTGTTCATCGGTTTTTGTTTAACCCTATCTCACAAACCTTCCCGTATTGCCAAGGGCTCCCCTACTAGGGGAGCTGTCAGCGAAGCTGACTGAGAGGTTTAATCCGTTCTCCTTGGCGAGACCGAAGTGGTGAGAGGTTTCATCCGTCCCCTTACACCTGAGCCTGAGCCTCGCTGTCGGTGATCAGCTTGATCAGCTCGTCGGGGGTGGGCAGGGTTGCCTCGGCAGCCTCGGTGCCATAGAGCTTATCCTGAATGGCCTTCACGGTGGCAGGCTTCAGCTTGGAGCAGTCGATCTCCATGTGGCCGGTGGGGCGGTGACCGGTCACGCTCACGGGGGAGGTGGTGCACTCCCAGCTGAAGGTGATGGCATCGGGGTTGTCGTTGATGGTGGCGTAGCTCTTCTCGCTGGGGGAAGCGGTGCTGTTCCACGCAATGTGGATCTTCTGGCCCACCTCGTCGTCAACGTCGTTGCCACGGTGGTCACCCAGCTGAAACCAAAGCCTGGCGCTTCTGCTGGCCGATGGAAACACCCGTTGCAACCTGTGCGGAACCGTCGCAGGGCTCCCACTCGGTGGGGTAGGTGTAGGCTTCGATGGTGTAGCCGTACTCCTCGGCAGAGCGCAGAGAAGCATACTTGATGTCGTCTGCATAGAGCTTGGTCTCCTCAGCGCCGGAGGGGCTCTCGGTCACGGCGGTCAGGCCATTCCAGGCCACGCCCTTGTCATAAGCGCCGGTGTTGTTCATGGGGTACAGGACACCCATCTTGGTGCCCATCTCGTAAAACTTTTCGCCGACAGCGTCCCAAATCAGTCTGGACATATAGTTCCTCCTTAGATGTAGATCGTAAAAACGGTGTGATATAATCCGTCCGAAACAAAAGAGCGGTCGTAGGTGCATTTTGGCAACACACTTACGGCCGCTTTGATCTTGCTGTCAGGGTCTTTGTCCATCACGGTCACCGTGTAGAACGGATGCTGGATGTATACCCTGTCGTTCGCATGGTTGTTTCGGATCTTGTTTTCGCTGTACACGATGCAGGGATACTGGAGCTGGAATCCCACTTTCGGCTGAAAATAGAGGTGGATCGACTTTCCGTTCTCCTTCAGCACTTCGCGCAGGAGCGTGTCAACCTTCAGCCGTGCTTCCATTCCAGAGCCCTCCCAAAGTCAGGATCAGACGCGGGTATTGCACCTTCACGCCGGTAACCTGCCATTTCTGTCCCATGAACACCGCATACCGGAGATCGTAGAGATGGTCGTTTGCAAACGGGTCCGCCAGAACGCTCAACTGGTTTCCAACCGTGATGTCGGGGTTCACCTTGTCCCCCATCTGCATCTGCCGTCCAAACTCCAGCACGTCCCCGTAATAGGTGCGTTCCGTAATCTTCTCGGTAAAAACGCTGGGGGGCGGTCTCCTCCACCTTATCTGCAAATCCCAGCTTCCCGCAGTATCTCATCTCTTCTCACTCCATTTTGATTTGTTGCAGCTAACTTTGAGCTCTGAAAAATCAGGCCTCGTCCGCAGCCACAGCGCAGGTGGTGGCGGTGGTGCCGTCGGTCACGACCACACCGGCAGCCATCAGGGCCACAGCAGGTAGGTCTTGTCGGCAGCCATCACGATCAGACGGCCCAGCTTAAAGGCCTTCTCCACGTCAGCCTTCTTGGCCTGAACCTTGTGGGCCTCGTCCTCGTACAGCTTCTTGTCGGTGTGCAGGTAGCAACGTAGTTTGCCACGTGCAGGTCATAACCGGTCTCGTAGATGGTGTTCAGCATAGTTCTATCCTTTCTCTTTAAGCAGCCCACTCAACAGCCATGGCGCTGAACGGGATGGTCAGAGCGCCGGAGCAGCGGGTCTCGATCAGGTACTTCTGGGCGTTGAAGTCGATGTCGAAGTCATCGAACATGGAAACAGCGCCGCCCTTGTCTGCGCCCACGGTGTAGTCGGCCAGGTTCACGATCAGGCAGACCAGGTCACCGCCCTTGGCACCCTTGCGGCCCTCCATCTCGGGAATGGTCACAATGTTCTTCACACGCAGCGTGCGGGCCAGAGCAGCCTCGTCAGCATACAGCGGGCGGCCGATTCCGTCCTCCAGCAGGAGCATCTCGGCCAGAGCGTCCTCGGTGGTGAACAGGGTGGGGGTGCCGGAGCCGCGGTACTCCTTGCGGCTGCGCCGGATCTGCTTGATCAGGGCCTTGTACTTGTCCTCCACGGTGGTCAGGCCGGTGGTCTTGCACTGGACCTTGATGGTAAACAGGTCGCTGTCGTTGAACACAGGCGGATGCAGTTCTCATCGATCTTGTCCTCAGAAGCAGCCAGACGGCCGTCGCCCAGCAGGTAAGCCAGAGCCAGCTCACGGTTCAGCTTCAGGCGCATCTCCTGCTTCAGCCATGCCACAACGCCAAAGCTGGTAATGTCGATCACGTCGTCGCGGTCCAGCTTCTGCTTCTTGTACACGGTGGTGGGGCTGGTGGAGCGGCGCAGCAGGCCAAAGACCTCTTCCTTCTTGAAGTTGCCCTTGAAGTAACCCTTGGCGCGGGCATCCTCCTCGGTCAGGTCAGCAAACATGCTCTTGAACCGGCTGAAGGGAATGTGGTGCACAGCGCCCATGACCACGCTCACCCAGTCGTCGGGCTTGTCGATGATGCGGGGCGTGGTGTCCAGCAGGTGATCCTCAGGGAACAGCCAGTCGATGTTGTCGATGCTGTGAGCCAGCTCGTCACTGTCCATGCCGGCATCCTCAAAGGCAGCCTTCATGGTGCCGTGGCTCTTTGCGGTCTTGACCACATTGTTGATCTCTTCGATGCTGTGCTTCAGCACAGTTGCGTTGGTATCCTTGTCGAAAACATTCTGCTTCACGGTATCGTCCTCCTCACCGTCATCGTTGTCGCCGCCTTCCTGCTCTTTCAGGGCCAGGCCCACCAGAGCGTGGCAGCACTCTTTCTGCTCGTCGGTCATGCTGTTGTAGACCTGTTCGAGCGTCTTGCCTTCGTTCTTTTCGTCCGCCATTTTGGCTTCCTCCTGTGTTGCTTCATCGTCGGTCACGGCATCGCCGCTGTCCGCACTGTGTGCAAGGTCTTCCAGCGGGTTGCCCTCGGGGTCCATGCCGTGGATCAGGCTCAGGCCGTCCTCGTTGTAGATAAAGGCCTCGCCGCCCTCGTAGTCCTCATCGGCGCTGTGCTTTACCACCTCGTCGATCAGGGCACCCGGGTTGCATCCGGCCAGCACCAGGCTCACTTCCCGGATAAAGCCGTGTTTCACGGTGCTGCCCACCTTCTTCAGGCCGTTGGCAAAAATGGAAAAGGCGCTCAGGTCGCCGCTCTCCACGCACTGTCTTGCGGTCTTGCCGGTGTCGGTGTCGTTGAATTTGGCATAGCAGTACACGCCGCCGGGCCGGTTCTCCAGCAGGCAGTGGCCGATCACGTTGTCCACGTTGGAGTGGTCGTGGTTGTACACCATGGGCACAACCTTGCCGCTGCACTCCTTAAAGGCATCCTGCGCGATCACCAGCCCGTCATAGCACCGGACGTTCGCTTTCGTCGCCCAGCCGCTGCAATCGTAGTCAAAATTAACCATTTTGATTTGCAATACTCCTCTCTACGGCATCCCGCCCTGCCGTGATTGTTTTGTTCTGCGCCGCAATTTCCTCACTGCTCTGGCTGATGTTTGCATTCCGCAGTTCATCTGCCTTGGGGTCCTTGCTGGGTTTCATGCCAATGGCCTGCCGGAACTCGTTGGAGGTCATGATCTCGTTGCGGGTAAACTTGTCGGCCATTTCGGCAACGGCGGAAACGGGGGTCAGCTTGAACGGATCACGGAAGTACATCACGGATTCCCGGTTTGCCCGGTCGTCCTCGGTCAGGAACTTCCGCCGGATCTCGTCCACGGCAGCCGCCACAATGGGTTCGATGGTACGGTTCTCGTAGTTGGTCATCACAGCATCGGAAGCAGTACCGTTCATGATCTCCGGGGTGATACCCATCTGGCTGTATGCATGTTGGTCAT
>ENA-OQMZ01000338-OQMZ01000338.1-human-gut-metagenome-genome-assembly--contig:-NODE-338-length-20508-cov-1.776900_pt1 | contig 20508 bp, 29 predicted proteins | sample MGYA00242621_ERZ504862 | MGnify/ENA primary metagenome ERZ504862 (study PRJEB26092, sample SAMD00036393) | human gut metagenome | host: Homo sapiens | study: EMG produced TPA metagenomics assembly of...
CGGAATGCCCACGGGTAGGGCGTTTGCGAGCAGGCTGAAGCTTTTGAAGGATTTTTCAGGGTATTCCCTATAGAGCATGACGGATGACCATATTCCATTGAAAAAAGTAAGATATCTTCGTAAGCAAAGTAACACCACTTACTTGGTCCACGAAGTCCACATACTTTTCTTTACAACAAAACAGACCTCACAGCCATCTCATGCCAATGACGATAATCCCCCATCGGCAAAACATGCTCCGACCACACTTTCCGGGTAAATTCCATCGTGCAAAAATGATGTACTCACCCCAAACAGCCCTCCGGCCTCATCGGCAGGAAACAGAAACCATCACCACATATTCCACACAATCCGGGACACGAAATAAAGTCAGCTCACTTTTAGAAAACAAACCGCTCAACCTACAGGCGGAACACTCGAAAGCCACCCAATACGCACCAATGTCATACAGATGAATGAATTTATCATTATTCTTTTCCCTGGCTAAAATTTCCTTATACTGATTCTGAATCAGATGCTGGAGCCGGATGCCTGACGGCATGAATGTGGTTCTACACATTATTATACATAAGATTTATATTATCAGATCGTTTACTTCCCCATTAATCAAGGAATAAGAATGTTTAACGTAGCAAATGAAGTTATTTCTTCTTCGGCTCTTCTATCACTTCTATCAAGTCCGGCGAAAGCGTCGCCATGGCCATGGCTATCACCCCTTGCAGACTGATAACCACACGACGGTCTCTCGCACCTTTCACCTTTACAAACACCCCCTCGTAGCCCTCGAAGTCACCACCCGTAATACGGACTTTCGTACCTTTACGCAGGTTCACCTCATCGGGACTGAAGAAGATAAGATGCTCGTCATACGTTCCAGCCACAGCGATAAACTGCCTCATCTGATCATCGGGCACAATGATTTTCTGCCCGTTGCGGATATCAATCATATATTGAAAATACGGAAGTTTGAACTTCACCTTCTGAAGTTCGGACTGGACGGAATGAACAAATATCAGATCACTGATAACGGGAACCAGCTCACGCCTCTTGCGCCCGTTCCTTATACGAACTTCGTAACGCATGGGAATGAAATTGTTGATTCCTTCTTTATCCAACAAAGCCTTGATCTGCATCCCCCGGCGATAAGTGGCACGCATGGCAAACCATTGCATTTTTTCACTTGAAAGCATAGTTATGGAGCTTTGAAGTACAGATATATATCTGCAATTCAATCAATTACGAGAAGTTTCGTAAAATACAAGAGGAATCGGCCTCTTGTGATTAAGCTGACCAAAGAAAAGCTATTTCAACAAATGGAGGATGGGAATCCGCACGATGTAGATGCAGCCTGTCGGGTCAACCGATGACCTTCCGCAGATTCCCGAACCGGACGGTTCTTATGTGTTAAATCAGAATTTATAATACCTATATATAAAAAAAGCGCGGGAATCTGTACCTGTTACTCGTCCCGCCCTACAAGGCCTTCGCATTGCCCAATCCAGTCTGAACGAGCAACGCAGAAGCCCACGCCGATATGTATAATGACACTTGAATGCACCTTTGACCGGCAAAGGCGCACCAAGGATATAAACATACCCCGCAGACACCTACTGTTGCTTTGTTTTGGCTGGATTTTAGAATTTGCGAAGTTCTGTAGAGCCAAGAACAAAACGTCAAGTAAACGTCTTTTCTATATATGTATATTTCCCACCTCCCTAACTTCCTTGCGGAAGTACCGGCGTGGAAAACGTGGCAAAGATAGCAATTTAATAAATAGGACGAAAATATATTCCGCTATTTTTAGTGATGTTTTCTTGATTACATCAAAAAACAAACAAGAAACAAGATTATCGGTATACTTACCTTGATACAAATTCTTCCGGACGCATCATCGCCCAGATGGTAAGATATAAGATACAGCAAACAAGGCTACCTGGTACTCGGTACATGCCTACCTGCCTGCATCATATGCTTGCCCGGTTCTTGGTATGAATTTGGCTTGTTCACCGCATCTCCCTGACGGATGCAAAAACGTCACGCAGCAACATAGCCGTATTTGTTTATTCTAGCCATATCTTCCTTATATTTAATTATCTTTCTGTTGAAACTATGATTGTGGAAAAATTAACAATAAAAAAGGCGTGAAACCAAATGGAATCACACCTAAACTATTAATTAAGAGATTAATCAAACGGCAAGTAATTCTTTTCCCAAAAGATGGAGAGCCTCTTTAATCTGCATCTTCCTTATATCACTCGGCTTTTAATTACCATAGATATACTTGGAAAGAAGACTCTTGTTTATTCCCATACTACGTGCAACCTCTGACACATTTAGTTGAGGGAAACGTTTAAATATCATTGCTATCTCATTTTCATAATCCGGCTCCGCTGTATCGAAAAAACTGGATATATGAATATCCTCATCCAATGATTCCCAACGAACATCGTCACCAAACTTTCCTATCTTGAAATCAAGGCGCTCTCTGTCACTTGCATCCTTCAGCAAAGGGAATGCCTCTAAGGGACGGCTGAAAGTTTCTCCACCATCCGTTTTCATATAAATGCGGTTAGCATCAAACCAAATGTCTTTTATTGTATCCATAACTTTCAGTTTTAATAATCATTCTCCATGATATTTTTAATTTTACTAATACAATATAGAGATAAATATTTATCCCCACAAATAAATAAGCAAAAAAAATAGCGACAACTCTTTTCGAACCACCGTTCCATAACCTATGATGTACAAAGGAACTGATTTCCCTCCTGTTTTCCTAACAATCATCATCCGGCACACGGGTTCTTGCGTGTCAGAGCAGAGCTGCCATTTAATCGGAAAGATAATAATTATCTAAAGAATATATTTGTAGTTAAAAAGTTTCCTACACAAGAAAACTTATCTTATTTTTGTGGTATGAATACGAATTTGACAAAAATAGGAGAACTTTTTGGCCCAATGCCGAAAAAACAAAGGATTGACACAAGAAGAAGTCGGGGTGATGATTGGCGTCCAAAAAGCAATGGTTTCCAAAGTGGAAAACGGTCTGTGTGTTAATTTTGGCACTGTCAACCGCATAGCGGAGGCGTTGGGTGTCGAACCGATAGTGGCGCTCAAGTCCAAAAAGAAAGCGGACAAGAACCTAATCGATTATGTGATGACGTCATTGTCGAATTTGCGCGCCGTCACGATTTGACAATCCGGGAGGCAAGCAATTATATCAGACGTTTCAAAGGCATTGATTTTCTCACCGAATTTTACGATGTGGAACACACGCTTTCTTTTAACGACTGTGTGGATGACCTGACCATCGTCTGCCAAAACAATGGAGGAACATTGCGATGATACTTTACCACGGTTCAAATATGGCAATCGACGGCATCGACCTCAACAGATGCCGCCCCTATAAGGATTTCGGCAGAGGATTTTACCTGACCGACATTAGGGAACAGGCCCAAAGGATGGCCGCAAGAACAGCGCGGATGTTCAGCGGAAACCCCACTCTGACTATGTTTGAGTTTGACCTTGAAGAAGCGCAGTCGAGCGAATTGAAAGTCAAGGTTTTCAAGGAGCCAGACTGGGAATGGGCACGTTTTGTCATGTCGAACCGCGATATAAACACTACTCAGCCTTGCCACGATTACGATATCGTAATTGGCCCTGTTGCCGATGATACCATTGCGCGCTTGCTACGTTTATACACCGAGAATTTTATTAACGAAGAACAACTATTGCACGAACTGACATTTTCGAAAGTGACTTCACAATATTTCTTTCACTCAGAGGCAGCGATTAAAATGCTGAAACGACTATGAACACGAATACCGCAAAATTCCTCTTTGAAGGAATATCCGCCGATGTAGTCCGTTACTTGGTGGAACGTAATGATATGGATTTGCAGGAAGCCATCTCCACATTCCACAATTCGGAGACATTCGTCAAACTGGAAGACTTCTCCACCGGCCTGTATATCGAAAGCCCGGCATACGTCTATGACCTGCTGATGTCGGAACTGAAAAACGGAAAGCTGGTGCAATAACAATAGGGCATTATTTATCTTCTGGTCATTTTATTCTTCAATCCATCCTACAATTTCCTGTGAAAGCGGACTGGTAGTAGAGCCGATTGAGGCAACCCATCTACCATTTTCATCAATCAGAAACTTATGAAAGTTCCACCCTATCTTAGCATCCGAAACCCCGTTTTCACTTTTATGCGTAAGCCATTGATAAAGGGGAGCTATATCTTTCCCCTTTACAGATATTTTAGCCATCATAGGAAAAGTCACTCCATAATTCAACGTACAAAACTCCTTGATTTCTTCATTCGTTCCGGGTTCCTGATGCAGGAAATTATTGGCAGGAAATCCGATAACGACAAAATCATCTTTTCCATATTTCTCATACAACTCCTCCAACTTGGCGTATTGGGGAGTGAAACCGCATTTAGATGCCACATTGACTACCAATACTTTCTTACCCTTGAACGTGGAAAGTGGCAAGTCCTTCCCGTCAATAGTCTTGACCGTAAAGTCATAAAAACTTTTTTGCTGTGCACCAGCTACGATGTAATCATGGTTACAATTATGCTTAATATAAATGTTTTCATTTGAAATGCTATTTTATAATAGAACAATTCATGAAATTGAAAAGTTTTCTCTGAAAGAAAAGATTGGCGGATACCTATCGGACAGCTTCCTCCATGTTACCAAAAAGAAAGAACCTTTGTTTTTTGGAGAAGCAGGGAAAAGAAAGTATCTTTGTATGCTATACATATCTCTTTTACCAGAGTTTATTCATAAAAAAACAATATAACTAATGGAATATGCACCTTCAAACAGGAAACGATTGCCATACGGTATGATGAACTTTGCAGACATCCGTTTCGACAATTATTATTATGTGGACAAAACCGCCTTCATCCCACTGATAGAACAGTCGGACCGGTTTTTCTTCTTCATCCGTCCCCGGCGATTTGGCAAAAGTCTGACCTTGAGCATGCTGCAACATTATTATGATGTACGCACCCGCGATAAGTTTGACGCCCTGTTCGGAGACTCTACATAGGAAAGCACCCCACGCCGGACCGCAACACCTATCTGGTGCTGAAACTCAATTTTTCCGGTATCAGCGGGGAATTGCACAACTACCGTCAAGGGATGGACGCACATTGCCAGACCATGTTCGACTATTTCTGCGATATCTATGCCGACTATCTCCCACAAGGTATCAAGGAGAAGCTGGATGAAAAATCAGGAGCGATAGAACAATTGGAATATCTGTTTACGGAGTGCAACAAGACTGAGCAGAAAATTTATCTTTTTATCGATGAGTATGACCACTTTACCAATGCCATTCTCTCCGATGCCGAAAGCCTGCACCGATACACTGAAGAAACACACAAAGAGGGTTACCTGCGCGCATTCTTCAACAAAGTGAAAGCCGGAACTGATTCCTGCATCAAGCGTTGCTTCATTACCGGAGTAAGCCCCGTAACCATGGATGATCTCACCAGCGGATTCAATATAGGTACCAATTACTCCCTCTCACCGGAGTTCAACGAAATGACAGGGTTCACAGAAAAGGAAGTGCGTGAGATGCTGACGTATTATTCCACAAACAGTCCGTTCAATCATACCGTCGGCCAACTGATAGATATCATGAAGCCGTGGTATGACAACTACTGCTTCGCACCGGAATGCTACGGAGAAACTACCCTGTACAATTCCAACATGGTTCTCTATTTTGTCAAAAACTATATTCTGCGCGGCAAAGCGCCACAGAAAATGATAGAAAGCAACATACGCATAGACTACGAAAAACTCCGGATGCTGATTCGCAAGGACAAGGAGTTTGCTCATGATGCATCCATCATACAAACCCTGGTAAGTCAAGGATATATCACCGGAGAACTGAAGGATAGCTTTCCGGCTGCGAATATTGTCGATCCGGACAATTTCATAAGTCTGCTCTATTATTTCGGTATGCTTACCATCAGCGGAATGCATAAAGGAGAAACCAAACTCACCATCCCCAACTAGGTGGTACGTGAACAACTCTTTGCCTACATTCTGGATACTTATCATGAAAACGACTTGACTTTCGACAGTTATGAAAAGAGGAAGCTTGCCTCAGGGCTGGCTTATGATGGCAAATGGAAACCTTATTTTGAATACATTGCCGGATGCCTGCACCGTTATGCCTCGCAACGGGACAAGCAGAAAGGTGAATATTTTGTTCATGGTTTTACTCTTGCCATGACCGCACAAAATCCTTTCTATCGTCCTGTGTCCGAGAAAGACAGTCAGGAAGGATACGTCGACCTGTTCTTGCATCCGTTATTGGATATTTACAAAGACATAAGTCACTCCTACATCATCGAACTGAAATATGCCAAAGGAAAAGACAGTAGCGAACGGATAGAACAATTAAGGCGACAAGCATTGAACAAGCTGAACGCTACGCTTCAAGCGAGTCTGTGCAGAAAGCGATAAGCCCTACCATGCTACATAAAATCATTGTTGTATACCGAGGCATGGAAATGGTTGTTTGCGAAGAATTGTAATCGATAAGAGGCAGTGTCTGCCCTTACAATGGAAGCATTCATTCGTCCGTTCTATCCACGTTTTCATCGAAAGTACAAAATTGTTGCTTCTTGTCGCATTTGTAATTACAAAGATAAGATGCCATTTTTTCGATGATTTTTCGTATCAGTTTCTTCTGCATCAGCACATTACCATTCCAAATCATGCACAGTATATTACTGTAAATCAACGATATACTGTGTAAATAGATTCCAAGTCCCCTTGAAACGGTTTGCCATTCTCCGCTGTCAAATTCGGCTTGACGTATACAGGTTGTTTTAATTCCTGTGCCATAGCTGTGGTCGCTTCCTTGCAAGAGAGCATAGCTGTGGCATATTTTGTCTGGCTGCGTTCGTTGCTTCGCCTAGGTGAAGAGGCGATTTCACTTTAGTGAACAGCCATTTTCACTAGGGTGGAATAGTTGCTTCACTTAGGTGGAATATCAAACGGAACGGAGTGAAGATACGATAGAAACAGGTTCTTATTACATACGCAACAAGGTTCAATAGCCGAAACAAACAGTATCCTGTCAGATATGAACTATGATGCCCACGAGTAGCCGGGAGGCAGTGAGGGGCTGACTCTACATCTTGTCCGCTGGTATTCCCGAATGCGAGCATTCCCAAAAACGGATTTGTTTCCCCACCGACATACCAATTGAAGGGGATTTGAGAGACTTTTACACCGGAAGTGATTAGTAATGTGCATTTTACTGTGACAGAGCGTTTTTGTGCTTTATGTATATCCTTATGCTAAAACCGAAATTTAAGTAAGAATAATCTATCAGAGGCTTTGTTTCTTCTTATTACGAATAACAGACATATCACTTTTATCAGTTCGAAGGAATCCCTGTCCTGTTTCTGTTAAGGAAAGCTGCCAATGTATTCCTGCTCACTTTCAATTTCCTCGCCATCTCCGCCTTACTGGTTCCCGCCTCCAGCATAGCCTTAATTTTTTCTTCTTTTCCCGTAAGTTTATATTTCGAGTTATGTCCTCCCATGGGACGTCCCAACTTTTGTCCGGAGGCGATTCTGCGTGCAAGTCCCTCACGGGTACGTTGGGAAATCAAGTCGCGTTCTATTTGTGCGGAAAGGGAAAAAGCGAATGCCAATATTTGAGATTGTATATTATTTCCCAGCTCATATTTCTCTTTCACCGTGAGCAGGATGACATTTTTCAACATACATGCATTCAGTATACTCATTACTTCCATCAATCTTCTTCCCAAACGAGAGATCTCCGACACAATCAATGTATCCCCTTTCTTTATTCTTTTCAATAGTACGCCAAGCTTTCTGTCTTTGGCTGACCGTGTTCCTGAAACCGTTTCTTCCACCCACACATCAATTGGAAATCCCTTTGTTTGGCAAAACGATTTATCTCGAACCGCTGGTTCTCTACAGTCTGTTTATCAGTTGAAACCCGAATATACGCATATATCATAGCTGCATCATTAAGTTTTTTATTGAATAAGGAACGCCAATCTAATTTATATTATCAGAGGAGGAAAGTTTCACCGGATCTTATTGAGGTTTTCTAAGAAGAATTAAGTATCTCCAACTATTCAAGCTCAAAAAACAGACAAATCTGCTTAATCCTTGTCTTTACAAGATAAAACGATTGTCCAATAGAATGAAAAAATTGTCTATAACAATAGTATAAAATACTGATAATCAATATTATTATGTTGAAAATGGATTGATCATCTTTAAGACGATTTTCGCAGTATAATAGATTTTTCTTTTATCTACTTAATGGTTTGTTCACTTACTTTGCATCTGTTGACATAGTTGATACTGAAATAAAAACACAGATATAGTATGAAAAACAAATTGCAAATAGTATGGAGCAGCATTGCTATAATAAGTGTATGCGCATGTAGCACACCTTATACACAACCTGATGCTCCTATCAAAGAAGTTCCTTTCACCCAAGTTCATTTAGATGATAATTTCTGGTCACCGCGGATTGAAACCAACCGCACCGTTTCCATCCCATCCGCTTTCAAAGAATGTGAAAAGAACGGCCGATTCGATAACTTTGCCATTGCGGGTGGTCTGATGAAAGGCGAGCATCGCGGTGACTTTTCTTTCGACGATACCGATCCCTATAAAATTATAGAAGGAGCTTCCTACTCGCTGGCCGTAAAATATGACGGGAAACTGGATCATTATCTGGACAGTGTAATCCATATCATAGCTACCGCACAGGAACCGGATGGTTATCTTACTACTTGTGTAACCAATCAATGTACCCGTTTATCCGGTTGGTGGGGCACGCACCGCTGGGAAAAAATCAACAGCCACGAACTTTATAACAGCGGTCATTTGTACGAAGCCGCCGTTGCTCATTATCGCGCCACCGGAAAACGTACATTATTGGATGTGGCTATCAAAAATGCCGATCTGGTATGTCAGGTCTTCGGACCCGGCGAAGGCAGATCCATCGTCCCAGCGGTCATCCTATCGCGAGATGGCTCTTGTCAAACTATATAAGGTGACAGGTGATGAGAAATATTTGCAGACGGCTAAGTATTTTGTAGAAGAAACCGGCAGAGGAACAGACGGACATAAACTGAGCGAATATAGTCAGGATCACAAGCCCATCCTGCAACAAGACGAGATAGTAGGTCATGCCGTCCGTGCCGGATATCTCTACTCCGGAGTGGCAGATGTAGCCGCTTTGACTCATGATACCGCCTATTTCAATGCCTTAACCCGTATTTGGGAAAATATGGCCGGCAAAAAACTCTTTATCACAGGCGGAATCGGTTCCCGCCCACAAGGTGAAGGATTCGGTCCGAACTATGAACTGAATAATCACACAGCCTATTGCGAAACCTGCGCCTCTATAGCCAATGTGTATTGGAATCATCGTATGTTTCTCGCTACGGGAGATGCCAAATATGCGGATGTGCTGGAACGCGCGTTGTATAACGGGGTCATTTCGGGCGTATCACTCAGCGGTGACAAGTTCTTCTATGACAATCCGTTGGAATCCATGGGGCAGCATGAGCGCCAACACTGGTTCGGATGTGCCTGCTGTCCGGGCAACATAACCCGTTTCATGGCTTCAGTACCTTATTATATGTATGCCACTCAAGGCAATGATGTGTATGTCAATCTCTTTATCCAAAGCAAGGCGGATATTGAAACGGAAAGTAATAAAATAAATGTGGAACAAACTACAGGCTATCCGTGGGACGGAAAGATAAGTATTGCCGTCACTCCCGAAAAAGAACAGGAGTTTGCTTTGCGTGTGCGTATCCCCGGATGGCGCAAGACGCTCCCGTACCCACAGATCTCTACTCATTTACAGACAAGGCTCAGGCTTACAGCATTTCTGTGAACGGTTCCAAAGTCAATGCGAAGCAATATGACGGTTATGCCACCCTTGTACGCAACTGGAAAGCGGGTGATGTGGTTGAAATCAATCTTCCTATGGAGGTACGTCGTGTGAAAGCAAATGACCAAGTAGAGGATGACCGTGGCAAACTGGCTATAGAACGGGTCCTATTATGTTCTGTCTGGAAGGACAAGACCAGGCCGACAGTACTGTATTCAACAAATTCATCCCCGACGGTACTCCGATGGAGGCTTCTTACGATGCCGGTTTGTTGAATGGCGTAATGGTGCTGAGCGGTACAGCTAAAGAAATTGACAGGAATGGTAAGGTAAAAGATGTTCCCTTCAAAGCAATTCCTTATTCTACATGGAACAACCGCGGTGCCGACCAGATGGCTGTATGGATTCCCGAAGCGCCGAGTATGCCCGCCCCACTCCGGAAGCTACTATTGCCAGCAAAGCACGTACTCTGATGATACAGGCTCCTATACAGAAAGATGCTCCCGAATCGGCTTCGGTGGAAACATGGGCATGGGGGGTAAATGACCAATGGGAACCTAAACGCTCATCGGATATCTCGAAACCTTACCACTATTGGTGGCTGAAGAACGGTACTGTCGAAACACTGGCTTATGAATTCGACCAGCCTTATACCGTATCGAACGTACAAGTGTATTGGTTGGATTTTGACCATTATGACGGGGATTTCCGTGTGCCGGAAAGCTGGAAACTATATTATAAAGAAGGCGAAGTTGGAAAGAGGTAGAGGCGTTGACTGAATATACTGTAAAAAAAGATTGCTATAATAGTTTGGATTTCAAACCTGTCAAAACAAAGGGGCTTAAAATTGCAGCACAATTGCAGAAAGGAGCTTCGGGAGGGGTGATTGAATGGAAAGTGAACTGAATGAACATATAAACCTTTTAAATAAAACTGTATGATGAAAACACATGACAATCGGGTCTTGTTCAGCAAAGCATTGCTAAAGGCCGCAACCTGTCTTTTCCTTACTGCGGGTGCAGGGATGAGCCTGTATTTGCACTGCCGGGAACAGCAGAGTCTATGAAAATGGAAATTACACAGCAAACTGTAACAGTAAGCGGTGTGGTGAAAGACAAGAAAGGGGAACCTATCATTGGTGCCAATATCATGGAAAAAGGAACGACCAACGGTACCATTACCGATTTTGACGGTAAATATACGCTGAAGGTAAAAAGTGCCCAGTCCGTTTTGACAATATCTTATATTGGTGTATAAGACCCAGGAAATTCCAGTCGGAATGGTGGTAAGAAAGATATTACCCTGCAAGACGATTCCGAACTGATGGATGAAGTGGTTGTAATCGGTTATGGTACGCAGCGCAAGGGAGATGTAACCAGTGCGGTGGCTTCTGTGAAGGCCGAAGACTTTACAGCAGGTAAGATTGGAGATGCAGCCGAACTGATTAAAGGTAAAGTGGCAGGATTGACCATTGCGAAAGGCTCCGGTGATCCGAATGCGGAATCTACAATTCGTTTGCGTGGTGTGATTTCATTGCAGGGAGGCTCTACTCCATTGGTATTGGTGGACGGAATAGAAGGTGGTTTAGGAACGGTTTCCCCCGAAAACATAGCTTCTATTGATGTGTTGAAGGATGCTTCTGCGGCAGCTATTTATGGTACACGAGGTGCTAATGGCGTTATTTTGATTACTACAAAAAACGGCCAGCGCGAGTCGCGTACGGCTGCCAATTATTCCGGGTATATGTCTCTTTCCAAGTTTGGCAAGACGCTTGATTTCTATGGAGCAGAGGAAATCCGTCAGGGATTGACAAACTATGCTGATAAAGGGTATGATACGGATTGGTTGGATGCGGTATCCCGTACTGCATTTACTCATAACCATAATTTTAATATTTCCGGAGGATCAAAAAATACCACTTATTCTGCGGATTTTACGTATCGCAAAGAGGAAGGTGTGTTGCTTGAGACCTATAATGAAGAGATGAGAATGAGGTTTGATGTTTCTCACTGGATGTTAAATGATATGTTGAAAGTGAATTTCAATATGGTAAAGACATTCCATAAGAATGGTCCGATTGATGCGGCAGGTCTGGGTATTTACCGACAGGCTATTATGCGTAACCCTACTGAACCCATCTGGAATGAGGATGGAACTTTTTACGAGAATTTTGCCGTAAATTATTATTATAATCCGGTAGGTATCATCCGTGAACAGGATGGTAAATACAATAGTGAGAATACCCGGATGACGGGGAATATCACCTTTGAACCGATTAAAAACTGGCAGACCAACCTCATGTTAAGCCGTAGGGTTACTAGTGATCATAATCGTGGATATTATACTTCCGAATATTTTTCACAGAAGAGCGAGAATCACACAGGATATGCTTATCATTCTCAGAATGAATATACCACAGATAATCTGGAAGTTACTTCTAAATATAATCATACTTGGAATAAACATCGTTTGATGCATTGGTGGGCTATAATTACCAGTATAATGTAAATGAAGGTTTTGGAGCTAATAACTATGATTATCCAACAGATTTTTATCTTTGGAATAACTTGGGATTAGGTACAGCTTTGAAAGATGGAAAAGCCGGCATGAGCAGTTACAAGAATGACAATACCTTGATTGGTTTCTTCGGACGTGTGAGCTATGGTTACGATAATAAATATAATGTTCTGCTGAGTGTACGCCGTGAAGGCTCTTCCAAATTTGGTGAGAACAATAAATGGGCTACTTTCCCTTCTGTTTCTTTGGGATGGACTATCAGTAACGAAAAATTCATGGAAGGCCTTACGTGGCTGAATAACTTAAAGTTACGTGCCGGTTATGGTGTGACAGGTGTCATTGTAGGTGACTCTTATAATTCATTAACCCGGTATGAGTATGGTTCTCCTTATTTCTATGATAATGGCGTCTGGCATCAGGGGTTAAGCGTAAAATCCAATCCTAATCCTGATTTGAAATGGGAAACCTCCAAGGAATTTAATATTGGTCTGGACTGGGCTGTATTGGATGAACGCTGAGTGGTTCTATTGATGTATATCAGAAGAAGACTTCGGATATGCTGTATGATTTTACGGTACCGACTCCTCCCAATTTGTATAACAAGACTTTGGCTAATGCCGGCAAGATGCGTAACCAAGGTATTGAAATTGCTGTCAATGCTATTCCTGTACGGACAAAGGATTTTGAATGGAAACCACAGTTACCGCCTCTCATAATGCGAACAAATTATTGAGTCTTTCAAATGACTTGTATGAGACTTCAAATCAGATAGATCATGCTTATTTGGGTGAACCTATCAATCTTTCTACCAGCGGATGGAAGTGGGGAGATCTATTGGGACAATTTTATGGCATGAAGTCCGTTGGTGTTTCAGAGAATGGCTTATGGCTGATTGAAAATGCAAAGACTGGTGAGATTGAAGAGTTTACAGACAATATGCTGTCTAATGATACTACCGTCAATATTTAGGGAATGCTCTTCCTAAATTGTATTTGGGATGGAACAACTCGTTCAGATATAAAAATTTTGATTTATCTTTCCAGATGACAGGCCAGTTTGGTTTTAAGATTCTGAACGAGCCTCGTGCTTATTATGAGAACAACTCGATCGCTTATAATCGCTTGAAATCTGTGCAAAAGGCTCCTTATGGTGGACAATATACCTTATCAACAGCCCAAAAACAGACTTTTGTAAGCTATTATTTGGAGGATGGTGATTTTTTGAAAATGACTAACATTACGTTGGGCTATAACATTCCATTGAAAAGCAGTAAGTTTGTGAAAAATATCCGGGCTTATGTTTCTGCCGATAATTTATTCTGCATTACCGGATATGATGGATTGGATCCTGAAATGTCAAATGGTGATATTTGGTCTTTGGGTATTGACTGGCGCGATAAATATCCTTCTACCCGTTCATTCACTTTCGGTCTGAATGTATCTTTCTAACTTTTAAATGAAGAACTAACATGAAAACAATATTCAATAAAGCACTTTGGGCTTCAGCGATAGGAGCTTGTACCTTGTCTTTGGGCAGTTGTACAGATTTGAGCGAAACGATTTATGATACGATTGCTTCCGAGAAGTATGAGTTTACAGAAAAAGACCGGGCGGCCATGTTTGCTCCGGTATACAGCAGTCTTCGTGATGTGTATTGGGGATGGTATAGTTATGCCGATATGATGGACCAGTCGTCCGATTCATGGTGTATTCCTTATCGGATCAGTATCGGCTGGGGGGATTTGTACGTGTCTATGCACAAACATCAGTTCCATTCACAGATAGCCCATTTCAATGATACATGGAACCGTAACTATGCCGGTATCAATGCCTGTAACAAACTGTTGGCAGATGAAGTCATTGCTGCTGATATAACCACTTCTTCGCAATTAAGGCTTATCGCGCTCTTTATTATTATATTTTATTCGATTTGTTCCGCAACATCCCATTGGATACGCAATATGAACATGAAGACGGATGGTTGCCCGAACAGGCCAACTCCCCAACAGATGTGGGATTTCCTGATCAGTGAGTTGACGGATGTAAAGGGGAAATGTGGAACAAAAGTAGAAATGGGTAAGCTGAACGACTATGCCATCAATATGCTTCTGGCAAAAATGTATTTGAACCACAATGCATGGTTCAATGATTACTCTGATAATTCTTATTACGGAAAGGCTATTGATGAGGTAAATGAAGTGATTAACAGTGGCAAGTTCTCTTTGGCTCCGAATTATTCGGATAATTTTAGAGAAGATATTTCCGGTTCGCCTGAAATTATCTTTGGTATTCCGTTTGAGTTTAAATACGCCGGAGGTAACTATATGGCAAATATGTGGATGCATGTAGCCGGACGTGCAACGTGGCAGTTTAACGGATGGGCTACCGGTGGAGCGGCTGTTCTTCCTCAATTTCTGGAAACATACGATGAAAAAGACAGTCGCTATAAAGACTGTTGGATATCAGGACAGCAATATGACTATGCCGGTGCTCCCATTTATGTGGACAGTGAACCGTTGGTATATACCTCGGGAATTACACAGTATAGACAACCCCGGTTGCTATCCCTTTGAAAGTGAACGCTTGGTGAAATATGAAATACTTTCAGGCGACTATGGAACTTCTTATGATGATGTGCCTTTCTTCCGTTTGGCTGATGCTTATTTTATTAAAGCGGAGTGCTTGCTTCGTTTAGGTGGTTACAATGGAGAAAGCGAGCAAGTGGCGGCCGATTTGGTAACAGCTGTACGCCAACGTGCCTTCAAGTCCGATCCCGGTAAAGCAACGGTTACTGTAGCTCAATTGAAGGGTGGCAGCCGTTATAACTACGGACATCGGGAGAATCAGGGAATCATGGGAGAAGCCGATAACTGGATTATCACAGAAGAAGGGGGCGATGATATTGAACTGGGTGGTTTGTTGGACGAACTGGCCTGGGAGTTTGTGGCAGAGCATCACCGTCGTCAGGACTTGATCCGTTTCCGTATAAACGGAACCAATCAGAATGTATATAATGGCAAGTCATGGTTTTGCAAAGATGCGAAGACGGATAAGACAGACAGGCATTGTGATATTTTTCCGTTACCTAAGTCTGCATTGGATGGCAACATTAAGTTGAAGCAGAATCCGGGATATTAGATTAAAAATTATAAAATTAAAATTATGAGAAAGTATATTCTTTTCATATATATGGTTTGCCACTTATTGCATGTTTATGCAGGGAATTTGGAAAATAAAATAAATTCTTCATATCCACATTTGGTCAGGGTTTCAATGATAAAAACTTTAGGCTCTCATCAAACTCCGGTGACAATAGAGGTATCATCTCCAGTGAGAGGCATCATCTCTAATTATAATGGGATAAACTCAATAGTAGAAACCCCTGTTATTATCGGTCCCAATTTAGTAATGTTATCTTTTCGAATATCTGGACCTTTTGAATCAGGAGTACACTATCGTAGCTTGCATATAACTAATAGTTTAGGATATGATAAAATTGTAAAAATTAGTTCAATAGATACGTTTCAAGATGTAATACCATTGGATCCTAATGCTACTACAGTAATAACTATAATGATAACAGATTAATAAAAAGAATAGTACGATGAAAAAGAATTTTATATATGCTTTAATTGCTTGTTTCACTCTGTCACTGGCTGCATGCAGTACGGATCCGGAGGATGCTACCAGCAAGCATGTGTACGGGGAGAATGAAAACCCCTATCTGAAGACGAATGCGGATGCTGTGGTTTCTACCAAAGCAGAGTTTCCCATCAGCGTTTGGAAGCGAAGACGGTTAAACTGACTGATTATGCAGAAAAGTTTCATACGTATTTGGGAATGACGGTAGATGAGACGTTGGCTGCATTGTCTAATGGGAGTGTGGTGTTTTATCCTATCAATATATCGAAAAACTGTTGGAATAGAACAGCTCCTACCAAGGGTACCAACGGTTGGTACTATAATACGGCAGGCGGTGTTTGTGATGCAGCTTCTGGTATAGCTAGTATTGAGTTGGATGCAACAAAGAAGGAGCTGGTTCTTAATGTGCTCGAAACCGCTTCTGTAGGTACAATTATGTCGATTAATGTCGGATTTGCTATAAACAATGGTGCCGACTTTGATGATTATATTCGTTTTTCTTTTGATGTAACTGTTACTGACCCCTCTAAAATTGTAATAAGTGGTACATTGGCAGCAGGAGATTATGCGGGATTTTCAATCAACTTTGCAGATTATGCCGATGCTATAGAACCATGTATCGGATTATCCGTAGACGAATTTTCAAAACAAGTAAAGAACAGCGGAGATGCTAGAGGTGACTCTTCCATAACTCCTACAATTGCTATGTACCCCGTTAAGGAAGACGGGACTTGGGATGAAACTAGCGAGTATACAGCCAATGGTCTTGGTTATTGGTTTGACGGAAAATCGAATGTTTCATCGTATGGAGATAATTGTGTCTACTTTATTGAATCTGGTGAAGGAAGTGTTTTTGTGGGACGCTATGTTAATATTGCCTCAGGAACCACTATAAAGGCGCATTTTGTATATGCGATGATAGAGGATCATAGCCGATATGTTGAATTTATTGTCTCGGGAACAATGGAATAATATACTTGGTAAACAATGGAATCTGTTCTTCATTGGAACAGGTTCCATTAATAGTATTAAGTCAGGAGGACTTTGGATAATATGGTACCGGATATTTAGGGTAGACACTGGAAATAGGTATTCCTATTCGCTCTTCCACCCGATAAAAAATAGTCTAAACGAATGGAAGAATAGTACAACCGCCTAACTGTCAAATCCATAAAATGAGATTTATTGGACGATTCTGCCATTACATTATATTATATATTCCCTTTCTTGTAATTTTTTTATTTTACTTTTGCAAGTGAACAATGTATACAACCGATAGATTATGAAAAACAACAAGAAACTCTATCTTGCAATTTTATCTTTGCTTTTATTGATTGGAAATGCTTCATTTGCAGCCAAGGAAAAGAAATATGTACTCTCTTCACCCGATGGAACATTGAAAGTGGAAATCAGCGCCGGAAACGAACTGGCCTACCAAGTGATGCATGGAAATGATACAATTCTCTCACACTCTAATATAGGTTTGGTTCTGGAAAACGGAACTATAGTAGGTAAAACTCCCCGTATCACAGGGGAAAGAAGGAGAAAGATAAAGGATAACATAGAATCACCTTTTTACCGTTTCAAGGAGTTCGTTGCAACAGGCAACGAACTCGACTTGAAGCTGAAAGGCGGGTTCGGAATCATCTTCCGTGCATACAATGAGGGAGTCGCCTATCGATTCTATACCACACAATCTTCGGATATCATTATAAAGGAGGAACAGGCCGAGTTTAATTTTAAGGAAGATTATACGGCTTATCTTCCTTATACCACCAATGATAAAAAACCGATGGCGATGGCTTATCAGAATGTATATGACATCATTCCTCTGTCAAAAGCATAGCCTAAACTGGCTTTTCTTCCGGTTACCGTGGATTGCGGCAGCGTAAAACTGACCCTGTTGGAGTCCGACCTCGAAGCTTATCCGGGCATGTTTGTGCAGTCACAGCAGGGAAAGTATGGATTGAAAGGTGTCTTTGCTCCTTATCCGGCTAAAACAGACTTTTATCCTTGGCGGAAGCAGGAATATGTAACTGAAACTACCGATTTTATATCCCGTAGCCGTGGCTCCCGTTCCTATCCGTGGCGTGTGTTGGCCATTACGGAGAAGGATACGGATATGCCGGTCAACAACCTGGTCTATGCTCTGGCTTCTCCCAACCGTATCGGTGATACCTCATGGATAAAGACAGGCAAAGTGGCATGGGATTGGTGGAATGACTGGAATCTGAAAGGAGTGCCGTTTAAAGCCGGTATCAACATGGATACGTATAAATATTATATCGATTTCGCCAGCCGGAACGGATTGGAGTTTATTGTGTTGGATGAAGGATGGTATGATCCGAAGAGCGGGGATATGCTGACCGTTATTCCCGAACTTGATTTGACGGAGCTGATAGCATACGGCAAATCCAAAGGGGTGGAAATAGTGCTTTGGACGGTGTTTAATGTACTCGACAGCCAATTGGAAGCAGCTTGTAAGAAATATGCGGATATGGGAATCAAAGGTTTTAAGGTGGATTTCCTGGATCGTGATGATCAGACTGCCGTCGAAATGGTGTATCGCATCGCTGAGATGACGGCCCGGTATAAATTAACCCTTGATCTGCACGGCATTTACAAACCGACAGGTATCAACCGTACCTACCCCCATATTATCAATTTTGAAAGCGTGTTCGGCATGGAAGAGGTGAAATGGACGGATATCAAGAATAATATGCCTCTTTATGATGTTACTTTCCCCTATATCCGTATGATGGCGGGACCGGTGGATTATACGCCGGGAGCTATGCGCAATGCCACGAAGGCAGATTGGCGCGCCATGTATTACACACCGGCCAGCATGGGAACCCGGTGTCATCAGCTGGCTGCCTATATTGTACACGATTCTCCTTTTACCATGTTGTGTGATGCGCCTACCAACTATCTGAATGAGCAGGAATGTGTGGATTTCATAGCTTCTCTGCCTGTGGAGGTGGATTCTACTTTTATTGCTTCGGGCGAGTTGGGAAAATATATTGTAACGGTGCGTAAGAAGGATGTGAACTGGTATATCGGCGGTATGACCAATTGGGATGAACGTGATGTGCAGCTCGATTTCTCTTTCCTTCCCGAAGGAATGTCTTATTACGGCTGTTTTGTTTAAAGACGGTGTGAATGCCAATAAGCAGGCCGAGGACTATCGCAAGGAAACCATCCGGATTGATAAGGACAGCCGGTTGACTTTGCATCTGGCATCGGGAGGCGGATTTGCCATGAAGTTGGAGCTTTGCCCTGTTCACGGACAGGTTACCAGTATCCCTGAAGGGAAAAATATTCCTTCTTTCTATCAGAAATACATAGAAACAGAAGGTCTGTATGTCACCTCTTCCGGAAGGTGAGCGATGAGGCCTTATTGAAAGCCTGTGATATCATCAGTTTGATGTTGGCAAAACGTCCGGATGTGAAGGCGCACATGGTGAAGAAAGGTTGCCACGTCATGGTTATCGGTAAGGATGAGGAAACTTGCGATTTGCCGGAGTTTGCCCATATCTGCAATTGTGAGGACAGCATTAAATATTGGAACTGGCGTGCCCGTGGTTTTGGCGGAGCACCGGAAGATGAATTTTCATCCAGTTGCGGAGAAGAGAATCTGCTGGCATTGCCGCAGGATAAATATGTAGGTGAGAATATCCTGATTCATGAGTTCGCTCACCTTATTCATACGGTAGGTATAGTGGGAGTGGAGCCAGACTTTAATGAGCGTTTGGAGGCACTTCGTCAGAATGCAATCCGGAAAGGGCTGTGGGAAAAGACGTATGCAGTGAGCAATAAAGAGGAATACTTTGCCGAGTGCGTACAGTCTTTCTTTAACTGTAACCGCTATGCCGAACCTGCAAACGGAGTTCATAACTGGGTGAACCGCCGCACGAAACTGAAGACGTATGATCCGGATATGTACCGGTTGTTGCAGGAATATTTTTATGAGATAGAAATTCCCATTCATAATGTGTGCATGAATAAGCGTCGCAGGGACAAATAGAATTTTGCTATATAGAGATGAATAAGATACGATTGGTTGTTGCTTCCTTATTGTTGGGAGCTGCTACAGGTTTTGCTCAGAAGCCTTTTAATGCTTCGGGTACGGGGAATCCCATTATTCCCGGATATTTTGCCGATCCCACGGTGAAGAAGTTTGGCGATACGTATTATATGTATGCCACTACGGATGGCAGTGGGGCCGGTTTCGGTCCTGCACAGGTGTGGACCAGCAAGGATTTTGTAACTGGACGTTAATGCCCATGAACTGGCCGGACAGTCATTGGATATGGGCTCCCGATGTGATGAAACAATATCGGATTGGGAATTTATTAGTTATTTTTATTGTTCAGCCTTGTATGATTCGATTGCGGGTCAGTGAAACGCCGTCGTTGGTCCTTGG
>ENA-OQMZ01000339-OQMZ01000339.1-human-gut-metagenome-genome-assembly--contig:-NODE-339-length-20497-cov-2.418360_pt1 | contig 20497 bp, 27 predicted proteins | sample MGYA00242621_ERZ504862 | MGnify/ENA primary metagenome ERZ504862 (study PRJEB26092, sample SAMD00036393) | human gut metagenome | host: Homo sapiens | study: EMG produced TPA metagenomics assembly of...
TGGTCGTACCGGACGGCATACGTTTTGAGACCGGCAAGCTGATGCCGGCTCGAGGACAGCGGCCCGGTGCACCGGCCGATCGATAGCGGTCTCAGGTTCACAGCGCAGCTTCTCAGGGCTCGCATATATAGGAAGACTTGATTGGCAATCGATTTTAATGAAGTCGGCAGCGCATGTCAGAGTTTTCAACAAATTTAACATGCCACCCTTTATATCCGCACGCGCGTAATTCAACTCATAAGGACCGGCTATCCCTTACCTGTGACACAATCTCAAACGCACAGAACAGAATCATCAGTCCAATCATCGCATAAGAGGCAGCCGAACCTTCAAGCACTATTCCACAAAGAACAATCTCCGCGCCGCCAATAAGAACTGTTATCAGGCGCTCTGCCTTTTTGCTCTCGCCGCTCGCATAAAAAGGCGGCAAAGCGCACAAGATCACATATAGCCGGGAAGGGAATACAGGATCGATAGTCCAAGCCCCCCATCAACCGCAGTGTTTTGCGTAAGAATCAACTGAACCCAAACGGCAATTATCACTGAGCAGGTTGTCGATAAAAGAAGACTAGAAATATAGCACGCAACAAAGTCCCGTCGCATTCGAACAGAGAAATCCGCGAACTCTCTTCGCCGCGTGGAAACAATAAGGTACACAGAAATTGCAATAGAACCAATCAGAGAAAACAGCGGAACAACCAGCAATTCAAGCTATTACCCCATCGATCAACCACACCCCCACTCCAATGAGCGGGAATTGTATCAGGGAGGACTGACCAAGCCGCCCATAGAATCAGAAATGGAAGAATAGAGAGGATGAAAGATGATAACACTGCAGTAATTTTTTTTGAGGCTCTCATCGATTCCGCATCTCCTTGCGCGCCCACATTCCACTCCGCCTTAAATCAAGTATACGTTTTGAGACCGGCAAGCTGATGCCGGCTCGAGGACAGCGGCCCGGTGCACCGGCCGATCGATAGCGGTCTCAGGTTCACAGCGCAGTTTCTCAGGGCTCGCATATATAGGAAGACTTGATCGGCAATCGATTTTAATGAAGTCGACAGCGCATGTCAGAGCTTTCAGCAAACCGCAGGTAAAATTCGTATACCAAAAATTGGTACACGGATTTACCTGCGATGTTCATGCTTGGTCAAAAGCCTATCAAGCGATATATCCATTATTTTAATGCGCGCGCCCGAGCTTTTGACTGAAGTGGCAGTCCGACCGCCGGCAGGCGGCCACGCTATATCCAAAGGCCACGCCTACTCCCCGTGCCCGGCTACGTCGACGACCCAGTGCTGCCCGTCGAGTTCCTGCCGCAGAGCTACATCAGGGACGTCTTATTGGGGGACGACCACATGGAACCCCGGGAGATCAAGCTGTACGGCTGATCCATTCGTCAACAACATGTCAAAGCCCCAAAACCCAACAGGATCGCGAACGAGGGGATGAATTGACCGCCCGGGTATTTGCGCCAGGGCGGTCAATTTTATCAACCATGGGTGCGATTCTGTGAGGCCATTTTTCTGGCATCCGCCGTTTGCTCCGGTCTCAACGCACCCATCGACCGTTCAGTAATCTTTGCGAACGCGACCACGTGCGCATTTGTCGAACAATCAAATGTCCGACAATGTCTGACGGAGCTGTCAGATATTCACGCACGAACAGGCGAGCTTCGCGAGCGATTGTAGCAACTAGTAGCCCCAGCTGCGTCTTTGGCGCAGGTTCGACGTCTGACATCTTGAATGTCTAACGTTGAACGAAGCTGGTTGATAACAAGCAGGTGGAATAAACATGGAGCCCGACACCTCTCGCGCAATCGGCGCGCGGCAAGGGTCTGGCCCATCTCATATGTTGCCAACGCTAACGGTGAACCTGAGCGCCCGGGCACATTCTTTGTTGGCTGAAACCGGCATAGCAACTAGCGGAAGGCATCATCGAAGGAGTGTGCTGGAAAGCACCCGTCTCCTTAACTGTTAGAAATGCAAGTTAATAATCTATGTGGTCAATATAATACCGTTAAACCCGCATATCGATACCGCTCAGCCATTCGCCTCGCCCCCGTCGCACGTATCTTCATCCGGTCTGTTACTTTTAATCTAACGATTCTTTGAGGAACGTAGGTGCTTCCAAATGTACTGTCGACTTCTTCTCAAACTGATCCTAAGAGACAGGGCCGCATGGATTTGTACGCTCGTTCTCGCTGCAGCCTTTTCCGTCCCCATTGCGTTCAATTCACCCATCTACGGGCCCTTCTTTATGAAGCAGGACATGCAGGGCTTTGTCGACGCATTCAATACGCGCGCACCCCAAGCCAGCGGCACAGACCTATCGCCAGAGCAGCAAGTCGACGCGGAGCTTGCAAGATACGCGAACGCCGCCCTCGCCGCTCAAACCGACGCCGCCTTTCTCGATTCTGCCGAGAGCTACTACGCGCTCATGGGCGAAGGCTTCCAATCCGGGTCCATCGTGGGAGGCCAAGAGACCAATGACGCGGCGCTCGCATATTGCCGTGCCCTGAGCAGCTCCGGCATCACGGATATCCCGGCCTCCGCAAACGACCTGCCATTCCTCTCCTTCCTGCCCTACGCCATTGCCACGGCGCCGTCCTTCCTTCCCTTCATCCCCTTCCTTCTCTCGTCGATACTCGTGCTCGGCGCCACAAGGCCTGCGACCCTGGCGGCAAAGCGCCCGTGCCCAAATTCCGGCGCCTTATCCAAACCGTGTTTTCGATAATTGGCGCGGGGACCGCGATGCTCCTCGCCGGCCTCGCACCCGGGGGCATTTACGCTTGGCCCTAAACGGCTTCGGGCAGATCGGGTACCGGTCGCCTTCTTCCATGACGGCGTGCTTGCCACCACGACCGCGGGAGACGTCTTCACGACCCTGCTTCTCGCGCTGCTTGCGGGCGGAACCTTAATATCCGTTTGCTCCGTCGTCCTATCGACCGCAACGAGGCGCGTCCTCGCAGGCCCCCTTACCTCCGCGCTGCTTGTCGCGGCCCCGGCATTCCCGTTACTGTCCGATTCGGCACTGGAGCATAACGCCGCGCTCAATCTCCTGCCGCTGGCCATATTCTCGCCTATCGAGCAACGGGTTACGTAGGATGCTTCCCAACAGAATTCATTGGCTCCGGTTCAAGCGGTGCATCGATGCTTGCCGTGGCCCTGATATACGTCGCGGTCTTTTTTGCGGTCGGCGCCGTTGCGACACGTTCGCCCAAACAGTCTGGACCCGCGAAAAAGCACCATGGGCTCGAGCTTCTGGACGTGAGCGTGGGATACGGAAGCACGACGATACTTTCAATCGGATCGCTTTTCTTGAGCCGGGAACGGCGGCGGGCCTCATTGCCCCCAACGGCTCGGGGAAAACCACCTTTCTTGAAGCGCTGTCGGGCCAATTTCCCACCCGTATCCACTCGGGAAGCCTGGTGGCAGACGGAATCAGCCAACGTCAATCAGCCGAATTTGCAGAACTCGTCTACCTGAGCTCTTCAGGCGACACGGATCTTTACCCCACGCTATCAGCCCTCGAGCACCTTGCTTTCGTTAGGGAGGCGTGGAAATCGGCCACCGACATCGACTCGCTCTGCAGCTCCCTCGGAATCTCCTCATATCTCGACAAGCCGACCCGTAAACTCTCGACAGGAATGAAGCAGCAGGTAAAGCTTGCCATGGCGATATCGACCGGTTGCCCGTACCTTATCCTCGATGAACCGCTGAACGGCTCGATCCGGGAAAACGGAAAACCTCCTGCGACGCGATGCGCAGCGAGGTGGCGCGGGGACGCAGCGTGCTCATTTCAAGCCATCTACTCGACGACCTGGCAGACCTCACCAACTCGTTCTACTTCATCGAAGCCGGCACGCTCGTGGAAAAGATCAAGTCGTCCTCGCAGACGCTCAAGCAGGAATACCTCGATACATACGAGGGAGGTGAATGACATGATAGGCAAGAGCTATGCAAAGATAGCGATTGTTGGCTCTGTACTTTGTCTTGCAATGGTGCTATGTGCATCATTTGCGAGGTATAGGTCCGAGCAGTCGTTCATCGATGGCGCTGAAATGGGTTTGGCATAGACGGGATGTATGTCAACGATGGCGCGACCAGGCCGTCTATGGCGATTCTTGCAGGCGAAGACATGGAATGGCAAATCTGTAATGACGATGGCTCTTGTCTGAGTGGTCGTTTGGCCGCAACGAGCGACCCGAATTCGTTCGATCTTCTCGACAATGATGGAGCGGATTGCGGTTCTGTTCACCTTTCATATGCATCGCGAGATGGGATGGACGGCATTCTCTACGTCTCCCACGAGACCGGCGATTTCAAGATGCGCAGGACTAACCGAGTGCCGGCTTTTATCGAGGAGTTAGAGTTCCCGGCGGTCTGCCGATTAGGCCGCCGGGGTATTGAACCCCGCATTCATCCGTACACACACGGATGAATGCGGGAAGTGTCCGGATGAAGGTGATAATCAAGGAAACAAAGCTGTTCTGCCTGGGACGGCTTTGGCCTGGACTTTAACCACAGCATCGCAATCGACACTTATCAGCTCGCGCAACGCGCATGGCCAAATCTCGGACGCTGGTGCATGGAGGACCTTCGAGATTTACTGGACATCCAAATCGACGACGCACACCGCGTGCTCGCCGACTGCGAAGACGAGATGGCTGTCTACAATGCGATCAGAAACGGCGTGAAGTCGGGAGAGCTTTCTGTGGAACCGCCGCGCCGTCGCGCGAGCCGACCGGGCAACCCGGGCAATCTGGTCCCGACTCTCCCGGTCGTATTCCTACGATATCGCCCCTAAATCACCAATGTGTCAGATAAAGAATGATGCAATGGCTGTGATCACGCTACGGCGGACGCAACGACTGCGCCTTTTTTCCTCTCCTTTAGTCCGACGATTAGGGTTGCCGTAAAGTAAAGGGCGGAAATGCAGTCTATGGCAAGCAAAACGAGTTCCTTGGGCGGTTTCAGCAAAAGGTCGCTAGCAAAGAGTAATGCAAGCAGGGCAAAGCCGATTGTGTTCAAGTATCTCGATTGATTTTGCGACAACATGGCAACTTCCTTTCAGAACATGCAAATGAAAAGTCGGTACGATGTCATTGCGGTTGCAAAAAAGCCGCCGCTAGGACCGGTTGTCACGAGACCGGCGATAACTTCAGCGGTGCCAACAAGCTAGAGATCGCGCAGGCAAGCCTCCTCCTTCGCGTTCAGCTTGACCTTGTGAGGGGCGGGGCGGTTATTTGCAGATCCGTGAGAATCGCACCACGCCTTGGAATATGAATCCGCGCAGCGCCCGCGCTCAAAAAAGGATATATCGTAATTTTCGTCGTAATTGACTCCGACGTAGATATCGCTGCTCTCGGCGGGAGATCCCTCGTCGGCATGGGCTGCCGCAACGGGTACAAATGGTGTCATGACAAGGGAGGGGCAAAGAGTTGCTGAGACGATGGAGGTAGGCATTTCTTCATGGCCGGCTCCTTAATCTGGCCTTTGATAGTTACTCGATGTCGCCTCCTTCCGCTTTATATCCGTTGTATTTGGCGTATTTCTTTAATAAGGCAAGAGGTTCTTCCTCTCCTTCGGATAAGCCGATGATGTTTCCTTGATCATCCAGTATGAATACGGACGGAATATGCTCAAGTTCGTATTCGTCATACACGGTATTATCTTAATCTATGTATATGGGAAAGTCTCCTTCATGGACCGAGGCTGAAATCCTGTCCCATTTTAATGGACAAAGATGAGGGATAAGCATTGTGTTGCGGTTTGATATTGACGGCGATTAAGGCGGCGAAACACGTCAGAGTCGCCAAAGTCAGTAAGGCGATAATGCATTTTCTCGGTTTCCAGCTCATGACAGATCCCTCTCTCATGGTGAAACGCATACGTTTTGAAACGGGATGCCGCTTCGATTCGTTCCGGACGCGGATGTGGACGTAACTGGTCTCGGTGCCAAGTGCGATTTCAGTGCTGTATATGACTTAACGGGAATGTCCGAGCAGTGCCGGAGTCTCCATCTGGATTGTTCCGACTGGAACATCAGCCCGAATACACTGCATAGCGACTCCAACAAGAACGTACCCGGCGTAATCCTTCCCAAGGCATGGCAATAGTCAAGATGCCGCAGCGGCAAGACAAAGACAGATTCCCGCGATAACCCTACGCTCAGCTCGTTTCTATTCACCCTGAGCGAAGGGAGTGTCGCATATGCATGCAGCGGCGCAGAACCGTCCGGGGGGGGGGTATCTCCTAGAGGTATCCGCTCCGGAGGCCAAGGAATCATCGAGTACGTCCTGATCATCGTGGTCATCGGCCTGGTGATCGTGTTCGCGGGACCCGGCGTGGCCGGAGCCATCCGCAACCAGTTCAACCTGGTCGGCAACACGGTGAACAATGGGACGGTTGGCGGCGTCGAGGGAGGCGCATCCGGCGGAGGGTCTGCAGGTACCGATTCCGCGACCGTCCAGGCGGCTATCGCCAAGGACGCGAAGGACTGGACCCTCGAAGAGCAGAAGGCCGTGGCCGAGGACATCGCCGCGAAGGGCGAGGCATCGTCCGCCTTCGCCAAGGCGGAGGCCGCGATGAATGCAGGGACGAAGTTCTCGATGAAGCTCACCGATGGTCAGACGCTCGAGTACAAGATTATCGGCATCAACCACGATGACTTGGCCGATGGTAGCGGCAAGGCGGGCCTGACGTTCCTCGCCACCTCGACGGGTATTAAATCTCGCGTGAACGCCACCAACACCAATGCCGGTGGCTGGGAGAAGTCGGAACTCCGCGCGAAGATGAACTCCGGCGAGATCTGGAACCTGATGCCCTCCGATTTCCAATCCAAGGTGAAGCCGGTCAGGAAGCTGACGAACAACGTTGATGGAACCGACAAGAATGCCGCCGTGACGGCGACCTCGGACAAGCTGTTCATGCTCAGTTATTCCGAAATCGTCGAGACCCCTTATAACGGCTGGTCTGGTTATTCTTGGATCGGAAACGAAGGAACCCAGTACGAGGCCTTCAAGGGCAAGGTGACGGCGAACTATAATTCCAACCCTGCCATCGCCCTTCCCAACCACGGTTGGTGGGGGCGCTCGGTGGATCCGGGCACCTCTACGCGCTTCCTCCTTGTCGGCAGCGGCGGCGATCCGTCGACCGGCAACCACGCGACGGCCTCGCATTGCGTCTGCCCCGCTTGGTGCTTCTAGACATTTTTGTCCTATATGCCGACATTGGATAAAGCCCCGTGCGATTCCGCGCGGGCCTTTCTTTTAGCGATTATTCGAACGATTTGAGGTTCATGGTGCAGGTATTCGGGCTGAGGAAACATGGGGTCATACAACGGCCCTCAGAGCTCCTGCTGCACTTCCCCGCCATTACCTCTGAAGCGTTCTCGTATAGAGCCCATCCTACTTGTCTTGTTCGTTGCAACCGCTCACTTGTCCACCGATCAAGTGAACTACTGGAATGAATACAGCGACACGCTTGTCCGCTACAGTCGCTATATCGGTGTAAATCGCCTCGATAAATGCAGCCTGTACTCGGCTGTATACCAGCTACGCGTATGTAGATTCATAGCGCGTAAATAAATCGACTCAAGCGCGTGTAAAACGCGCAAGTAGCCGCAAAAGGTGATTATCGCGCAGGTAGATTTTTGGCACCCTGTTGCTTAATCAAAATTAAGCAATTGCTTAAAACAAAAAAAGGTCAGGCACTAGGTGCCTGACCTACAACTTCTGGTCGGGACGACTGGATTCGAACCAGCGACCCCTTGACCCCCAGTCAAGTGCGCTACCAAGCTGCGCCACGTCCCGAAGCTATTGTTTGTTGCTCTGCTCTCGCTCGCAACAGGGAGTATATTAACCCGAAACTTTGCCCTTGCGCAAGAACTTTTTTACAAATTTTGAAGCAAGTCCAAAATTGTATCTGCGAGCTGGGGTTTTGTTAGTACGGGAAGTTCTTGCGTACCCGCTGTGCTCACGATCCAGGCCTTGTTGGTATCGGTTCCAAAACCCGAATCGGCACGCGAGACATCGTTGGCGATAATGGCATCGCAACCCTTGCGGGCGAGCTTGCGCTGCGCGTACTCCACGACGTTATCGGTCTCGGCCGCAAAGCCGATCACACACCGCTCTTCCTTTTGGCGCGAGAGCTCGGCCAAGATATCGACCGTCTCGACCAGTTCGATGCGATCCAGACGCTCGTTAGCCTTTTTGAGCTTATGGTCGGCGGGGGCTGCGGGGGTGTAGTCGGCGACGGCTGCGGCACAAATGGCCACATCGGCCGTCTGAAAGGCGCCCAGAGCCGCCTGCAGCATTTCAGCGGCGGTTTGCACGCGTACGCATTCCACGCCGCTGGGGACATCGAGCGATGTCGGCCCCAGCACAAGCGTGACCGCAGCGCCGCGGCGAGCGGCCTCCCCCGCCAGGCGATGCCCATCTTGCCCGACGACCGGTTGCCGATGAAGCGCACAGGGTCGATCGGCTCGTGCGTTGGGCCGGCGGTGATTACGATGCGCTTGCCCGCCAGTTCTTGCGGGACGGGGTTCAGCACCTCGCAGGCGGCCTCGACGATGTCCTCGGGCTCGCTCATGCGTCCCGTGTCCACGTCGCCGCAGGCAAGGTAGCCGCTGCCGGGTCCCACCACATGGACGCCACGGTCGCGCAATGTGGCCATGTTGGCCTGCGTCGCCGGCGCCTTCCACATGCCGTTGTTCATAGCGGGTGCGATCACGATGGGTCGCGGCGTGGCAAGCAGCGTGGTGGAGATGAGGTCATCGGCGATACCGTTTGCCATCTTGGCGATGATATTGGCCGTCGCGGGCGCCACGACCACCAGATCGGCTCCTGCGCCAGCGAAATGTGGTGGATGGGGTCGGAGGGATCGTCGAATAGGCCCACGGCAACGGGCTCGTTGGTGAGCGCACGGAAGGTGAGCGGGCCCACAAACTCGGTGGCATGCTCGCTCATAACGACCTTGACACGCGCGCCGCGCTTTTGCAGCAGGCGCACGACATTGCACGACTTATAGGCGGCGATTCCGCCGGTAATGCCCAGCAGGATCGTCTTTCCCTCAAGTTGCATTGAATTGTCGGGTGCCGCCGTCATCGTTAGGCTTCCTTGCTGGGAAGCACCAGCAGACGGTGGCAATACGGGCAGTGCGCGATCTCACTACCGTCGTGGTTGAGGTCGCTCATGGACGACGCCTGCAGCGCGGTGTGGCAGATGGTGGGAATGTTGCCCTTGATGGTCTCGACGGCCAGGCCGCGGAACTGCTTGAGCAGGCGCTCGTAGTCGGTGAGCACGTCGGTCGGCAGCGTGGCAGCCAGCGCAGTGCGCTCCTTGGTGGCGGCGTCAATCTGTGCCTGGAGGTCGGCGGCCTTGGCGCGGGCGCCTTGGTGTCGGCCTTCACGCCTTCCTCGAACTTGGCGATGATGGCCTGCGCGCGAGCCTCGCGGTCGAGCGCCTCCTTATGGGCGATGACGACGTCCTTGCGGGTATGCTCGATCTTGTCCAGACGCTTGGCCAGAGTGGCGAGCTCGTTCTCCAGGTCCTGAACCTCGCGGTAGTCAGATCCGTCAACGTGGCGCTTCTTGGCGGCTCGATGGCGTTATTGGTCTGGATCTCGGTGGTGTTGAGATCGTCGAGCTCAATATCCAGGTCCTTGCGCTGGGCGTAGAGCTTGGTCATCTCGGCCTTGAGCTTAACGTAGGTCTTGCGCTTGGAAGCGAGCTCCTTGAGCTCCGGCATATTGGCAAGTTCGCTCTTGTTGCGGGCGAGCTCCAAATCGATCTGTTGCAGCTTGAGTAGCGTAGCGCCGGCGCTCATAAGTTCTCTCCTTTTGTCACAGTCCACCATTGGCAAGGGTCCAGTATTTTAATCGCATGACGGGGGTCGACCCCGGCGTCAACTGCAGAGTTCATCAATATATCAACGAACGGCTCCTCGGAGCGGTCATGGCCGAGCAGGATCACCGGTAGCCCGCGCAAGGCAAGGTCTTGCGCCACATGGTAGCCCGCCTCGCCCGTCACGATGACATCTGCGCCTGAGGCGATGGCGAGCTCTCCAAAGTCGCCCAAGGAGCCGCCCAAAATGGCGGCGGTGCGGCACGGGTGATCGGCCTCGCCCCAAACGCGTGGGTCGCTGCCGAAGGCCGTGGCGGCGCGCACGGCAAGGTTGCGCAGGTTGCAGAAGTCGTGGAGGGTCGCGAGTGCACCCAGACCGGTGAGCTCAGGCTCGTTCACATGCTCCAGCGAGCTCATGGGCTCAGCGCCCAGTAACTCACTCAGGCGAACGCGTGCCTCGTGCGAGCGGTCCAGGTTGGTGTGGAGCGAGATAATGCTCACCCCGCAGCGGGCAGCCTCGTAGAGCGCCGCACTGCACTGGGGACGCGTCGCGCTGGGCGGGCAAAAGGCCTCGGGCGCCTTGATATAGATGGGATGATGCGTGAGCAACACATTGGATCCAGCTTCCAAGGCACGTTGCACGTTGTCCCTGGTAGCGTCAAGCGCACAGCTACGCCACGGATTTCGTCATCGGGGTCGCCTACGGATAAGCCTGCGTGGTCCCAGGGCTCGGCGTCCGTCTTGGGATAGCGTGCCAGCAGCGCACGCTCGAGCTCGGCGACGATCATGCGGCACCTACGATCGAGAGCAGCGTCTGGGCAAAGTCGTCCAGATCTCCCGGATTCACGCGGTCATCGAAGGAGATGCGCAATGCGCCCAATGCTTGCTCGCGACCGATGCCCATCGCGCTCAGAACGTGGCTGGGATCCATGCTGCCGCTCGAGCAGGCAGAGCCTGCCGACACCTCAAAACCGGCGGCGTCGAGCTTGATGATGAGCTCCTCGGAGTCCATGCCGTCAATGTAGATCGATACCATGCCGGGCAGACGGTCGGCATGCGCATAGTCGCCCATGGTGGCGTGAATGCGCGGATGGGCCGTAAGCGTGGCGTAGAGCTTGTCGGAAAGGGCTTGCAGCGTCGCACGCTCCTGGGCCACATGGGGCGCCAGCGTGCGGGTGGCAGCGGCAAAAGCCAGCTGCGTGCGCAGGTCCTGCGTACCGGCGCGACGGCCGGCTTCCTGTCCACCGCCAAAGATGCGCGGACGCAGCGGCGTGCGGTTCTTAAGGTAGAGCGCGCCGGATGCCACAGGCCGCCAATCTTGTGCGCGGCAACGGTCATGGCATCGACGCCCAGCTCGGTGACATCGAGCGGAATATGCAAGTAGCCCTGGATGGCATCGGTGTGGAACAGGGCGCCCACGGTATGCGCGGCCGCGGCCAGCTCGCGGATGGCTGCACCACACCGGTCTCGTTGTTGGCTGCCATGATGCTCACGAGTGCGACGTCGTCGCCGAGCAAGTCGTTCAGCGCGGCGGTCTCGATGTAGCCCGCACGGCAGGGCTGCACCAGATCGACGGTAAAGCCGGCGGCACGCAGCAGCGGCAGGTTATCCAGAATCGAATCGTGCTCGATCGCCGAAACGATTACACGATCGCGCTTGCGATCGCGCTGACGGCGCCCTCGGCAAGTCCGAGGAGCGCCAGCTGGTTTGCTCGGTGCCGCCGTTGGTAAGGATGATCTCGGACGGGCGGACGCGCGCGCCAAAGCTGCGGGCGATCTCGCGACGTGCGGCTCCAGACGTGCGGCAGCCTTGCGGCCGAGCGAGTGCAGCGAGTTGGGGTTGACGCCCGCAAGCTCGCTATCATCGTACTCACGCTGCGCAAGGCGCGCCTCAGCGCGCATGGGCGTCGAGGCGGGCGTAGTCAAGATTCACGGGTATGCGGTTTTGACCTGCGGTCATAAGGGTTTATGCCTCCTGTGCAGCCTCGTTGCCCAGCTTCTGCAGCAGCGCAACCTCGGCAGCGGGATCTTCGGACTTAAATACGGCGGAGCGGCCACGAGCACGTTGGCACCGGCCTTGACGACCTCGGCAATGTTCTTGGAAGATATTCCGCCGTCGACCTCGATCATGGGCGACACGCCGTGACGCTCGCACATGGCTTTAAGCTCGTGGAGCTTATGCAGAGTGCCAGGGATAAAGCTCTGGCCGCCAAAGCAGGGTTCACGCTCATGAGCAGCACCATGTCGACAACGTCGATGATGCTTTCGAGCACGCAGACGGGCGTGGCGGGGTTGAGCACCACGCCGGCCTTGACGCCGCGCTGCTGCAGGTGCGTGAGCGTGCGGTGCAGGTGCGTGGAGGCCTCGTAGTGAACGGTGATCATATCGGCGCCGGCGTCGGCGTACCAATCGACGGTCTCGTCGGGGTTCGACACCATGAGGTGCGCGTCGACCGGCACGTCGGTGGAGCGCTTGACGGCCTTGAGGATATCGACGCCAAAGGTGAGGTTGCCGGTAAAGTGACCATCCATAACGTCAAAGTGCACAAAGTCGGCACCGGCGATCTTGTCGAGGTCGCCCTTGAGGTTGGCCATGTCGGCCGAAAGGACGGACGGAGCGATTTTAATGGAACCATGGTTGCAGCCTTTCTGTGCTAGTCGGTAAGTCCGTAGAACTCTTGGGAGGGTACGCGGTCGGTGAGAATCTCGAGCGCCCTATCCAAAGTAACACCGTTGTAGAGCGTTTGCTCCACGGCAAAGGTGAGCGGAATGTCTACGCCCAGTGAACGGGCGAGCTCGCTGACGCTGCGGGCCGCGACGGCGCCCTCGACCACCATGTGCGTGCGTGCCTGGTACTCGTCGAGCGACACGCCGTGGGCAAATTCGTAGCCAAAGGTGCGGTTACGCGAATGCTCCGAGGTACAGGTGGCGATGAGGTCGCCCATGCCGGCAAGGCCCATGCAAGTCATGGCCTGCCCGCCGCGGGCATGCACCAGTCGGCTGATCTCGGCCAGACCGCGCGTCATGATGAGAGCGAGCGTGTTGTCGCCCGCGCCGGAGCCGGCGGAAATGCCGCACACGATGGCGATGACATTCTTCATTGCGCCGCAAACCTCGACGCCGGTCATGTCCTGCGACAGGTAAATGCGGAAGGCCGTGGATAGGAGTAGGTCCTTAAAGGTCTCCCCTATCTGAGGGTCTTCGCTGGCGATGACGGCGGCAGAAAGTCCGCCGCGGCAGATCTCCTCGGCATGGTTGGGGCCGGAGAGCGCCGCCACGCGCGCCTCGTTGCCGATCTCGCTTGAAATGACCTCGCTCATGAGCAGTCCAGATTCGGGCTCAATGCCCTTGGTGAGGCAGAGTACCGGGGTGTCGGTGGCGATACAGGGTGCCGCCTGATGGCATACGCTGCGCAGGTGCGTGGAGGGCACGGCAAAGATGACGGCCTCGGCGCCGTCGAGCGCCTGCGACAGGTCCGTGGTGGCGACGACGTTGCCGGGCAGCTCATAGTCCACCAGATAGCGCGGGTTGCGGTGCTCGCCGTTGATGCCGGCGGCCGTCTGCTCGCTATGGGCCCACATGGCCACGCGCTTGGCTCGCGCGGCGGCAAGGCCGGCGATGGCGGTTCCCCAGGAGCCTGAGCCAATCAGCGCAACATTCATGACTCTCTCCTACTTATCGTCGGGCTCGGTGACGCGCTTGGTAAACGAGAGCTTGGACTCCTTACCCGTCATGAGCTTTTTGATGTTCGCGCGATGCGCCCACACCACGGTGATGCCGATCAGCGCCATGCAAAACTGAAGTCCCAGGCTGCCGTACGGAAAGACCGCACAAGCGGCGATGGGAAGACCGATGGCCGCGGCAAGCGAGCCCACGGACACAAACTTGGTGATGGCGACGGCCACGATAAACATGCCCAGCAGCGAAAGTCCGATGGGCCAGTACCAGGCGAGGATGACGCCCAGACCGACCGCGATACCCTTGCCGCCGTGGAAGTTGAGGTAGGGCGAGAAGATGTGGCCCCACACCGCTGCCAGGCAAATGACGCCGAGCATCCAGTCGCCGGGGGCTCCGGGCGCCATGATGCTCGGCGGAAAGCCATAGCCCACGTTCGCGATGAGCGGACGGGCGATAAGAACGCAGATGGCGCCCTTAAGGCAGTCGAGCAGCAGCGTGAGCGCGGCCACCTTGGGGCCGGCTACGCGCAAGGCGTTGGTGGTGCCGATGTTGCCGGAGCCCGCTTTGCGAATGTCCGTGTGGTTGAACACACGGCCCAGGATCAGGCCAAACGGAATCGCTCCGATAAAGAACGAGACCACGGCGCAGATGGCGGTCAGCAGAATCGGATTATGCATCCTTTTGCTCCTTCTTCCTAAAGAAGAGTCGAATGGGCGTGCCGGAAAAATCGAAGGTCGAGCGCATGCGGTTCTCCACGTAGCGCTGGTAGGTGTCGTTGACCAGGTCGCTGTGGTTGACGAAGAACGTAAACGTCGGCGGGTTGACGCCCGTCTGGGTCACGTAGTGCATGCGCAGGCGGCGCTTGCCGTCCACCACGGTGTGGCCAAACTCGCGCAGGTCAGTGAGGAACGTGTTGAGGCGCGAGGTGGTGATCTTTTGCGAACGCGTCTTTTCGGCCGCGTCGACCATCGCCAGATCTTCTCGGACGCTGCGGCCGGTCAGGGCCGAAATGCGCAGGTACTGGCCCAAGGAGCCATGACGCCCAGACGGCGGTCAACGGTCTCCATGCAGGCCTCGCGCTTGCGGTCGTCGTCGAGCAGATCCCACTTGTTGAGCAGCACCACGATGGCGCAGCCGCGCTCGATGGCAAGGCCCATGACCTTCTGGTCCTGCTCGGTGACGCCCACGGAGGCGTCGACGACGAGCAGCGCCACGTCGGCGCGGTCGATGGCGCGCAGGCCGCGGACCATGGAGTAGTACTCGATGTTTTCGTACACGGTGCTCTTCTTGCGAATGCCCGCGGTGTCGACCATGCGGTAGTGCTTGCCGTCGCGCTCGACGACGGTGTCGATGGCATCGCGCGTGGTGCCGGCGATGTTGGACACGATGGAGCGGTCGGCGCCCAGGATGCGGTTGAACAGCGAGGACTTACCGGCGTTGGGGCGGCCGATGATGGCCACGTTCAGCGCATCGGGAAACTCGTCGGCGACCTCGTCCTCCTCCTCGGGCAACAGGGCCACGATGTCGTCGAGCAGGTCGCCCGTGCCATGGCCGTGCAGGGCCGAGAGCGGCGTGGGCTCACCGATGCCGAGCGAATAGAACTCCCAGATGTTGTCATTCTCGCGATCGGGGTTGTCGAGCTTGTTCACCAGCAGAAAGACCGGCTTGTCGCAGCGCTTGAGCATGCGGGCGACCGATTCGTCCTCCTCGGTGACGCCGGTGCGGCCGTCGACCACAAACAGGATGACGGCGGCTTCCTCGGCGGCGGCAAGGGCCTGGTCGCGGATGGACGTGGCAAAGACGTCATCGCTCTTGAGCGGCTCGATACCGCCCGTGTCGACGATGGTGAACTCCGCGGCCGTTCCAGTCGGCCGTGTGATACGAGCGGTCGCGCGTGACGCCGCGGGACTCATGGACGATGGCGTCCGAGGTCTGGGCCAGGCGGTTGACGAGCGTGGACTTGCCCACGTTGGGGCGTCCGACGACGGCGACGATAGGTTTCATCTGCTCTCCTTTAATGGGTAGGTTCAGCGGGAATAGTTGAATTGGCGGGCGTTATGCCAAGGATGTGCTCCAGGGTATCGAGCAGCTCATGCGGCATGGTCGACACCACATGAACCTCGGCGCCGCGACCGGTAAGGCTTGCGAGTAATTCGTCACGATGATACTCTCAAGGGTCATGCCGTCGGCGTTGAACATGAGCTTAGGCACAAAGAGCATAACCCTGACAGGTCCTGCGGCAGCTGCTCCAAGATGTCGCAGGCAACGATGAGGCCGGTCACGTCCACGTTGCCGCCAAAGTAGCGGTTTTTGATGGCCGTGACGGTACCGGTAAGGCCCTGTGGAGACTCCACAAAACGCGCCACCGTATCGCGCGCGCTGGCGCCCGAAAGGCACAGCAGGTGCTGGCTACGGGCGGCGATGACCTCGCGAACGCGGCGCAGACGCTCGGTATCGGCGGCGAGCACGTTGTCGGTCTCGTCCAGATAGGATCGGATCATGCCGATGCCGTCGTAGTACTGCGGGTAGCCGTCGTAAAAGTCGGCCTCGGGTGGCTCGATGCCGGCATCCAGGTAGAACTCGTCGCTCATCTGGAAAGTGTGGCGGCCAAAGCGCTCGAAGGCACGGTCCTGGTAGGGCCGGATCATGGCGATGGTCTCGCGCGCCAGCTCGGGCTTGTCGCTGTATGACCAGGTAAAGCGATTCTGGTGCTTGGTAAAGCCCAGCGGCACGATGCCCAGGCTCGTGATCTGCTCGTGCTCCTCGCAAAAGCGCAGGGTCTTTTGCAGCTCCTCGCCGTCGTTCATGCCGGGGCACAACACGATCTGCGCGTGAATCTCGATGCCGGCGGCCATGATGGTCTCGAGCACGTCCATGCCGCGCTGGGCGTTGCGGCCCATCATGCGGCGGCGGACGTCGGGGCTCACGGCATGGACCGACACGTTCATGGGGCTCATGTTGCGTTGGATGACGTTTTGAACATCTTCGTCGGTGAGGTTCGTGAGCGTGACAAAGTTGCCTGTAAAAGCTCAGGCGATAGTCGTCGTCGCGGATGTAGAGCGTGGAGCGACCGCCCTTGGGCAGCATGGTCATAAAGCAGAACACGCAGGCGTTTACGCAGGTGCGCATGCCATCGAAGATGGGGCCATCGAACTCCAGACCCCAGTCCTCGCCGGGAAAGCGATCGAGCTCAACGGGGGTGACGGTGCCGTCGCGCGGATCGTAAACCTCCAGCTCGACGGTGTCGTCATCTGCCTCCCAGAGCCACACGATCATATCGGTCAGTTGCTCGCCGTTGACCGTGAGCACGCGCATACCCGGCTCGATACCCACATCCCATGCGGGCGATTCGGGGCGCACGTTTTTAACGAGCGCGCCCTCACCCGGCTCGGGGTCGCGGCTGCGCCCGTAATCGGCCACCTCGGCGGCGTATGCGGGTACGGTCTGGTCCATGATTAGCGGCAAAGCTCCTTAATGCGCTCGACGGCGCGCTCGATGTGTTCTTGCGGGGTGGAGGCTCCGGCGGTGATGCCGATGTGGTGAGCGTCGGTAAACCACGTGGCCTGAAGCTCGGAAGCTTCCTCGATGTGATGTGTGCGCTCGCAGACGTCGCGCAAATCTGCGCCAAGCGGCGGGTGTTACCCGAGTTCTTGCCGCCCACCACGACCATGCAGTCGCAGCGGTTGGCAAGTGTGGCTGCTGCCTGCTGGCGCTCGCTCGTGGCTGCGCAGATGGTGTTGATCACGCGCAGTTCCTGCACGCGCGGGGTGATGGAGCCACAACCTCGGCCAGGTTCTGCGCGGTTTGGGTGGTCTGCACAACCAGACCCACCTTGCCCTTGAGCGGCAGCGCGTCCGCATCGGCGGCGCAGCTCACGACCTGCGCGTCATCACCGGCATGGCCCAGGATGCCCTCAACCTCGGGGTGGCCCGGCTCGCCCACGACGATCACGCGGTAGCCTCGCGTACCAGGCGCTCCGCCGCCACGTGGACTTTTTTCACGTAGGGGCAGGTGGCGTCGACCACGGTAAGGCCGCGCCCGCGAGCGGCATCGATGACCTGCGGCACCACGCCGTGCGCGCGAATGATCACGGTGCCCGATGCGGCATCGTCCAGGGTCTCGGCCAGACCGACGCCTGCCTCGGCAAGCTCGCGCACCACGATGGGGTTATGGATGAGCGGGCCCAGGGTGTGGACCTGAGCGCTCTCCCCCGCCTGCGGGGCGGCCGCCAGGGCCATATCGAGCGCGCGCTGCACGCCGTAGCAGGTGCCGGCGTGGGCAGCGATTTCGATGGTGGGGGCGTCGACCTTTCCGGTTACAGCCTCGGCAGTGTTCATGACTTCCTCGCCCATGGCTAGAACCTACCGGGTGCTCGGCGCACAGCTCATCGCGCATGGCGTAGACACGGTTCATGGCCTCGGACTCAAACCAGGCCAGGCGCTCCTTGCGCTTGAGCTCGGCCGGTGCATCGGATAACGAGATGGCCTTGCCGGCACGGATCCAGCACTTTTTGGGGCGCATGAGCTTTTTGCCCGCAGGCGTAATATCGGACCAGCCGCAGATGGCGAGCGGGTTGACGGGTGCCTTGCCCATCTGGCGATGAGCGCAAAGCCGCCGTGGACCTCGGGCTTGATCTCGCGCGAGCGAATGCGCGTGCCTCGGGGAAGATCAGGACGTCCTCGCCGCGTTGCAGCGCATGCTGGGCGGCACGCAGGCACTTCATGTCGGCGGTGCCGCGCTCGACGGGAATACCGCCCACGCGGCTAAAGGCCCAGCGCACGATCTTGCTCTTCGCAAACTCGGACTTAAAAATGGGGCGAATGCGGCGGCCGCCAAAGAATAGCGCCGTCTCCACAGCCAGGAGCTCGGCCATCGAGGTGTGGTTGCAGATGACCACGCTGCCGCGGCCTTCCTGCGCTCAAACAGCAGGTCGCTGTCCTCGACCTTCCAGCGCCACATGAGCTTGGAGAAGACCCACAGAATGCCCATGACCACGGCGACGGTCCCGCGGATGAGCGCCGGGAACTCGGCGTAGGGGGCGTTGTAGTAATCCTCGGGCGTCTGCTTAAACAGGCGCATGGGCTACCTCCTTTGGTTGATGAGGTCCTCGATGATGCGAACAACCTCTTCGATGGTGTGAGCGGTGGAGTCGACATGTACCGCGTCCTCGGCGGGCACGAGCGGCGCGACCTCGCGGCTGCTGTCGAGCTTATCGCGCTGCTTGAGGCGTCGAGGGTCTCGTCGACCTCGGCCTCAAGCTGCTCTTCGGTGAGCGGCTGGGCGTCGTTTGGTGGCGCTGCAGCACACGGCGACGGGCACGCTCGCGCGGGTCGGCAGTCAGGAAGACCTTGACCTGCGCGTTGGGGAACACGACGGTGCCGATGTCGCGACCCTCGGCGACAATGTCGCGGTCCTCGGCGGCGCGGCGCTGGTGGATGAGCATGGCGGCGCGCACGCCGGGTAGGCCGAGACCTTGGACACGTTGGCGTCGACCTGCGGGGTGCGAATGGCAGCCGAGGCATCCTTACCGTCGATGGTCAGGCGCGTGTCCTCGCCGGTGCCGTTGGTAAAGCGAATCTCGATCTGCTCGGCGAGGGCGTCAATGGCCGCCTCGTCGTCCAGGTCAATGCCGCGGTCGAGCGCGGCGAAGGTGACAGCGCGATACATGGCGCCCGTGTCGAGCTTGTTAAAGCCCAGCTGGCGGGCGATCTCCTTGGCGATAGTGGACTTGCCGGAACCGGCGGGGCCGTCGATGGCGACGATCATGCAATGCTTCCTTTCGGTGGTTGACGTGCTGGTATGGGACGCGGGCGCTGGGGCTTGACGGACTGGTTAGCCCGTGTAGCGCTCGCGGTAGGTGTTGCGCTTGGGCGCGGAACCGTGGCTGCCGTGGTGGCGCGTGCGGCTCGCGGTGTTGGTCGCCGGCGCGCCCGGCGCTGGCGTGGAGTGAGCTTCCTGCCGTCAAATGTGATCTCGCCGTTCCGCTGCTTCAAGAGGCCGGTCAGGATGGACAAGAGGGTGGTCTTGCCCGCTCCATTATGGCCCAGGATGCCGATTACATCCCCAGCGTGGGCTTCAAAGCTGACATTCCGAAAGACCTCCTGCTCTTTCGGATAAGCAAAGGAAAGGCCCTGCACACTCAGCAGGTGTTTCCCCATGGGGCGGCGTTCTTTCTCCTGATAATGCTCTGCATCCCGCTCCGATATGCAGTCCGCAGCCCATAGGATATGCGCGTTTCCTCCGGTAAGGAACAGAACTGCTCCCTTGTAAATTCCCTGTTCGATTTTCCCGTTTTGTATGAGAAATACCCGGTCGATTAAATCACGCAGATAGTAAAAGCGGTGCTCCACCACAAAGATGGTGTATCCGTCCCGCTTCAATTTTCCCATGATCTCCGCAAGCCGCTTGGTGGCCGCGTAGTCCAGATTTGCGGAGGGCTCATCGAAGATATAGACCTTTGGTGAAAGCGCATAGACCGAGCCCACGGCGATCTGCTGCTTCTCTCCGCTGGACAGGGCAAAGATACTCCGGTTTAGGTAGTCCGCCAGTTCCAGATCCTTTGCGGCTTTTGCGATGCGGTCAATGGTTTCCTCACGGGGAAGCCCATATTTTCGCAGCCAAAGGCCAGTTCCCGTGTGGTGTCCGTCATGAAGAACTGGGAGCGTGGGTCTTGAAATACCGTCCCCACCTGCCCGGCCAGCTGTGCGGGCTTCATTTCCAGCAGAGAATGTCCATCCATCACAAGGTCACCCTGTATCTCGCCGGGATAAAGTGTGGGATCAGACCGTTGAGGGAGCGGATCAGCGTGGTCTTGCCACAGCCGCTCCGCCCGGTCAGGAGAATAAATTCGCCGGTCTGCACCGTCATATCAATGCCACCGGAGGGTAAAGTCCTTGCTCTCCTCATAGCGAAAGCTGAAATTCTGAAACGAGATCATGTCACACCCTCACCACAAGATTCGATTTCCCCGATTCG
>ENA-OQMZ01000340-OQMZ01000340.1-human-gut-metagenome-genome-assembly--contig:-NODE-340-length-20463-cov-1.559550_pt1 | contig 20463 bp, 32 predicted proteins | sample MGYA00242621_ERZ504862 | MGnify/ENA primary metagenome ERZ504862 (study PRJEB26092, sample SAMD00036393) | human gut metagenome | host: Homo sapiens | study: EMG produced TPA metagenomics assembly of...
CGATATTTATAATGATTATGTAATTCTATTTCAAAAGATTAGAGATTTTATTGTATAATACTTGGATTCCACAGTGGGGGTCAGGCACCAATGTGGTCAAAATAGCGTCAACTTAAGGAACAAGTCTTAAGTTGATGCAAGATAAAGTTATCAAATAGAAGTTAAAATTAGTTCCTCTCATTTGATGAGAAGAGTGTATCAGAAAAGAATGGTAATAAACAGATACGGATTATTACTACTTACGAAGTATTTGCTCATAATGATTCTTCTACTGCTGTCAGAAGGAGTCATAAAGAAAAACAAACGACGTTTTATTTCTTGTACCTAAAATCATCAGAAATGGACTCTTAGAAGTTGCTTCATATACAAAAAACTCTGTTTTGTAAATATATATAACCTATTAACGGTTTAGCAAATGCTGTAAAATCAAGGCTTTTTGTTAAACTTGCACTAAAAAGAATAGAGAGATATGAGAAAATGAATAGATTATTATTAATCGCAAACTATGATTATATTAATACAGCTCTAAGTTTATCGGGTATAGAGGGTGAAGTAAAAACTATAAAAGATAAATTTGAATTAATGCAATATAAAATTGAAATAATTTTAAAATATAAAATATGAAGAGATAAGGTCTAAAGTAGAGTGTTTTCTAAAAAGATATCTAAAGAGGATACTGCTATTATTTATTACACAGGGCATGGTTGTTATTATGATGGACGAAATTTTATTGTATGTGTTGATTCCTCCACAAGTGTAGACAAAAACATTGATTCATCTTATTACGAAGACATGTATAAGCTATATGATTTATGCCGTATAACAGATTACGAATATAAATCAAATAATGTACTATTAGTTTGTAATGCTTGCAGGACTAAGTCAACTTCGGGATTAGGAGAACCAGTGTTTGAAAATAAATTTAGTGGCTCGAAGAATATTATTGCTCAGATATATGCAACTGCATTAGGAAATTCAGCATATACTACAACTTATTTCTATCAGAACTTTTGCGATGCTTGTTTTAGATATAAGCATTCTGTTTCCGATATATATGAATCAATATGTTGTAAAAAAATGATTGTTGATAAAGATATATGCAAAATCCAGTATTTATAAAAGGTGAAAATGAGTTTTGTATATCTAATACATTAAATAAAGATGTAGAGCGTCAAATATATCAAGATATAATTGATATATATAACGATTATGTTAATTGTAAAATTAACGAATGTGATAAATATAAGAAAATATCTGAAATATTGTATGAAGAAAACTATGAATTAGCGAAAATAGGTGGACCCAAGAAGTATGTCATAAATATTATGGAGAATTATTGTTTACGAGAATGTAAATATCAATTCATTAGTTGTTTGCTTAGATTACCTATATATACTGCAGTTATAAGAGAGAAAAGTTTTAGATTACATTCAAAGTGTGGATGGTATGAGTTTAAAAATACAAATTTATATTGATTTGAACAATGTGAGGAGGCACTAGAAAATGATTGTCGAGAAGTATATAATGGAATAAAATTATTATTAGATCATATATTTTATATTAATGTTCATGAGGCATCAGCTACAAGACAGTTTGAATTAAGAATAGAAAATGTAGAAAAAAAAGACTTAAGAAATTTTTTCGATAGTGAAAATTTATTTAAAAATGTGTATGATGCATTAAAAGATAGGAAGAGTATACTAATTTCCGCTTCCAATAGGACGGATGAAATAAGGCTTTCTAAAGAGCTTAGTTTTTGAGTGTATTTCTCCAGAAGAAAAAATATTGTTTTTACGTTATATGGAAGATATTTCATCGTATATAATGTGGAAAATGTTTTCATAAATGAAATATGGACTGATGGTAATATGAGTGATTTATATTTAAATTAAAATAAGCGAATAAAAGATATAGATGGCTTATAATTTCTCTTCATTTCGTCTTTAGAGGTATTTACAGATGAGAAAGAAATCAATAAAGTGAAGGAATTGGTTGATATTGCAAAAGAAAACAAAATACCTGTTATTTTTTTAACAAATACTATACCAGATGTTATTAATATTATAACAACTCTGATTATCTCCAAAAAGCCCGGAAATACGGGCATTTCACGGGATATAAGAACTGAATTTACTACCGATTTACTACTTTCGGATTGAGCTTTGACACGCTTCTGCTTCCCGTGAAGCCCAGCGCCCAAATAGTGACACATCGAAAATTGAATACGACACCGCAGACAGCGGCGTTCTCTTTTCCCCTTTGGGGAGATCAGGACGCCGCTTTTTTGCGCCCAAAACCAGAAAGGAGGCGACCGCCTATGTACTTTACTTCCGGCAGCGACCGGGCCTTTGAACAGCTCATGCAGACGAGGCCGGGCGCAGATCATTTTGACAACGGCGAGGCCGGAGCGCCGGAGGACTGCGGCACCTGCCGTTTCTACCGCCCGCACTGGAAGTACCAGTTTTGTGTGTATGAGGAATGTCCCTACCAGCCGGGCAAGCTCACCGCCCTTGACGGCGCGGTGAAATTTCAAGTGAAAGGAGTGGACGACGAGATGGCAGTTTTTCGAGTGGAGAAAAACCGGGGCTATACGGTGATGTCCAACCACCACCTGCGGAACAAGGACTTGTCCCTGAAAGCCAAGGGGCTGCTGTCGCAAATGCTGTCCTTGCCGGAGAGCTGGGACTTTACGCTGAAAGGCTTATCCTTATCAACCGGGAGCAGATCGACGCGATCCGGGCGGCTGTCCGGGAGCTGGAACAGGCGGGCTATATCGTGCGTTCCCGTGAGCGTGACAGCCAAGCGCCTGCGCGGGGCGGATACATCATTTACGAACAGCCCCAGCCTGTGCCGGATTCACCTACATTGGAAAATCCAACATTGGAATAATCCAACGCAGGAAAAGCCTACGCAGGAAAAACCAACGCAATTAAATAAAGATAGATCAAGTAAAGAGAAATCAATTACGGATGGATCAAATACCGATTCCATTCTTATCCTTTCCCCTCCCTCTCCTTTGGGGGAAGAAGCGGCTGCGCCGCCGGAACGGAAAGGAACGGGAGCGAAATCACAGAGCGCCGTAGAGATTTATCGGGAGATCATCAAGGACAACATCGAGTATGAACACCTTTGCCAGTACGCCAAGGGGATTGACCGGGATATGCTGGACGAGATCGTGGACTTGCTGGTGGAAACCGTATGCAGCGCCCGAAAGACCATCCGCATTGCCGGGGACGATTACCCCGCCGAGCTGGTGAAATCCAAGCTGATGAAGCTGAACAGTTCTCACATTGAGTTTGTCTTTGACTGTATCAGCAAAAACACCACGGAAATACGGAACATCAAAAAATACCTGCTGGCGGTTCTGTTCAACGCCCCAAGCACCATCAACGGCTATTACACGGCGCTGGTGGCCCACGACATGAACACAGGCAGTTGGGGAACCCCGCAAAATCGGTGATTTGTGGGAGAGGAGGAACAGCGAAATGAGCGAGCTTTTCACGCTTGCGTGGAAACAAGCGATATGGAGCTTGTGACGACGAGAAAGGAGGACGGCCCTATGAAACAGGGTGCTTTGATTTTTGACGAGCAGACAGACCGCTACGACATCCGCTTTGACCTTGCGGACTATTACGGCGGCCTGCACTGCGGAGAAACTTTTGATGTGATGGTGGGCGGCAGATGGAGGCCGACCCGCATTGAAATGGCCGAGAACTGGTATCTGGTGGGAATCCATGCCAACGACCTCTCCGGCCTGCGGGTGCGGATTTAAGCCATCCGCCTGCCTGCTGACTTTCCAAAGGAGGGATAGCAGTTGCAGGAAGAAGTAGACCAGAAAACCATAGCGTTAGCGGTTAAGACGGGCAAGCTCACCGCCCAAGTGCTGCAAGCGGCCATCCGAAAATATCTGGCCGCCCGGCAGAAAGGGACGGGCAAGGCCCATCACGGCCAGCAGAGCTTACGGCAGCTCAAAAAGGACGGTTCCGCCCTGTCCAACATTGAGATCACCGACGCCAACATCGGCCTGTTTAAGCCCTGCGCCAAGAAATACGACATTGATTTTACCTTGCGGAAAGACCGCACTACCCATCCGCCCCGGTATATCGTGATCTTCAAATCCAAGCAGGCGGACAATCTGGAACAGGCGTTTAAGGAGTTTACGGCCAAGAAGCTCAAACAGCAGGAGCGCCCCTCCATCCGAAAGACCCTTGCCGTCCTGAAAGAAAAGGCAGCTGCCAGAAGCAGCCAGCAGGCCAAGGAGAAAATCAAGGAAAGGGGGCTGTCACGATGAAGCCGGAAATGAAAAGCTGATAATCGCCAATCTGCCCTATCTGCTGTTTGTCTATCTGTTCGGCAAGCTGGGGCAGGCGTACCGGCTGGCGGAGGGCATCGACCTTTCCCAAAAGCTCCTGCACTTTGCGGATGGCTGCGCGGCGGCCTTTGAAAGTGCCGCCCCCAGCTTCCACCCCACTGACCTGCTGATCGGCGTCGCTGGTGCTGCGGCGCTGCGGCTTATGGTGTACTGCAAAGGCAAGAACGCCAAGAAATACCGCAAAGGCGTGGAATATGGCAGCGCCCGTTGGGGAGGCCCCAAGGATACTAGCCCCCTATATCGACCCCAATTTTGACAACAACATTCTGCTGACACAGACGGAACGGATCACCATGAACAACCGGCCCAAAGACCCCAAGACCGCCCGGAACAAAAATGTGCTGGTGATCGGCGGTTCCGGCTCCGGCAAGACCCGGTTCTTTGTAAAACCAAACCTGATGCAATGTGTGTCCAAGGACTATCCGACCTCATTTGTGATAACCGATCCCAAGGGCAGCTTGATCGGTGAAGTGGGCCAGCTCCTTATCCGCAGCGGCTACCGCGTGAAAGTGCTGAACACCATCAATTTTTCCAAGAGCATGAAATACAACCCGTTTCGGTATCTGCACTCGGAAAAAGACGTGTTGAAGCTGGTAAATACCCTGATTTGCAACACTAAAGGCGAGGGCGAAAAAAGTGCGGAAGATTTTTGGGTGAAATCGGAACGGCTGTTCTGCACGGCCCTGATCGGCTATATCTGGCAGGAAGCGCCGGACGATGAAATGAATTTCACCACGCTGCTTGAAATGATAAACGCCAGCGAAGCCCGCGAGGACGACCCGGAATTTCAATCCCCGGTAGACCAGATGTTTGAACGGCTGGAAGAAAAAGACCCGGAACACTTTGCGGTGCGCCAGTACCGTAAATTCCTGCTGTCGGCGGGCAAGACCCGCAGCTCCATCTTGATAAGCTGCGGAGCCAGATTAGCGCCCTTTGACATCCGGGAAGTGCGGGAGCTGATGGAGGACGACGAACTGGAACTTGACACCATCGGGGATCAAAAAACAGCCCTGTTCCTGATTATGTCGGACACGGACACGACCTTTAATTTCATTTTGGCAATGGTGCAAAGCCAGCTTATCAATCTTTTGTGTGACCGGGCCGATGACAAATACGGCGGGCGGCTGCCCGTCCATGTGCGGCTGATTCTGGACGAGTTTGCCAACATCGGCCAGATTCCAAACTTCGACAAGCTGATCGCCACTATCCGAAGCCGGGAAATCTCGGCTTCTATTATTTTGCAGAGCCAGTCGCAGCTAAAGGCCATTTACAAGGACGCGGCGGAAATCATTTCCGACAACTGCACTGTACGCTGTTCCTTAGTGGCAGGGGCAAGAACGCCAAGGAGATTGCGGAGGTGCTGGGCAAGGAAACCATTGACAGCTACAACCAAAGCGAGAACCGGGGCGCGCAGACCTCCCACGGACTGAACTACCAAAACTCGGAAAGGAGCTGATGAGCCAAGACGAAATTGCAACGATGGACGGAGGCAAGTGTATTTTGCAGGTGCGCGGCGTAAGGCCATTTTTCAGTGAGAAATACGACATCACCCGCCACCCCCGCTATAAATACCTCTCGGACGCTGACAAAAAGAACACCTTTGATGTGGACAGCTACCTGTCGTCCCTGCGCCGGAAAAGGCGGCGCGTGATAACGGAGGACGAACCCTTTGACCTCTACGACATTGAGCTGTCGGATGAAGATTTTGCCGCAGAATAAAGCGGCCATAGAGAAAGGAGCGTGACCGATGGGACACTCGGACGAATGGACATTTGCGGATTATTTCAGGTATGAGAAAGAAATCTACCGGGCGATCATTTCCGCTGCGGTGCTGTGCCAGTGGATCGCGGAACATGATACCCCGCCCACAGACGGGGAAGCCGAAGAACTTGCAAGGGAAATAGACCGCAGACTGTGTGAAGCATGGGGCGAAATTTTTTCGCTGGCTGTGCTGGAATGGCGGGACGGCCAGTAACTCCGGGCCGTCTGCGGATTGTGAGGCTGCCGCTGTGAACGGCGGCTTTTTTTGCACCCAAACACCATCACAATCTGAATTTATGGAGGTAAATTTATGGAATTTTTCAATAGTGCAGTTGATACTTTGCAGACCATCGTTGTGGGCCTCGGTGGAGCGCTTTGCGTATGGGGCGGCGTCAATCTTTTGGAGGGATACGGGGCGGACAACCCGGCAAGCAAGTCACAGGGAATCAAGCAGCTTGTCGCCGGAGGCGGCGTTGCCCTCATCGGCATGACCCTTGTTCCGCTGCTGTCCGGGCTGCTGGGATAACCCCATGTGCCTTAGAAAACCCTCCGCGCCTCTCTGATCTGGGAGGGCGCGGGAAAGGAGGTGTCCCCACATGATCGGTGATTTAATCGGGGAATGGATCAAAGGAATCCTGATCGACGGTATCATGGCAACCTGTCCGGCCTGTTTAACACAGTTAATACCAAAGTCGGGGAAATCGCGTCGGATGTGGGCAGTACCCCGCAGGACTGGAACGGCGGCATTTTCTCCATGCTGCAAAACCTGTCCGAAACGGTGATCGTCCCCATTGCGGCGGCCATTCTCGCCCTTGTGATGTGCTATGAGCTGATCGACATGATTGTGGAAAAGAACAATATGCACGACTTCGACAGCTCCATGTTCTTCCGCTGGATTTTCAAAAGCGCCTTTGCCATCCTCATTGTGACGAACACATGGAATATCGTCATGGGTGTGTTTGACGCCACCCAGCAAGTCGTCAACCAGAGCGCCGGGGTGATTATCGGAGATACCAGCATTGATTTTGACACGCTGCTCCCCGATCTGGAAAGCCGCCTTGAAGCAATGGACATTGGGCCGCTGCTGGGCCTGTGGTTCCAGACCCTTGTTGTAGGGCTGACGATGAACATTCTTTCCATCTGCATTTTCCTTGTGACCTATGGAAGAATGATTGAAATTTACGCCGTGACCGCATTGGGGCCGATCCCCCTTGCCACGCTGGGCAATGCAGAGTGGCGCGGCATGGGCCAGAACTACTTGAAATCCCTGCTTGCGCTGGCTTCCAAGCCTTTTTAATCATGGTGGTTGTCGGGATTTATGCGGTGCTGATCCAGCAGATCGGAACCGCCGACGACATATCCGGCGCGATCTGGGGCTGTATGGGCTATACCGTTTTGCTTTGCTTCTGTCTGTTCAAGACCGGCAGCATATCGAAAGCCGTATTTACCGCACATTGACAGACAGGAGGAATACCAACCATCGAAGAAACACAAAAGAAAACCTATAACATCCTTTACGCCGACCCGCCGTGGCGATATGAACAGAAAGCAGTACAGGGTGCAGCAGAAAAGCACTATCCCACCATGAGCATTGACGAGCTGTGCGCCCTGCCGGTGGAAACGCTGGCGGAAAAAGACTGCCTCTTGTTTTTGTGGGCGACTTTCCCACAGCTCCCGGAGGCGCTGCGTCTGATTAAGGCGTGGGGCTTCACCTTTAAGACCGTGGCCTTTGTCTGGCTGAAATTGAACCGCAAAAGCCCACATGGTTTTACGGGCTGGGCTACTGGACGAGAGGAAACGCGGAAATCTGCCTGCTTGCCAAGCGGGGCCATCCCAAGCGTTACTCCAAAAGCGTCCATCAGTTTATCATTTCCCCGGTGGAGGAACACAGCAAGAAACCAGACATTACCCGCGAGAAAATCATAGAGCTTGCGGGCGACCTGCCCCGCGCAGAACTGATTGCCAGACAGAAAATCCCCGGCTGGGATGCGTGGGGCAACGAAGTGGACAGCGATTTTTCCCTGTCCGTACCAGAAACGAGGTGACTTTTTATGGCTTATGTAACTGTCCCCAAGATTTAACCAAGGTCAAATCCAAGGTAGTATTCGGGCTGACGAAACGCCAGCTCATTTGTTTTGGCGGTGCGCTGCTTATTGGCGTCCCGCTTTTCTTTTTGATCCGGGGCCGCGTCCCGACCAGCGCGGCGGCGCTCATTATGGTGTTCGCCATGCTGCCGGGCTTTCTGCTGGCGCTTTACGAAAAACACGGCCAGCCCCTTGAAGTGGTGGTGCGCCAGATCGTAGAGTGCTGCTTCATCCAGCCCAAGGAACGGCCCTACCAGACCAACAACGCTTATACCGCCCTTGTGCGGCAATCCCAAATGGAAAAGGAGGTCAACGCCATTGTCCAAAAAGCAAAAGAACGAAACGAGCGCAAAAGCGCCGGTCAAGCTCACCCGCGCCGAAAAGAAAGAGATTCAGGCCGTCATCCGAAAGTATAAGGGCGACGGCAAGCCCCATTCGGCACAGGCCAGTATTCCCTATGAGGCCATGTATCAGGACGGCGTATGCCGGGTAACGCCCCGCACCTTTTCCAAGTGCATTGAGTTTACGGACATCAGCTACCAACTGGCGCAGGCGGACACCAAGACCGCCATCTTTGAAAACCTGTGCGACCTCTACAACTATCTGGACGCTCCATTCATGTGCAGTTTTCCTTTATCAACCGCAAGATCGACCCCAAGCAGTATGCCAAGAGCTTTGAAATCCGGGCGCAGGGGGACGACTTCGACGACATCCGCAGCGAGTATTCCGACATTTTGCAAGACCAGCTTGTGAACGGGAACAACGGCTGATGAAGCGGAAATTTATGACCTACACCATCGAGGCGGACAGCCTGAAAATGGCCCGCGCCAGACTGCGCCGGATCGAAACCGACCTTTTGGGCTATTTCAAGAGCATGGGGGCCTCCGAGTGGGGACTGGACGCCAAGCAGCGGCTGGAAGTCATGCACAGCATTTTCCACCCGGACGGGGAGCCGTTTTCTTTTGACTGGAAGTGGCTTGCCCCGTCGGGGCTTTCCACCAAGGACTTTATCGCCCCGTCCTCGTTCCGCTTCGGCAATGCCGGATGTTCGGGCTGGGCGGCAAATACGGGGCGGTGAGCTTCCTGCAAATCCTCTCCCCGGAGCTGTCGGATGAAATGCTGGCCGACTTCCTCAACACAGAAAACGGCATTGTGGTGAACCTCCATGTGCAGGCCATCGACCAGAGCGACGCCATTAAGACGGTCAAGCGCAAGATCACCGACCTTGACGCCATGAAGATTCAGGAACAGAAACGGGCGGTAAGAAGTGGTTACGACATGGATATACTTCCCAGCGACCTTGCCACCTACGGGCAGGACGCCAAGGAGCTGTTAAAGACCTTGCAGAGCCGGAATGAACGGATGTTCCAGCTTACCTTTTTGGTGCTGAACACCGCAGACACCCGGCAAAAGCTGGAAAACGATGTGTTCTGGGCTGCCGGTATTGCACAGAAATACAACTGTTCCCTTGTGCGGCTGGACTACCAGCAGGAACAAGGCTTATGAGCAGCCTGCCGCTGGGGGCCAGCCACATCCAGATTGAACGCTCCCTGACGACTTCCAGCGTGGCCGTGTTCGTCCCCTTTGTGACGCAGGAGCTTTTTCAGGGCGGCGACGCCATGTATTACGGGATCAACGCCAAGACCGGCAACATGATTATGCTCGACCGCAAACGGGCGAGGTGTCCCAACGGGCTAAAGCTGGGGACACCGGGAAGCGGCAAAAGTATGAGCTGTAAATCCGAGATTTTGAGCGTGTTCCTCTGCACCCCGGACGATGTGTATATCTGTGATCCAGAAGCCGAGTATTACCCCCTTGTGAAGCGGCTGCATGGGCAGGTGGTGAAGCTGTCGCCTACCAGCAAAAACTATGTGAACCCGCTGGACATCAACCTGAATTACTCCGAGGATGAAAACCCGCTGGCCTTGAAATCCGACTTTGTGCTGTCGTTCTGTGAGCTTGTCATGGGCGGCAAGAACGGGCTGGAAGCCATTGAAAAGACGGTGATCGACCGGGCGGTACAGGTGATCTACCGGCCTTATCTGGCAGACCCCAAGCCGGAAAATATGCCCATCCTTGCAGACCTGCATAAAGCCCTGTTAGACCAGCATATCCCGGAGGCTGACCGGGTGGCGCAGGCCCTTGACCTGTATGTGTCCGGCAGCCTAAATGTGTTCAACCACAGAACCAACATCGACATTCAAAACGCATTGTGGCCTTTGACATCAAGGAACTGGGCAAGCAGCTAAAGAAAATCGGTATGCTCATTGTCCAAGACCAGATTTGGGGGCGCGTCACCCAAAACCGCAGCAAGGGCAAGGCGACATGGTATTTCTGTGATGAGTTCCACCTGCTTTTGCGTGAGGAACAGACGGCGGCCTTTTCCTGTGAGATTTGGAAGCGTTTTCGTAAGTGGGGCGGGATTCCCACAGGTGCGACGCAGAATGTAAAAGACCTGCTTTCCTCCCCGGAAATTGAGAACATTTTGGAAAACAGCGACTTTATCTGCCTGCTCAATCAGGCCAGCGGCGACCGCAAAATCCTTGCGGAACGGCTGAACATTTCGCCCCCAGCAATTACGGTATGTGGACAATTCCGAACCCGGCGAGGGGCTTCTCATTTACGAAAATGTGATCCTGCCCTTTAAGAACCCCATCCCGAAAAACACCCAGCTCTACCAGATCATGACGACCCGGTTAGGCGAGGGGGCGACGGTATGAGCGCCTTAACACATTTCAGCCTGTTTTCCGGGATCGGCGGGATCGACCTTGCGGCGGAAGCCGCAGGGTTTACCACCGTATGCCAGTGCGAATGGGCGGATTTCCCGATGGAAGTTTTGAAAAAGCACTGGCCGCAGGTACCAAAATTCCGGGACATTACCACAGTGACAAAGGAGGCATTTTTTGAAAAAACAGGACAAGAAACCACCACACTTATTTCCGGGGGATTCCCCCCGCCAGCTTTCCTAGCGCCGGGAAACGAACGGGGAGTTTGTAGGACGAAACGGTATTTATGGCCCGAAATGCTCCGCGTTATCCGGGAACTGCACCCCTCTTGGGTGCTTGGAGAAAATGTTGCTGGCTTCATCCATCTGGGGCTCGACAAGACGGTTTTTGACTTGGAGCAGGCAGGCTACGCCGTTAGGGTTTTCGTACTTCCTGCTGTCGCCGTCGGCGCATGGCATGAGCGCAAAAGAACTTTCATCATCGGCCATGCTGCTTCCCACGCCCCTTGCCAGCGACACGGGGGATGTGGGGAAAACTGTCGATGTGCGGATGACCCCGACCGGGAGCTTCCGAAAATACAATCCCAGCGGAACCGTATGGACGGCGCGGCTGTCATGGGCGGTTTACAAACTGCTGGGCAGCCCGCCGGGGGATGTGAAACTGAACCCCGACTGGTGGAATGGCTGATGGGATTCCCCCGGAGATGGACGGACATTCCATGTGGGCCAAAGAACCGGCGCAAATCCCGTACTTAATCAGCGACCCGCCGGCGAATGTGGCAAAGCGGTTAAAGACTTTGGGAAACGCAGTTGTTCCCCCGCAGGTGTACCCCATCCTGCGCTATATTGCAGAGATTGAAACCGGGCGCTGCCGGAACAGACAGCAAGGAGGTGATCGGATATGGAACCCTTAAAACCCCGCGACAAGGTAACGCAGCACATGACCTGCGACGGCCTGACGCTGGATAACCAGACCACCGGCGAAAGCGTCAATGTGTCCAGCCGGGAGGCCGAGCAGGAATACACCGCCCAGCCGGAGGGCGCGGCGGAAAAAATACTGGAACGGGCGGACGAACTGCACGACCGCCACAAGGCAAGGAAAGTGGCCAAGGACGCCGGAAAAACCGTGGCGCAGGCCACCGGCCCCGTTTCCCGGTTGCAGTTTACCGCCGAGGAACGGGCCTCCCCGGAGCTGGCCCCGTATATCAAAAAGGCAGAAAAACGGGCGGATCAGCTGGAAGCGACCAAAGAAGCCCTGCCGAAAAAGCGCGTCGTCACCAAGGAAACCGTTTATGACGAGGCCAAGGGCAAGGCCAAAAGCAGGCTGTATTTTGACAAGGTGGAGAAAGCCCCTCCCCAGCTCAAACCAAACCCGGCCAGCCGTCCCATACAGGAAGCCGGGCTTTACCTCCACGGAAAAATCCATGAGGTAGAACACGAAAATGTGGGCGTGGAGGGCGGCCACAAGGGGGAGGAACTGGCGGAACGGCAGGCGGGCCGCATGATCCGCAGCGGCGTCCACCGCCACAAGCTCAAACCCTACCGGGCCGCAGCCAAGGCCGAGCGAAAGTCCATCGCTGCCAACGCCGAGTTTGCGTATCAAAAATCCTGCGGGACAACCCGGAGCTGGCGCAGGCGGTCAAGAACCCGTTTCCCGCTTCTGGCAGAAACAGCACATCAAGCGGGAATATGCCAAGGTAGCAAGGGCGGCGGGTCAGACCGCACAGGGGGCCGCAGGCACCGCCAAGACCACGGGTGCCGCAGCCAAGAAAGCCGCAGAAAAAAGCAGACAGGCCGCGTCCTTTGCCGCCCGGCACTGGAAAGGGGCGCTGATCGTCGGCGGCGTGGGCTCATGCTCCTGCTGGTGATGGGCGGCCTGCAATCCTGCACCGCCATGTTTGGCAGCACCGGGACGGGCCTTGCCGCCACCTCCTATCTCTCCGAGGACAGCGATATGCTGGGAGCCGAAGCCGCCTATGCCGCGCTGGAAGCAGACTTGCAGCACGAACTTGACAACTACGAAAGCCTGCACCCTGGCTATGACGAATACCGTTTCGATCTGGACGAGATCAAACATGACCCTATGTGCTGACCTCCATCCTCTCCGCGCTGCATAACGGCGTGTTCACTTTGGGGGAGGTACAGGGCGACCTTGCCATGCTCTTTGAAAAGCAGTACATCCTGACCCAGACCATCGAAACGGAAACCCGCTACCGCACCGAAACGAGGACGGACAGCGAGGGAAACACCTACACTGTGGAAGTCCCCTACACCTACTATATCTGTAATGTGAAGCTGGAAAACTTTGACCTGTCCCACCTGCCCATCTACATTCTCACCGAGGAACAGATGGCTTTTATGCTGCCTATATGCAGACTTTGGCAACCGGCCAGACCTGTTTCCCAACGGCAGCTATCCCCACGCCTCCACCCCGAAAGAGCCGACCTACTATGAAATCCCCCCGGAGGCGCTAAAGGACGAAGCCTTTGCCGCCATGATCGCGGAGGCGGAAAAGTATGTGGGCTATCCCTATGTGTGGGGCGGCAGCTCCCCAAGCACCAGCTTTGATTGTTCCGGCTTCATTAGCTGGGTTATCAATCATTCCGGCTGGAATGTGGGACGCCAGACGGCGCAGGGGCTTTACAACATCTGCACTCCAGTTTCCCCGGAGCAGGCCAAGCCCGGCGACCTTGTATTTTTCGTCGGCACTTATGACACTGCCGGGATGTCCCATGTGGGGCTGTATGTGGGAAATTCGGTCATGCTGCACTGCGGCGACCCCATTTCCTACACGAACCTCAATTCAAGCTACTGGCAGCAGCATTTTTATTGTTACGGGCGTTTGCTTAAACGCCAGAAAGGAGTAAATCACTATGGCAATGAACAAATTGGAACGCATTGAAAAGGATATTGAGAAAACCAAGGGCAAGATCGCGGAGCTGCAAAAGCAGCTTCGGGAGCTGGAAGCGGCCAAGACCGAACAGGAAAACTTGCAGATCGTCCAGCTTGTGCGCGGCCTCAACATGACCCCGCAGGAGTTCGCCGCCTTTGTGCGCGGCGGCGCGTTGCAGGCGGCCCCGGCCCCGATCCCGGACTTTGAACAGGAGGACAGCGCCCATGAAGAAATCTAAACTGTTCCGCACCTTGACGCTGGCTGTGGCCGCTGCGCTCTGCATGGCGACCACGACCGTTACTGCCTACGCCGGGGGCGCTGACCCTGACCCGGTGCCGCTGCCGGAAACCACCGAGGCCCCCGCAGAAGTGCCGGAGGAAACCGAAGAACCTACCACCGGCGGCATGGAGCCGGAGGGCGTACCTGTCACCCCGCAGGGCAACGCTACGCTGGTGGATGATTTTTCGGGATAAGCAGCTTATCACCGTTACCACCAAGCCGGGAATTATTTTACATCCTGATTGACCGCGCCAACGAGGACAAGGAAACGGCGGTGCATTTCCTCAACCAAGTGGACGACGCCGACCTGCAAGCCTTGTTGGAGGACGGGAAAAAAGAGCCGGAGGTCTGCACCTGTACGGCCAAGTGTCAAGCCGGGGCCGTCAATACGGCCTGCCCGGTCTGTAAAAACAACCTGACCGCCTGCAACGGGCCGGAGCCGAAGCCCCAGCCGGAGGAAGAAAAGCCGCAGGAGGAAAAGCCAAGCGGCATGGGCGCCTTGTGGTGTTCTTTGTGGTGGTGCTGCTGGGCGGCGGCGCAGCCCTCTACTTCCTGAAATTCAAAAAGGAAAAAGCCGACACCACAGGCAATGACGATCTGGCCGAGTATGACTTTGGAGAGGACGAGGACGAGGACGACGAGGACGAAGCCCCGGAGCCGGACGAGGATATGACAAGTGAAGATGGAAATAAGGAGGACGAAGTATGAGCTATCAGTTAGTAATTGCAGAGAAACCAAGCGTCGCCCGCAGCATTGCGGGCGTGATCGGCGCGGACAAGAAACAGGACGGTTACATGGAGGGAAACGGCTATCTGGTGAGCTGGTGTATCGGCACCTTGTTTCCCTTGCCGACGCCGGGACTTATGACGAGCGTTTCAAAAAATGGCGCTATGACGACCTGCCGATTCTGCCGCAGGAATGGCAGTACATCATTCCCGATGATAAGAAAAAGCAGTTTGACACCCTGCGTTCTTTGATGGAGCGCCCCGATGTTACCGGCCTTGTGTGCGCCACTGACGCCGGGCGCGAGGGGGAATTGATTTTCCGTTTCGTCTACCAGATGGCGGGCTGCAAGAAACCGTTTCAGCGCCTTTGGATTTCCAGCATGGAGGACGCGGCCATCAAGGACGGCTTTGCCCATCTGAAACCGGGAACTGACTATGACAACTTGTATCAGTCGGCCCTTTGCCGGGCGCAGGCGGATTGGCTGGTGGGGATCAACGCGACAAGACTTTTCTCCATCCTCTACCACAAGACCCTGACCGTGGGCCGTGTCCAGACGCCGACCCTGAAAATGCTGGTTGACCGGGAGGCCAAGATCAGCAGCTTTCAGAAAGAGAAATACCACATCGTCCAGATTGCGGCGGGCGGCATGGAGGCGGCCAGTGAACGCATGAGAAACGCAGACGACGCCAAGGCCTGAAAGCCGCCTGTGAAACGGCGCAGGCCGTTTGTGTGTCGGTAACACGGGAGAAAAAGACGGAGCAGCCGCCCCGCCTCTATGACCTCACCACCTTGCAGCGGGAAGCAAACCGCCTGTTTGGATTTACCGCCAAGCAGACCCTTGACTATGCCCAGCAGCTTTACGAAAAGAAGCTGCTGACCTATCCCCGCACCGACAGCAGTATTTGACCGACGATATGCTGCCGACGGCGGAAAGCCTTGTGTCCGGCCTGTGGCCGTTGCTGCCCTTTGCGGCGGGGCTTGACCTGTCCCCGCAGTTTGGCCGGGTGCTGAACAGCAAAAAGGTGAGCGACCACCACGCCATTGTCCCGACGATGGAATTTGTGCAGAGAGGCTTTGACGGGCTGGCCGAGGGGGAAAAGAAACTGTTGTCCCTTGTGTGCTGCAAGCTGCTGTGCGCCGTGGCCGCGCCCCATGTGTACGAAGCTGTCACCGCTACATTCACCTGTGCCGGGAACACCTTTACCGCCAAGGGAAAAACCATCCTGATCCCCGGCTGGAAAGAGCTTGACCGCCGCTTTAAGGCGTCGTTCAAAACAGACGCCGACGACACCGCCCCGGAGCCTGCGCGTGAACTGCCGGAGATCACCGAGGGACAGACCTTTGACAAGGTAACTGCCGCCGTCACCGAGCATTTCACCGCACCGCCAAAATCCTACACGGAAGATACCCTGCTTTCTGCTATGGAGCGCGCCGGTGCGGACGATCTGCCGGAGGACGCCGAGCGGCAGGGGATTGGGAACCCCGGCCACCCGCGCTCCATCTTAGAAAAGCTGGTGCAGATGGGCTTTGTGGAGCGCAGGGGAAAACAGCTACTTCCCACCAAGGACGGCCACAACCTTGCCTGTGTGCTGCCGGAAGTGCTGACCTCTCCCCAGCTACGGCACAGTGGGAAACGGAGCTGACGGCCATTGCCAAGGGGCAGGCCGACCCGGAGGGCTTCATGGCTGGCATTGCAGAAATGACAAGGGGCCTGATCGTGGGCTACTCCCAGATCAGCGAGGACGCGCAAAAGTTGTTTCAGACCGAGCGTGTGGTTATCGGCAAATGTCCGCGCTGCGGGGAAAGCGTCTACGAGGGCAAAAAGAACTACTACTGCGGAAACCGAAGCTGCCAGTTTGTCATGTGGAAGAATGACCGATTTTTTGAGGAACGAGGCAAGGCGTTCACCCCGAAGATCGCCGCCGCGCTCCTTAAAGACGGAAAAGCAAAGGTAAAGGGCCTGCGCTCCATGAAAACCGGCAAAACCTATGACGGGACGGTGCTTTTGGCCGATACCGGCGGCAAGTATGTGAACTACCGCGTGGAACAGAGGGGCAAAAACTAAAAACAGCAAGCATAGGGAGTGTAGCCACACTCCCGGCAAAATCCCTGACCCGGCGCACCTACGGGCCGGGGATTTTCTCTTTGGGGAAGCCCCAAACCCCTTGTATCCAGCAAATTTACAATTCATCTATTCCAAGATACACCATGTCATAGTATAATAAAGCCAACGATAATATCCGTTTGAGGTGATAAGTGTGAAAATATTAGTTAGTGCTTGTATTATGGGAGTGGATTGTAAATACAATGGAAAAAATAACAAAAATCTGGCAGCTATCAACTACTTAAAAGATAAAGAAATTATTTGCATTTGTCCAGAGCAATTAGCAGGTATGACTACTCCCAGACCTTGTGCAGAGATTGTGAATGGTGTAGTAACAGACGAAAACGGAAATGATGTCGATTTGGAATATAAGCGAGCAGTATCAATGGCATTATCCCAAATTCAACATGAAGATATTGAGTTAGCTATACTACAATCCAGAAGTCCTACCTGCGGAGTAAACCAAATATATGATGGTAGCTTTACCGGAAAGTTGATTTCTGGAATGGGATTGTTTGCAAAGGCATTAAAAGAACGAGGCATCAAAGTTATTGATGTTGAAGAAGTAGAAAGCTTTAATTTGTTAGACTGTCCCCAGCTTCAATCAATCTAACCCAAACTTTCAAAATTGAATATCAGCCGCTTATTATCGGCCCACCCAGCAGGAAATTTTTCAAAGGTTTCCTGCTTTTCTTATGCCATTTTTCAGAAAGGATGTGAACCCCAAATGTCTTACAGCTCTTATGACCATGACGATTTAGAACTGGCCAGCACCATGCGATCGAGCGCCGGATTTACTTTGAAAGCGGCAAGGCCGATCTTTCCGAAATGGTAAAGCTGCCCCTTGCGGAGCTTCTTTCCTTGCGGGCGGAAAGCGCCGCCGCAGAACAGGAAGTGTTTGACCGCCTGAAAGCGCAGGCCGCCACATGGGAGGAACAGGCCGGAAGAACCCTGTTTCTGGACAAAGCCCTTGAATATGCCCGGACGCTCCCGTCACCCACACTGCAAACCAGTGGGAGGCCCCGGACGAATACCGCCATATCCGCAGCAACATGGTTTACCAGATGGATTATTCCATTTCCGAGAACACCCGGTATGACAGCGCCGCCAAAAAATCCGTTCCCTACTCGTGGACGCTCCGCTGGGGCCTTTATACCAACGCGCCCCACGGAAACCCGATGGAAAAGATCGCCGGACAGGAACGGAAAGTCTTTTCCAGCCGGGAAGAACTGGACAAGTACCTGAATGGCCGGATCAAAGCCCACGACCATTACTTTACCGAAATTTCCCCGGCCATCCCCAAGGAATACGCCGACTGTTTTAAGGTCAATGGCTGCCTGCTCCCCGGCTATACCATCGAGGGGGAGGAACCGGCAAAAGCCGCAGCACTTCCCACACAGGAGGAAGCCGCACAGCCGCAACAGACCACAGCCACCCCGGAAAGGAGGGAACCCGTGAACGAAGTATTTTCCATTTTTCTTGATAACCGCGCCGAGGCGCAGACCGGCGGGCCGCATGGGTACTGGCTTTCCCTGCCGACTTCCGCCGAACAGGTGCAGGAAGCCCTAAAGGAAATCCATATCACCGCCGACAACCAGCAGGACTTGTTCATTGACGGCTTTTCCGCCCCGGAGGGAAAACCGCTGGAACTGCCGGAGGATTTGATAAAAGCCGCCAGTGTGGATGAACTGAACTTCCTTGCCGCCCAGCTTCAAAAGCTGGACGCCGTGGAGCTTGCGGAGCTGAACGCCGTCATGCAGTCCCCGGCGAAAATGCAGACCATCGGGCAGCTTTTGGACTACGCTGAAAACACCGATTGTTTTGTCTTAATCAACGCCAAGGACAACCGCAGTCTGGGGGAATATTATCTGAATGATTCCGGGCTGTTTGTCGTTCCCGACCCGTGGAAACCGGCCATTGACACCGACCGGCTGGGAAGTTTTATCGCCAACGAGGAACAGGGAACCTTTACCGATTACGGCTATATCCTGCGAACCAGCGACGAATGGCAGCGCGTCCATGAGGCCAGCCAGTGCCGGAGGAATACCGGGTGATGGCCTATCCTGCGCCGGAAATTCTGCGGGAGGAAAGCAAGGTGCAGCCGGAGGCGGCAACCCCCGCAAAGGCCCCGCAGCCTGTCACCCCCATTCTCTTAAACGGCCAGAACAGCGCCGAGCGCATGAAAGAGATCACCGACCGGCTGGAAACCGGCATACAGGAGCTTTTCGAGAGTGAACGCTACAAAGCCTATCTCACCACCATGTCCAAGTTCCACAGTTACAGCTTCAACAATACCCTCTTGATCGCCATGCAGGGCGGACAGCTTGTGGCAGGCTACAACAAGTGGCGGGACGATTTTCACCGTAATGTAAAGAAAGGCGAAAAAGGCTATCAAGATACTGGCTCCGGCCCCGTTCAAGGCGAAAAAGGAAGTGCAAAAGCTGGACGCACAGGGCAGGCCGGTGATGGGAAAGGACGGAAAGCCTGTTACCGAAGTACAGGAAATACAGGTTCCGGCCTTTAAGATCGTTTCTGTCTTTGATGTGAGCCAGACCGAGGGGGAACCGCTGCCTCTATCGGCGTGGAAGAACTGACCGGAGCGTGGAAACGCTACGGGGAATTTTTCAAGGCGCTGGAACAGACCTCCCCGGTTCCCATTGGTTTTGAGGACATTCCGGGCGGTTCCCACGGCTACTACCACCTGACGGAAAAGCGGATCGCCATTCAGGAGGGCATGAGCGAATTACAGACCCTAAAGACGGCCATCCACGAGATCGCCCATTCCAAGCTCCACGCCATCGACCCGGAAGCCCCGGCCATAGAGCAGGCCGACCGCCCCGACAGCCGCACCCGCGAGGTGCAGGCCGAAAGCGTGGCCTATGCCGTCTGCCAGCACTACGGCTGGACACGTCCGAGTATTCCTTTGGCTATGTGGCCGGGTGGAGTTCCGGCCGGGAACTGGCCGAGCTGAAAGCCTCTCTGGAAATTATTCGTAGTGCGGCCCATGAGCTGATCTCCGCGCTGGACGAACATCTGGCAGAACTGCGCCAGCAGCGGGAAACAGACCTTTCCGCTGCACAGGAGGCTGCATTTGTGCTGGACAGTGGCAATACCCTGTTCATCCAGACCTGTGATTCCGGCTATGACTATACACTGTATGATGCGGACAAAAAGGCTCTGGACGGAGGCCAGCTGGACGCGCCCGGTCTGACCCTGCCGGATGCCGGGCAGGAAGCACTTAATCTGCTGGGGCAGACAGCCCCGGTGTCGGAAGTCCTGTTGGGCGATAAGCTGACAGTGTTCCGAGAGGCGGCGGAAAAGGCCAATGAAATTCCTGCACCCGTTAAAATTCCAGACCCCGCCGCAGAACCTACGGTTACGATTTTGTGGAGTGAAAGCGACAAGCTGCAGGACGGCGAAATCATGCCGCTGTCCGTGGCAAACCGCGTCTTTGAAGAACTGGACACCGCCCAGCACACGGACCGGGAAAAGGATGGTTACGAGGGTGGCTGGTACGAC
>ENA-OQMZ01000342-OQMZ01000342.1-human-gut-metagenome-genome-assembly--contig:-NODE-342-length-20324-cov-1.479923_pt1 | contig 20324 bp, 31 predicted proteins | sample MGYA00242621_ERZ504862 | MGnify/ENA primary metagenome ERZ504862 (study PRJEB26092, sample SAMD00036393) | human gut metagenome | host: Homo sapiens | study: EMG produced TPA metagenomics assembly of...
GGTGCAATTTCGCAAAGAGTACGACAAGAACGGGTCATTTGAAATTGTAAGAAAACGGAAAGTATGGAAAAGTGGGAACATTTTTTGAGACAGGAGAGCTTCATTGTCCGGACCAGAGACAGAACCGGATGCATTTTGGAATGGAGAAGAATTTCTGGCTTATCTGAAAAAGACGACGCTGAAACCACTAGCACCGAATTATGAAAACTGGTATGCATATTATCATCTTGAATTCTTGAATTCCGAAAAGGAAATGATAAAATTGCAAAAGAAATGTATGAGACATCATTGAAACTTCAGGAGAACGCATGGGCGCTGCATGGACTGGCATGTTTAAGTATTCATGAAGGAAATAAAAATCTTGCGGCATTGTATGCACAAAGAGGAATGGAACTTAAGAGACACTGTCTGTCATATCAGAAAGAAGGACTTAAAATTCTGAGTCAATGCGAAGCATATAGGGCAATTTTACAGCAGTATGCTGCTATGGATGAAGATATGAAATCCATCGGGCGGGTGCAATATTATTATGCACTGGGGCTTGTGAAGACAGGAAGGCTTGAAGAAGCGGATAAATTGCTGAACAGTGAAGAAGGAATTATGGTTGATGATGTAAGAGAAGGAGAAGACAGTATCCAGGATCTCTGGGAGATCCTGAATCATGAATTGTATCAGGACAGAGCTTCATTGCCGTATCGTTATACTTTTCATGCAAATTAAAGCGGTCGCTAATATTTGGGTAGAGGGGATTGCCAGAAGATGAAAAACAGTACATAATAAAATGGCAATTAAACCACATAAATAATGCAAATTAAGAAAATAATAGGACAAAGATTTCTGGAAACAGTTATACTACAATGAATCTAGAAACGAAAGATCCTAAAGACATGGAGGTAATTATAATGAATAAACCAGTATTAGTGATCATGGCAGCAGGAATGGGAAGCAGATACGGAGGTCTGAAGCAGTTAGATCCTGTAGACAATGACGGACATATTATCATGGATTTTCCATGTATGATGCAAAGAGAGTCGGCTTTGAGAAGGTCGTATTCATAATCAAACACGAGATCGAAGAAGAGTTCAAAGAGCATGTGGGAAAACGTATGGAAAAATACATGGACGTAGCATATGCTTATCAGAATATCGACAACATTCCGGAAGGCTATGAAGTACCGGAAGGACGTGTAAAACCTTGGGGAACAGCACATGCTGTATATAGCTGTATGGATGAGATTGACGGACCGTTCGCAGTGATCAATGCAGATGACTATTATGGAGTAGAAGCATTCAAGCTTATCTATGATTATCTGTCTACACATGCAGATGATGATAAGTACAGATATACAATGGTCGGATATCATCTTGCCAATACGGTAACGGACAACGGATATGTATCCAGAGGTGTATGTGAGACGAATGAGAATGGAGAACTGGTATCCGTAACAGAACGTACCAGAATCGAAAAGTACAACGGCGGCGTTGCATACACAGAAGACGACGGTAATACATGGGTACAGGTACCGGATGATACAACGGTATCTATGAACATGTGGGGATTTACAAAGAGTATCTTAGAAGAGATCAAAGCAGGATTCCCGGCATTTCTTGACAAAGGACTGCAGGAGAATCCTATGAAATGCGAGTATTTCCTGCCAACTGTAGTAAGTAATCTTCTTGCGGAAGACAAAGCAACAGTATCGGTACTGAAATCCGCAGATAAATGGTATGGAGTAACTTATAAAGAAGATAAACCGGTTGTGGTTGCAGCCATTCAGAGAATGAAAGACGAAGGACTGTACCCGCAGCATCTTTGGGAGGGAAAATAAATGAATCCTGTAACACGGGAACAAAGAGATGAAGCGATTGCACATTTTAAATATGAAGGAACATTAGTAAAGGACTGTCCATACGGAAGCGGACACATCAATGATACATTTCTTCTGGTATTCGAGATTGCGAGATGAAGAATCAAAGTCATTCTTCAGAGAATGAATTCTACGGCATTTCCAAAACCGGTAGAAGTCATGGAGAATATCACAGGAGTGACATCATTTCTGAAAAAGAAGATTGTAGAAAATGGTGGAGATCCGGAACGTGAGACATTGAATGTGATCCCGGCGGTTGATGGGAAACCATATTACATAGATTCTACGGGAGATTACTGGAGATCCTATAAATTTATTACCGATGCAAGTACCTATGATCTGGTAGAGAAGCCGGAGCAGTTTTATGAAAGTGCGGTGGCATTCGGGAATTTCCAGAGTCTGCTGTCTGACTATCCGGCGGAGACACTGCATGAGACGATAGAAAAGTTCCATGATACGAGAAACCGGTTTGCGCTGTTTAAGAAAGCAGTGGAAGAAGATGTTATGGGAAGAGCAGCTTCTGTAGAGAAAGAGATCCGGTTCGTTCTCGAAAGAGAAGAGATTGCTAATTGTTTTGCAGAAATGCTGGACAGGCATGAGCTTCCACTTCGTGTTACACACAATGATACAAAATTGAATAATGTTATGCTGGACGATAAGACCGGGAAAGGAATCTGTGTGATCGATCTGGACACAGTTATGCCGGGGCTTGCGATGAATGATTTCGGGGATTCCATCCGTTTCGGTGCAAGTACGGCACTGGAGGATGAGACAGACCTTACGAAAGTATCCTGCAGTATGGAATTATTTGAATTGTATACGAAAGGATTTTTAAAAGGATGTGACGGAAAGCTGACAGCTAAGGAGATCGAGCTGATGCCGATGGGCGCAAAGACGATGACATTTGAATGTGGTATGCGTTTCCTTACAGATTATCTGCAGGGAGATAAATATTTCAGGATACACAGAGAAGGTCATAATCTTGACAGATGCCGTACCCAGTTCAAGCTTGTTGAAGATATGGAACAAAAGTGGTATACTATGAACGAAATCGTGAAAAAGTATAGTAACAACTAGGAGGTACTATTGTGGCCAAGAAAATATTAATTACCGGAGGAGCCGGTTATATCGGAAGTCATACGGCACTGGAACTTCTGAATGAAGGATATGAAGTGGTTGTATATGACAATCTTTGTAATTCATCTAAAGAATCTTTAAAAAGGGTAGAAGAGCTTACCGGAAAGACGATTACATTTTATGAAGGGGATGTAATGGATGAAGCTGCATTGAAGGCAATGCTGGAAAAAGAAGGCGTAGATGCGGTTATCCATTGTGCAGCACTGAAAGCAGTCGGAGAATCCGTACAGAAGCCATTAGAGTACTACCGTAATAATATAACAGGAACTCTGACACTGATGGATGTTATGAAACAGACCGGTGTTAAGAATATTGTATTCAGTTCATCTGCAACTGTATACGGAAGTCCGGAAGAGATGCCGATCACAGAGGAGTGTCCGAAGGGACAGTGCACGAATCCTTATGGATGGACAAAGTCTATGATGGAACAGATCATGACAGATGTACAGAAGGCAAATCCGGATATGAATGTCATCCTGCTTCGTTATTTCAACCCGGTCGGAGCGCATGAAAGCGGACGTATCGGAGAAGATCCAAAGGGAATTCCGAATAATCTGATGCCATACATTTCACAGGTGGCAGTAGGAAAGCTTGAAAAACTGGGTGTGTTCGGGGACGATTATGATACACCGGACGGAACAGGAGTCCGTGATTATATTCATGTAGTGGACCTTGCAAAAGGACATGTGAAAGCAATTGATTATATCTTCAGCAATCCTGGACTTGACGTGATCAATCTTGGAACAGGTGTGGGATATTCCGTACTTGATATGGTAAAAGCATTTGGAAAAGCATGTGGTAAGGAGATTCCTTACGAGATCAAGCCGAGAAGAGCAGGAGATATCGCAATGTGTTATGCAGATCCTGCAAAAGCAGCGAAAGTTCTTGGATGGAAAGCAGAAAAAGGTCTGGACGAGATGTGCGCAGACACATGGAGATGGCAGTCACAGAATCCTAACGGATATGAAGCATAAATGAAAAAGGAACTTAAGAAATAAAAACATAGAAAGATGGGGAACACTTAACAGAACGTTAAGATTTCCCATCTTTCTTTTTATGATAAGAAATGGTATAATCATCACGTATGTAAAGTGTAGTGTGAGATGCCATCGGCATTTTGTAGTGCAAAAGTAGTGAGTAAGACTCACGAACAGAGGCGAGAATCATGGAAAAAAAGAATGAAAATGGAAAGGTGCAGCTGAAAGGCCAGTTGAAGCTTTATATTCAGTGGCCGGCAATCATGGTATTGCTCTTGATCGCAATGAATCTGTGGGTGTATAAGATGGATCACAGAGCGGGAATCCTGATGGCCGTATTCGTGCTGATATATATCATCATGGTAGGCGGACTGTATTTTTACAGTAAGAATATCATCATGAAGGATCTCGTGGAATTTGCTGCACAGTATGGCATTGTCCAGAATACGCTGCTGAGGGAACTGTCGATTCCCTATGCAATCCTGTTAGATGATGGGAAAGCAGTCTGGATGAATGACGAATTCGAAGCAATTCTGGGCGGAAAGCCAAAAGGAGAAGCTTACATCAGTAAATACATTCCGGAATTGAACCGGAGTATATTTCCAAAAGAGGATCAGCAGAAGGTCACGATGGAAGTATATTATGATGATAAGGAATACCAGGCAGAACTGCGCAGAGTATCGGTAGAGGGATTCAGCGATACGGAACAGCTTATGGAATTGCCAAAGGAGAAGGAATATTTCATTGCGGTATATCTTCAGGATGTTACAGAACTGAACCGTACGATTAGGGAAAATGAAGAACAGAGAATGGTTGCAGGCCTGGTATACATTGATAACTACGATGAAGTGATCGACAGTGTGGAAGAGGTCAGACAGTCACTTCTGATGGCTCTGGTAGACCGTAAGATCAATCAGTATATTGCAAAAGTTGACGGAATCGTCAAGAAGCTGGAGAATGATAAGTATTTCATTATCATCCGAAAGTCTTATTTTAAACAGCTGGAAGAAGATAAGTTCTCCCTGCTGGATGATGTAAAGTCCGTAAATATCGGAAATGGGATTCCGGCAACACTTAGTATCGGTCTGGGACTGAGTTCCGATTCTTATGCACAGAGTTATAACTATGCGCGTGTAGCGATCGATCTCGCACTTGCAAGAGGCGGCGACCAGGCTGTGATCAAGGACTGTCACGGTGTTACCTATTATGGCGGAAAGCGAGAACAGACAGCGAAGAATACCCGTGTAAAGGCGGCGTGTAAAGCGAGGCACTGCGTGAATTTATCACGGTCAAAGATAAGATATTCGTTATGGGGCATAAGCTGACAGATGTGGATGCGTTCGGTGCGGCAATGGGAATCTATCGTGCGGCACTGGCACTGGAGAAACGTGCTTATATTGTGATCAATGAAGTGTCAGCATCGCTCAGGCCTTTATATGAATTATTCGAACAAGATCCGGCTTACCCGGATGATCTGTTTTTGACATCGTCACAGGCGATGAATATGGCAGACGAGAATTCAATGGTAGTCGTTGTAGATACGAACCGTCCGATGATGACAGAGTGTGAGGACCTTCTGAAGACAACGAAGACGATCGTGGTATTGGATCATCACAGACAGAGCAGTGACAATATTGATAATGCGCTGTTATCTTATATTGAGCCATATGCCTCATCGGCTTGTGAGATGGTATCAGAGGTATTGCAGTATATTGTAGATGGGATCAAGATCCCGAAGATTGAGGCGAGCAGCTGTATGCCGGCATCATGATCGATACCAACAACTTTGTGAACAGTACCGGAGTCCGTACTTTTGAAGCGGCAGCATTCCTGAGAAGGTCCGGTGCAGATATTACGCTGGTAAGAAAGTTGTTCCGTGACGATATGGAATCTTACAGGGCAAAAGCGGAGATCATCAGCAGTGCAGAAGTGTACCGTAACAAATTTGCCATTGCAAGGGGTGTGGATCTTCACATTGAAAGCCCGACGATCATCGGGGCACAGGCGGCAAATGAATTATTGGACATCAGTGCGATCAAGGCATCATTTGTATTAACAGAATATAATGGAAGAATATACGTCAGCGCACGTTCGATCGATGAAGTTAACGTACAGATCATCATGGAACGTCTGGGCGGAGGCGGTCATATGAACGCTTCCGGTGCACAGTTTAACCATACTGATATGGATGAAGCGGTAGCCTGCTTAAAACAGGTGATTGACGAAATGATAGAAGGAGGAGACTTGTAATGAAAGTTATTTTGACAGAAGACGTAAAGTCACTTGGTAAAAAAGGGAGAGATCGTAAACGTCAGCGACGGATACGCAAGAAACTTCATCTTAAAGAAAAATAAAGGTGTAGAAGCTAACGGAAAGAATTTAAATGACCTGAAATTAAAGAAAGCGAACGATGACAAGATCGCTCAGCAGCAGTATGAAGATGCCCAGGAACTTGGCAGAAAGATCGAAGCAGGAAAGATTGAAGTTGCAATCAAGATGGGCGAAGGCGGCAGAGCGTTCGGCTCTGTATCTTCAAAAGAGATTGCAGAAGAAGTCAAAAAACAGATGGATCTTACAATTGATAAGAAGAAAGTTCAGTTAAAAGAAGCGATCAGAACACTGGGAACACATACGGTTCCGGTTAAGCTGCATCCGAAGGTAACGGCTGAGCTGAAAGTTGTTGTAAAAGAAGAAGCATAGGAGGAATTCAGGCGTGGAAGAAGCACTCATCAAACGAGTCATGCCACACAGCATCGAAGCAGAACAGTCTGTTGTCGGCGCCATGCTTATGGATAAAGATGCCATCACCACTGCAGGAGAAATCATCAGTGGTGATGATTTTTATCAGGCGTCATATGGAGTGATCTTTGATTCGATGATCGAACTGTTCAATGAAGGGAAACCGGTCGATCTGATTACTTTGCAGGAACGACTGAAGGAAAAAGATGTACCGGCAGAGATTGCCAGTCTGGAATTTGTCAGAGACCTGGTGACAGCAGTGCCGACTTCTGCGAATGTGAAATATTATGCACAGATCGTGGCAGACAAATCTGTGATGCGTAAGATGATCAAATTGAATGAAGAGATTGAAAAATATGTGCTATGCCGGAAAAGAACCTCTGGAGTCTATCATGGAGCAGACCGAGAAATCCATGTTCCAGTTATTACAGAGACGAACGACCGGCGAATATGTTCCAATCAAGCAGGTGGTCCTGAATGCGTTGGATAGGATTGAAAAGGCATCTAAGAGTAAGGGAACCGTTACAGGAATCCCGACCGGATTCATCGATCTGGATTATAAACTGTCCGGCTTCCAGCCGTCGGATTTCATCCTGATCGCAGCGCGTCCGTCCATGGGTAAGACGGCATTTGTCCTGAACATCGCACAGTATATGGCGTTCAAGAAGAATAAAGCGGTTGCCATCTTCAGTCTTGAGATGTCAAAGGAACAACTGGTAAACCGACTGTTCTCACTGGAATCACAGGTAGATGCACAGTCACTCAGAACCGGTAATATGAAAGATTCCGACTGGGAGAAACTGATTGAAGGAGCAGGTGTGATCGGTCAGTCGAAACTGATCATTGATGATACACCGGGTATCTCCATCTCGGAATTAAGATCAAAGTGCAGGAAATATAAGCTGGAGCACGGACTGGATATCATCATCATCGACTACTTACAGTTAATGACCGGAAGTGTAGGGAAGAGTTCCGAATCCAGACAGCAGGAAGTCTCAGACATTTCCCGTCAGTTAAAGGGACTTGCCAGAGAGCTGAATGTACCGGTTGTATCGCTGTCACAGTTAAGCCGTGCGGTAGAAAGCCGGCCGGACAAGCGGCCGATGCTTTCTGATCTCCGTGAATCCGGAGCCATTGAGCAGGATGCGGATGTGGTAATGTTTATCTACAGGATGAATACTAATAACAAAGAATTCAGAGTTCAAAAACAGGCAGAAATACATTATCGCAAAACAAAGAAACGGTCCGGTAGGGACCGTTAATCTGGCCTGGTTAGGTGAGTACACAAAGTTTGCGAACCTAAGCAGACAGGAAGATTCGTTTTAATTTTTTTACTGGACCGGCATCGGCCGAAGCTTTCCGGAAGGATTGCTGCTGGCGGATCAGCTGGTCCAGTTTTTTGAATTCCAGCTCTTCCTGGCGTTCTTTTGCATCCAGAAGAAATGTCATCTCCTGGCTGAACATGTTGAGAAGCACTTCGTTGTTATTCTGCAGCATGCGTTTTAACTGAAGCTGTTCCCTGGTCCGTTTGATATCCGGGATCAGGGCTTTGAGATCGGAAAGGGAGACACCCTGTTCGTAGAGATCCCTGATACATGCATATAGTCTGGCATCATCTTTGGTCTCGCGTTTGATTTGTTCTAAAGTATTCAAAGCATTGGTATGATTTCCCACATTAGATACCCCCTTATATTATAATACTTGTCCCTTATGGGTAAATGTATCATAGCACAGGGGAAAGCACCGATTTCGTCAGAATCCGTCGAGGGAAACAAAAATGTTGAAAAATGCGCAGTACATAAATACTGCGCATGAGTTTGCCTGAATATGCAAAAGAACCTGCTGTTGGCAGGTTCTTTGTATATGCTTCTTATTTCGAATGATTAGCCTTCAGAAATAGCTCCTACTGGACACTGAGCTGCACATGCTCCACAATCTACACAAGCGTCAGCATCAATTTCATAATGCTCTGCTCCCTGAGAAATAGCTCCTACTGGACATTCAGCTTCGCAAGATCCACAGCTTACACATTCATCACCAATTACGTGTGCCATAGTATTATACCCTCCTTTGAGTTTAAATTCTAGACATAAACCAATTCGTTGTCTCTGTCCATATCATAATACAAAAAGCTGAAATAAACAAGTAAATTACAATGTTTTTTTGGAAATACATAAAAGTTTTAGTCAATAACATAACTTGCGTTAGCTGATGCTGTTGTGAAAAAGCATATTCGGTGGTGAAAAGAGACGTTCTTTTGAATTTTGGTAAATCCCGGTTAAAATTAAGAAAAATTTCAATAAAAAATTCAACAAATTTTCACCGTTTTGGTGTATAGTATAGAATGCTGATGAAGTATAAGAAAAATAGAAGTGAAAATAGGAGTAGAATATAATACAGGTAGACATGATACCGGATATAGGAGAGAGGAAAATGAAAAAGAAATCGAATCATTGCTATGCTGCTTGGTACGGCACTGCTTGTATGCGGATGTCAGCAGACACCGAAAGCAACGGATGAAGAGAAGAAGATTGAATCAGAGAAGAATACAACCAGAACAGAAGAGAAGGAATATCAGGGCAAATTAGACCTGATCAGCCGGCGGCTTATAATAATACAGACGGATTGAAGTTAAAAAAAGGAGACTACATTTCTATTATAGGAAAGGCGAATGGTACGCAGTATTGGGACGAAGTAAAGAAAGGCGTGACACAGGCTGCAGAGGATCTGAATGCAAGTCTTGGATATGCAGGAAAAGACAAGATAAAAGTAACGTATAATGCACCGGATAAAGCAGATAATGTGGATGATCAGGTGAACCTTCTGGATGAAGAATTGGACAGATATCCGGTTGCGGTCGGAATCTCAATTGTAGATCTGCAGGCTTGCCAGGTACAGTTTGATCTCGCAACAGACAGCGAGATTCCGGTTGTCACTTTTGATTCCGGGTCTGATTATCGGGGAGTGGCTGCGGATGTATCGACAGACAATGTAGCTGCAGGAACAGAAGCAGCACAGAGACTGGCAGAAGAGATGGGAGACAGCGGGGAAGCAGTTCTGTTCATTCAGGATTCGAAATCACAGGCTGCTCTTCAGAGAGAAAAAGCGGTGACGGATGAACTGACAGCAAACCATCCGAATATTTCTGTGGTAAATGTATATCACATGGATGAATTGAGCAATATGCAGAAGACAGTATCTGACGAGATCAATGCCGGAACTTACCGTCCAAAAGACAGTGAACTTCCGGATGGACAGCTTACCGGAGAAGATATAGTGGCTGCAGACAGTATTACAGAAGACCAGGTAGTCGATTACATCCTTGTCAAACATCCGAATATCACCGGCTGCTTTGCGGCAAACGGTGATTCTGTGAAACTGGCAGTTGATGGACTGGAAAGAAATAAAATGGAGAAAAAAGTAAAAGTGATCGGTTTTGATGCCAATGATGATGAGATCCAGGATCTGAAAGACGGTACGGTTGATGGATTGATCGTGCAGAATCCATTCGGCATGGGATACGCAACCGTGGTGGCTGCGGCAAGAGCTTCTCTTGATATGGGAAATGAAGCTGTAGTGAATACCGGATATACCTGGGTGACAAAAGAGAATCTGAAGACGGATGAAGTGCAGAAGATACTCTATACAAAATAAAAAGAAAGTCATTTCTGTGAATATGAGCAGAAGTGACTTTCTTTTTATGGAGATCAGGAAACATTCCCTGTCACATTAACCTGCAGCTTTCGGAAGTGAAAATGAAACTCTGTTCCTACTCCTTCCGTACTCACTACAGTGATGTTCTCACCATGTGCCTGCACCGCTTCTTTCACGATCGCAAGTCCAAGACCGGTGCCTTTCTTATCCTTCCCGCGGGAGAGATCACTTTTGTAAAAACGTTCCCAGATTTTTCCGAGTGCCGCTCTTGGAATTCCGATCCCATTATCTTTGACTGCTGTATATACTTTTTCACCGCGGTCTGTTGTTTCGATGGTAATAATAGAATCCGGATCGCTGAATTTAATGGCATTGTCCAGCAGGTTGTATAAGACTTGCTGGATTTTACGTTTGTCGGCATTTACATTCAGATGCTTTGTTGCGAAGACCAGTTCAATAGAGATCTTTCTTCTGGGTGCAGACTCCCTCGAAGGATGCTGCCACGTGTTTGATCATCTCGTGGATATCGAATACTTCCCGGTTGAGAAGCAGGTGATTGGTGTCGAATTCATTTAATGTCAGCAGATCATGTGTCAGGTCTGTCAGACGTTCCGTTTCAAATAAGATAATCTTCAGGTACTTCTCATGTAGTTCAGGCGGGATAGTTCCGTCTGTCATAGCTTCTATATACCCTTTGATAGAAGTAAGTGGAGAACGAAAATCGTGGGATACATTTGCCACAAATTTCTTCTGGTAATCTTCCATATCACGAAGCTGTGAAGACATATAGTTCAGTGATGCAGACAGATAACCCATCTCGTCTTCGGTCGTGACCGGAATCTCATACTCCAGATTGCCGGAAGCATACTGTGTTGCAGCTTCGGTAATCTTGTGAAGCGGGCGGTAGACAAGGAAATGGAATGCCAGCAGGATAATGACGAGAGCAGGAAGATCACGATGAATGTGATATATACACCACGCATCAATATATCCGTCATAGTATCAACGACGGTAGTGTACTGATGGATCATCAGATAACCTTTTGGAAAATACCCGTAAGTCACCGGAACGGTCACAGTGATGACATCATTGTCGAAATATCCATGATAATCACCGGTCTGTGAACGGTCACTTCCGGATTCGGCAGGATCAAAATCCTTGATCGTATCCGGAGCGGATGGGTACTCACCGGAATGAGCGGAGGCGATCATGTTACCGTCCCTGGAAACGAACCAGACTGCGGCATCCAGCTGGGTCTCAATCCCGGATAAGATCATCTGTGTATCGGATTCCTGCAATTCACCGGAAAAATAACCGGGAAGATAGCTGGTGGCAACCATCGTAGCTTCCCGGTACATGCTGTTACTTACACGGTTAAAGATTGGTGTACGGACCAGATTCTCTGTCAGCGTTGCGGCTGTAAAAAGGCTTAAGAATCCGAATATGATATAGATAAATATGAATTTTAAATATAATGTACTTTTCATGATATCTACCCGCTGTTATTTTACTTCAAATTTGTAACCGATTCCCCATACGGTGCTGAGACTCCAGCCGTTGTGATCCTTGATCTTCTCGCGGAGACGTTTGATATGAACATCTACGGTACGGGTATCGCCGATGTATTCGTAACCCCAGATCTGATCCAGCAGCTGTTCTCTGGTGAAGACCTGATTTGGAGAAGATGCGAGGAAATAAAGAAGTTCCAGTTCCTTCGGCGGCATCTCAACGGTATGTCCGTCAACAATGACAGAATAATTAGTCAGATTGATCTCAATTCCCGGATATTCGACACATTTTCCCTTATCTGCCTGAGGGGTCTCAGGTTTTGAACCAACCTGATAGCGGCGTAAAACAGCTTTTACGCGGGCAACAAGCTCTTTGGCATCGAACGGTTTCATAATATAATCATCTGCGCCGAGTTCAAGACCAAGTACTTGTCGAATACTTCGCCTTTGGCTGAGAGCATGATGATCGGGGTGTTGGATCTGGTGCGGATCTCACGACAGACCTGATATCCATCGATACCAGGCAGCATAAGATCTAAAAGGACCAGATTCGGTTTGTAAGTATCAAAGGCAATCAGTGCCCGTTCGCCGTCGTGGACCATCATGGTATCAAAGCATTCTTTGGCCAGATATAAAGAGACCAGTTCGGCAATATTTTCATCGTCATCGACGATCAGGATTTTCTGTTTATTCATAGATGTATACGCCTCCCATATGCAGATGTATTTTTTTGTTTTATTTCAGTTCGGCAATGGTTACGCCTGCGTCACCCTCGCCGAAAGCCCCAAGACGGAATGATTTGACATGTTTTTGCCGCTTCAGATATTTGTGGATGCCGGCTCTTAAGGCCCCGGTACCTTTTCCGTGAACGATTCTTACGGAACTGAGATGTGCAAGCGATGCATCATCCAGATACTTATCCAGTTCGGCCACCGCCTCATCGACCGTTTTTCCAAGAAGATTGATCTCCGGACTGATCGCAAGGGATTTGCCAATTTTAACTTTACCTTTGCCGGTCTGACGAGTTCTTCCGGCAAATGAATATGCCGGCGCTTCGTCGATGATCTCCAGATCAGAAATGTTGACTGTGGAGCGCAAGATTCCCATCTGCACGGTGACATTCCCTTTGGCATCCGGAAGTGAAGTGACAGATCCGGTCAGGTTCATGCTGAGTACTTTGACAGATTCACCCAACTTGAAATCACTGGCTTTGTAAGTCTTTTTCGGTTTTTTCGCATCCGTCTTCATGGAATTCTGTGTGGCATTCATTTTCTTACGGAGACGTTCACGTTCTTTTTCCATCTCGCAACGGAAATATTTGCCTTGCCGAACTTGTGGAAGTTACGCATCGTCTCATCGGCGGTTTCCTTGGCATCGGCCAGAATCTCATGCGCTTTTTCATTGGCTTCACGGATGATGCGGTCGCGCTGTTCTTCTAATTTGTCACGTTTCTGCCGGGTCTCTTCTTCGAGACGTTCCAGCTCACGTTTGTAGTGCTCGATTTCTTCCTGTTCTTTCCGGATAGTACGCTTACTTGTCTCGAGATCGGTTAACAAGTCTTCGAAGGATTCATCCTGTTCGGTCAGGTGTGTTCTGGCATCATCGATGATGTAATCAGGAAGGCCAAGCTTTCCTGCGATGGCAAACGCATTACTCTTTCCCGGGATACCGATCAGAAGACGGTAAGTCGGACTGAGCGTCTCGACATCAAATTCACAACAGGCATTCTCAACACCTGGTGTGGAAAGGGCGAAGACTTTCAGCTCACTGTAGTGAGTGGTTGCATGGTGCGGATACCTCGCTGATGGAGATAGCTTAAGATGGCGATCGCGAGAGCGGCACCTTCAGTAGGGTCGGTTCCTGCGTTCAGCTCATCGAACAGCACCAGAGAATGTTCATCTACATGTTTTAAGAATGAGACGATGTTCGTCATGTGAGAGGAGAAGGTACTGAGGCTCTGCTCAATACTTTGTTCATCCCCGATATCGGCATATACATTTTCAAAAAGAGCAAGCTCCGAACGGTCCAGTGCAGGAATATGAAGTCCCGCCTGTCCCATCAGGGTAAATAATCCGACCGTTTTTAAGGAAACAGTCTTACCGCCGGTGTTTGGTCCGGTTACGATCAGAAGGTCGAAAGTGTCACCGAGAGTGACGGTGATCGGAACGACTTTCTTCTTATCTAACAGAGGATGACGTCCTTCGCGGATATGGATTTTTCCTTTTGTATTGAAGACAGGCTTACTTGCGTTCATAAGAATTGCAAGGTTCCCTCTTGCGAAAATGAAGTCCAGTTCCGTCATGATTTTATAGTCGGTGCGGATGGACTCTGTATATTCTGCGACATCGGCACTTAAGCGTGCAAGGATTATCTGTATCTCTTCCTGCTCTTTGCCGTAAGTTCTTTCAGGTCATTGTTCAGTTTTACAACAGACATTGGTTCGATGAACAGGGTAGAGCCCGTGGCAGACTGATCGTGGATCAGACCGGATACCTGGCTTCGGTATTCGGCTTTGACCGGGATACAGTAGCGGTCCCCGCGCATTGTGATGATCGAATCCTGCAGATAGGTGCGGAGTGAACCATTGACCAGAGAAGATAAGGTAGAATGTACTTTATCGTTGATCTGGTTCATGGAGCGGCGGATCTGCTTCAGAGTGCTGCTGGCATCATCGCTGATCTCATCTTCGTCAATGATACATCTGCGTATCTCGGTGCTGATCAGTGTCAGCGGCTCAATCTGCTGGAAAATATATCCAGACAATCTTCCGCATCGTCTACAGTCTCATGACGGCCGTAGGCTTTGATCCGCCCTGCATTTTCCAAAAGCTTGCAGATGCGCAGGAGTTCCCCGCTTCCAAGAGCTGCACCGACTTCCAGACGCTTTAAAGATTCCCCGACTGGGTTGCAGCTTCCGAAAGAAGGACGTCCCTTCCTGATGATACGGGTAAATGCGGCGGCAGTCTGTTCCTGTGCAGTATTGATATCCGGAAGAGAGGTCATGGGTTTCAATCTCTTGCAGCGTTCTTTGCCGCCGAAAGAGGTTGCCTGTTCTATTAAGATGTCAATAATTTTATGATATTCTAATTTCGTTAATGTTTTTTTATTCATGTTTTTTCACCTGGATCTATTCTATGTTACTGTATGTACAGTAATTCTGGTCAGTAACTATTCTACCTTATTTGCGCTATAAAGAAAAGGATAATATTGAACATTCCCATTCCATACGGTATACTATAAAAAGGATTGTAAAGGAGACGGAAGAGCTGATGGATGAGCAGAAACATCTGAAAAATGAACAGGGCGAACCTGGAAATAAAAACTGAAAAATCAGAAGTATTTATTTATGCAGGAAACAATCAAAGATGAGAACAGCCGCGGGAAAAAGTACCGTAAAGATCTGCTTCGGATCGCAGGACTTGGAGTGGCGTTCGGTGTGTGTGCCTGCATTAGTTTTTCTGCGCTCAGGCCATGGCTTGATGAAAAGTTTCCCGGAGATTCACAGGAAGTTGTAATAACCGGAAGAAAAAAGAGGAAGAAAAGTCGGATGAAACCACTGCAGATACCGGCAATGACAGTACAGTACAGACGCTTGGCATTGACAGTTTACAGAGAACTTCAGAAAGCAATGAATTCAGTAGCATCCGAAGCCGCAAAATCGGTAGTTGAGGTCATCGGTATCTCGGGAGAGCAGGACTGGACGGAAGAATCTTATGATAATAAGAACAGTGTGTCCGGACTGATCATTGCGGATAATGGACAGGAACTTCTGATATACGGAAAGACTTCTATATTAAGAGATACAAAAGAGATCCATATCAGATTCGCGGATGGGACAACGAAGCAGGCTTCTGTGAAGAAGAAGGATGAAAGTCTTGGATTTGCGATCTATGCTGTAGCCAAAAGCAGCATCGCGCAGTCAACATGGCAGCAGATCAGTATTGCAACTCTTGGCAGTTCCGGTTCGGTACAGAAAGGAGATGCTGCGGTGGTTCTCGGAAAACCGTTCGGTTATGCGGGAGCGGTTGGATTCGGAACAATTGCGAGCAGCAGAAATGAACTGGACGGTGATGACGGAAGTTATCCGCTTCTTTGTACAGACATTGGTGCGGCAGAGGACGGGACAGGTGTGATCATCAACCTGTCGGGCGAAGTGGTTGGAATTATTGACCAGGGCATATCCGGAAACAGCAGCAAAGAAATGGTGACCGGTTATGGAATCTCAGGATTGAAATCAGAGATTGAACTGTTATCCAACGGTCAGGCGGTGCCATATATCGGCATCCTTGGACTGGATGTGGACGGCAGAGATCGAAGCGCAGGGAATTCCCGAAGGCGTGTATGTCCGGACCGTAGAGACGGATTCACCGGCAATGGCAGCAGGGATCCAGAGTGGAGATATCATTACGGAGGCAGCAGGGAAGAAGATAACATCACTATCAGCCTACCAGAGTGTACTGCGGGACCAGAAAAGCGGCAGTAAGATCAGACTCAAAGGACAGAGACAGGGATCCGGTGGTTATGTGGACATTTCCTTTGACGTGACAGTCGGAAGTAAGGAGTAGTCTGCCGGACTGGATGTTTTGGTGCCGGGACAGTTGTAAAATAAAGATATAGAATATAGAAAGAGGAAATAAGATGAGATATATCAATACCCTTCACGAAGGGGAAACGATCAGAAATGTATATTTGTGTAAAGGAAAGCGTTCGGCGGAGACAGAAACGGAAGACCGTATGATAATCTGATCTTCAGGATAAGACGGAACACTGGACGGAAAAGTATGGGATCCGAATTCTGGTGGGATCGCAGACTATGACGAGTTGGATTTCATTGAGGTATATGGTGAGATCATCAGCTATAACAATAATCTGCAGATGAATATCAAGCAGATCAGAAAGGTGCAGGAAGGCGAATACATCGCGGCCGATTATATGCCGACAACAGAGAAAAGTACAGATGGCATGTATGAGGAACTGCTTGGATACATTAAGAAAGTAGACAACCAGTATCTGAGACAAGTACTGGATTATTATTTTATAAAAGACGAGACATTTATCCGTAATTTCAAGGGACATTCGGCCGCGAAGACGGTACATCACGGGTTTGCCGGAGGACTTTTGGAACATACACTGAGTGTTGTGAAGTTCTGCGATTACATGGCAGGGGCATATCCGATCCTGAATAAGGATCTGCTTTTCACGGCGGCAATCTGTCACGATATCGGAAAGACGAAAGAATTGTCATCTTTCCCGGAAAATGATTACACAGACGAAGGACAGCTTCTGGGACATATCGTGATCGGTGTGGAGATGATCGGAGATGCAGTCCGCAATATCCCGGATTTTCCGGAGAAACTTGCGAACGAATTAAAACACTGTATCGTTGCACATCATGGAGAACTGGAATACGGTTCCCCGAAGAAACCGGCACTTGCCGAGGCGATGGCTCTGAATCTTGCTGACAATGCAGATGCGAAGATGCAGACCCTGACAGAGTTATTCAAAGATAAAAAAGGTAATGACTGGCTGGGATATAACCGACCTGTTTGAATCAAATATCAGAAAGACAGTTATTTAATGATGCAGAAGAATGAAGTAGTAAAGGTTAAAATTGAAGATATCGGAGTCGGAGGAGAAGGCATCGGCAAGGTGGACGGGTATACACTGTTCATCAAAGATACCATTATAGGGGATGTTGTAGAGGCAAAGGTCATGAAAGCCAAGAAGAATTACGGCTATGCCCGCCTGATGAATGTCCTGACTCCGTCGGAAGACCGCGTAGAGAAAGTGGTCTGTCCGATGGCGAGAAAATGCGGTGGATGTCAGATACAGGAGATGAAGTACCCGGCACAGCTTGCATTTAAAGAATCTAAGGTACGCGGCAATCTGGAGCGGATCGGAGAAGTTCCGGGTGAACTTCTGGATCAGATCATGCATCCGGTTGTCGGCATGGACGAGGAAGGAATGCAGCCGTTCCGCTACCGTAATAAGGCACAGTTTCCGATTGGGACAGACAAAGACGGCAGAGTGACCGCCGGATTCTATGCCGGCAGAACACACAGCATTATTGGGAATACAGACTGTGTACTTGGTGTGGAAGTGAATGAAGAGATCTTGAACTGTATCCTGGATTTTATGGAAGAATTTGAAATTCCGGCATACGATGAAGTGAAACATAAGGGACTGGTGCGCCATGTGCTGCTCCGTTACGGATTTAAAACGGATGAGATCATGGTGTGTTTGGTCATCAATGGAAAGACCATTCCGCACTGCATGATCTGGTCGGACGTCTCCGACAGATTCCGGGCATGACAAGCATCACACTCAGCTCGAATACGGCGAAGACGAATGTGATCATGGGCGATACGATCCGCCTTCTGTGGGGGCAGGAGTTCATCACAGATTATATCGGTGAGATCAAGTATCAGATTTCCCCTCTGTCATTTTACCAGGTGAATCCGGTCCAGACAGAGAAGTTATACGGATTGGCACTGGACTATGCAGGTCTTACAGGCAATGAGACAGTGTGGGATCTGTACTGCGGAATCGGAACCATTTCCCTGTTCCTTGCGAAGAAAGCAAAGCAGGTATATGGTGTAGAGATTATACCTCAGGCCATTGACGATGCAAAGAATAATGCGAAGATTAATAACATTACGAATGCGGAATTCTATGTAGGCAAGGCAGAAGAAGTTCTGCCGGAATATTATAAAGAATATGAAAAGACACATAACGGAGAGACGGCGCACGCTGATGTAATCGTGGTCGATCCGCCGAGAAAGGGCTGTGAGGAATCCCTGCTTCAGACGATCGTGGATATGCAGCCGGAGAAAGTTGTGTATGTAAGCTGCGACAGTGCAACGCTTGCGCGGGATGTGAAGTTCTTAAGAGCAAAGGGATATGAACTTAAGGATGTGACGCCGGTGGATCAGTTTCCGCATACGGTGCATGTGGAGGACAGTGGTGGGACTACAAAGGAAAGATACCTAGAAATCCTTGAATTTACGCACTTTGTAGAGTTTTTCAGTTTCAACAAAATCGGTGAAAATCACAAGGAAAAGATACTTGTGCAGAGAGTAACCGTAATTGTTGCCTTAGACCTCGGTACGGGGAACACAAAAAATCCTGAATATGAAAATGAATAGAGAGCTATCAAATAATTGATAGATTATAGGGATACTTGTTAAAAGCGGGTGTCCCTATTTTTTATAGGGCATTCCAGAAATGGGGTGTCTTTTTTATTAAAATTTAGGAGGAAAACAGAAATGACAAACACAGCGTTAAGAGCAGAGAATAGCAATTCTCGCACAATTACTTTCAAGAGCAAGGAACACGAAAAATTTTATATGGAATATCTGAAAAAATGCAGATATCAGGATGTTTATCATCAGGCTCTGGTTTATTGCCTGGGTATCGACAGAGACACAAGAGAAAATGTGAATAAAATCTATAATTTTAAAACTGGATGTGTAAAAACGGAATCCCTGCAGGAAGGTTGGCAGACCAGTGGAAGTTTACGGATCGTCCGCATGGCATTTAATCTTTACTGCAATGGACCCCAAGTGTCGGAGATTATGAAGTAGAGGAAGATCAGTTAAAAGAGTGTCAGTATTATACCGTAGAAGATCTGTTTTGCTGCGGATATGCCCGGTATTTTTGGGAAGCCATTAAAATCCGTTACCCAGAGTATTGTTTTTACAAAGACTGGGAGGATATGTATGCTGAAAATTAGATTACAGGGTACTTTAAAGGATATCCAATGGTTCCGTCGTATTTTGGAAAAGCATAAAGAATTGGATGTTCTGGAAGTATCGGATGCTTATGCGAACAAAGGAACAAGCAAATATTTTCGTGTTTATGTTGAAGTAGAAGAAAAAGAGTAAATCGGAGGAAAGTATATGTGTAAAGTAATTGCTATTGCAAATCAGAAAGGCGGAGTAGCCAAAACAACGACAACAATCAATCTGGGAGCCGGACTGGTGAAGTCAGGGAAAAAAGTAGTCCTGGTAGATGCTGATCCACAGGGGCACTTGACAATGGGATTAGGATTCCCTAAAAATCTCAAGGTAACATTAAAAAGCATGATGGAGAACATTATCATGGGACTGGAATTTGATCCGAAAGAAGCAATTCTGCACCATGAAGAAGGTGTTGACCTAATTCCGTCCAATAAATTGCTTGCCGGAATGGATATGTCTTTATTTACAGTAGAGGACAGAGAAAAGGTGCTGAAAGAGTATCTGGAACTGCTGAAGGATGAGTATGATTATATTCTGATTGACTGTATGCCATCCCTGGGAATGCTGACGCTCAATGCTTTGAGTGCAGCGGACAGTGTTCTGATTCCGAGTTGCAGCCACAATATTATGCGGCAGAATGGACTCATGGAATTACTGAAAGTAGTTAAGGGAATCCATCAGAGGTTCAATCCGGATTACAGATA
>ENA-OQMZ01000343-OQMZ01000343.1-human-gut-metagenome-genome-assembly--contig:-NODE-343-length-20308-cov-1.576433_pt1 | contig 20308 bp, 32 predicted proteins | sample MGYA00242621_ERZ504862 | MGnify/ENA primary metagenome ERZ504862 (study PRJEB26092, sample SAMD00036393) | human gut metagenome | host: Homo sapiens | study: EMG produced TPA metagenomics assembly of...
TTTCATATCTATAACCTTACATTTCTTTTTTTTAATACTTTATTTAAAGATTATAACAGAATCTCCTTTGTTTTCCCATAATAAAATACATCACTAGAGGATTTTAAAAATGGTGTAATACTTGCTATCTGTTTTGGAAAATGTGATACTATAATTATAGTCACACTTAGTTTTCGTAACAAACGGAGGGACCCTCTATGATAAACTAGACAAAACAAATATTGGAAGAATCTCTGAAAAAATTAATGCTTCAAAAGCCGCTCGATAAGACAACCATCCACGGAAGCCTTACGCATTCAATTGAAAATTTCGCAGCACTTCCTAAAAAAGAAAATTCATAACACAAATATACTAAACCTATACTTTACAAAAAGAGGCAAATGATAACTTTTTAATCACTTGCCTCTTTTTGTAAATTGAAAATCTTCAAAAATGTCCATACTATAGCTATAACAACTATACTTCATATCTCAAAACGAGACATGAATACGTTTTCTCAGAAAGGTGGTTTTATTATGTCAAATAAGAAATCTAAACTTGGTGTAATCTCTGCAGTGGCAGCAGGAACAGGAACTGCAATTTATCTCGCACAGAAGGCAAAAAAAGAATCCGGTAATTCTATTTTTTAAGAAGAGTACTATTGCCGATTCTTCCGTTCCGAATAACTATCGTAACACAGAACGTGGAAAATATGACCGCAATAGCAAAGGCATTTATTATTCAAACGGAAACTACGAAGCATTTGCACATCCGGAGAAACCGGAAGGTGTAGATCAGAAAAATGCTTACATCGTAGGAAGCGGACTTGCCTCTCTCGCAGCGGCATGTTTTCTTGTCCGTGATGCACAGATGCCTGGATGCCAGATTCACATTTTAGAAGCAATGGATCTTGCCGGTGGTGCATGTGATGGAATCTATGATACTTCCCGAGGTTATGTAATGCGCGGTGGACGTGAGATGGAGAACCATTTTGAATGTCTGTGGGATCTCTTCCGCAGCATTCCATCCATCGAGACACCTGGTGTTTCTGTACTTGATGAATATTACTGGCTCAATAAACATGACCCGAACTATTCCCTTTGCCGTGCAACTGTAAATCGTGGCAAAGACGCACATACAGACGGAAAATTCAACCTCAGCCAGAAGGGCTGTATGGAAATCATGAAACTCTTCATGACAAAAGACGAAGATCTCTACGATAAAACAATCGAAGATGTTTTGACGAAGAAGTATTTGATTCTACTTTCTGGCTCTATTGGAGAACAATGTTTGCATTTGAAAAACTGGCACAGTGCTTTGGAAATGAAATATATTTCCAAAGATTTATCCACCATATTGCCGGACTGCCTGATTTCAGTGCATTGAATTCACAAAATATAATCAGTATGAATCCCTCATTCTTCCGATGCAGAGATACCTCGAAGATGCCGGTGTAGACTTCCAGTTCAATACAGAAGTCACAAATGTTGTATTCAAATTCGAAGGAGACAAAAAGATTGCATCTGCAATTGAATGTAAAGTAAATGGACAGGAAAGAGGTATCGTCCTGACAGAAAACGACCTCGTATTTGTCACAAACGGAAGCTGTACAGAGGGAACAATTTATGGTGATCAGGACCATGCGCCAAACGGTGATGCAGAAGTCCGCACAAGTGGTGTATGGACCTTTGGAAAAACATTGCCCGTCAGGATCCATCCTTCGGACATCCGGAGAAATTCTGTTCCGACATTGCCAAGACAAACTGGAATCTGCAACAGTTACAACTCTGGATGAAAAGATCATTCCTTATATCACAGACATTTGCAAACGTGACCCTCGCACCGGAAATGTTGTAACCGGCGGTATCGTCAGCTGCCAGGATTCCAGCTGGCTGTTAAGCTGGACGATCAATCGCCAGGGACAGTTCAAAGACCAGGATAAAGATAAGGTATGTGTCTGGGTTTATGGATTATTTACTGATGTACCTGGTGACTATATCAAGAAGCCTATGAAAGACTGTACCGGAAAAGAAATCACAGCAGAATGGCTCTATCACCTTGGTGTTCCGGAAGATCAGATCATGGATCTGGCTGAAAACAGTGCGATCTGTGTACCGACAATGATGCCTTACATCACAGCATTCTTCATGCCACGTACAAAAGGTGACCGCCGGATGTTATCCCAGATGGATGTGTCAACTTCGCTTTCCTCGGACAGTTTGCCGAAACTCCAAGAGATACTGTTTTCACAACAGAGTATTCTGTACGTACTGCTATGGAAGCTGTTTATGGACTTCTCAAAGTAGACCGTGGTGTGCCTGAAGTATGGGGAAGTGTTTATGATATCCGCGAGCTTCTCGACAGCTCTGTAAAACTTATGGACGGAAAATCTCCACTTGAGATCCAGCTGCCTGGACCGCTGAACGCACTGAAGAAACCTCTTCTGAAGCTTGTAAAAGGAAACGTGATTGAAAAGGTACTGCGTGATCACAATGTACTGAAGGACGGAATGTAAAAAGAACACTTGTTCTTTTCTCTGAAATATGCTATTCTATTTCTACCTGATCACGTAAGAAGAATGCTCCCGGCATTCTTCTTACTTAATGATTTGATACAAGGGTCAAAAGGTCATGCGTTTCTTGCTTGCATGAAAAAGCATGACTTATTGACCCGCAAAACACCGAAAAGTAGCCATTTTTTTGTAGAAAAAATGAGCGGATTTGAGGTGTTTTAGGATTGCGAGAGCATGAAATGCGAAGCAATCCGTGTATCATAGGGGTCAAAATACCTTTTGACCCCAACATCTTGATATATGAAGAGCAGGTATCATTTTCAGGATTAATGCGTAGAAGATAAAAGGAGAACTATAGTGTCTGAAGAAAATAAAGTGATAGATAAAGTGAATACATCAGAAATAGTCGAGCAGCCGGTGGAGACAGAGGAGATACCACCGGTGAATACGGAACCAACACAGCCTGTACAGCCACCAGTGGAACCGGCGCAGAAGCTGGAAGATTATTACAAAGAGACAGCGGAGGATCGTGTAGCCGAGGAAGAATATGAGCAGGCGGTTAAAGATCCGCAGAACAGGAAGGAAAAGATCGATCAGATCAAGAGTATTTTCCACCGCAGTGGGAGAAGAAGTTTTCCAGAGAAGAAGTGATTCTTTCTAAGATTCGACCGGAGGATATGCTGGAATATCTGACGTTGGAGCAGCGCAGACTGGAATGCTTACAGAAAGCAAGACAGAGCCGGAATGAGAAGCTTCTCAAGGTACTTCAGCTTGCGGCGATACTTGCAGCAATTGTAGCGGTTGTTGCTTTACTGAAGGATAATCCGGTCGTTCTTGTGAACATTCTGTATATGCTTGGTATTGTAGCAGCAATCTGGATCTGGAAGAATCCGGGAAAGAAGTAAATTTACTGTAATGAGGTGATGATATGAAGTTTTTTCATTTATCAGACCTGCATATAGGAAAGCAATTACATCACTATAACCTCCGGGAGGATCAGGAACATATCCTTGCGGAGGTTCTTTCATATGCAGAGTCTATACATCCGGATGCAATTGTTATCGCTGGAGATATTTATGATAAATCCGTGCCATCAGCAGAAGCAGTCAGCTTGTTTGATGAATTTCTGACAGCTCTGGCAAAGATTGAACCGGCGATTCCGGTACTTATTATATCGGGAAATCATGATTCGGCACAGCGGCTTGATTATGCCAGCCGTTTGCTTGGAAGTCATCAGATTTATATTGCGGGGCAGGCACCGGAGGAAGAAGCAGATCGTCTGAAAAAGATACTTTGACGGATGAATTTGGTGAAGTGGATTTCTGGCTGCTTCCGTTTTTGAGGCCGGGATATGTGCGTAAAATCTTTGGCGGAGATGTGCCAGAGAATTATACGGCAGCTGTACAAGGGATTCTGGAGAGGGAGAAGATTGATTTCTCCGGAAGAAATGTACTGGTTTCCCATCAGTTTTATACAGGAAAAGGAGAGACTCCAGTAACTTGTGATTCAGAAGTATTATCTGTCGGAGGCATTGATAATGTAGATATTTCCGCAGTACAAGAGTTTGATTATGTGGCTCTTGGTCATTTACATGGTGCGCAGAGAGTTGGACAGGAAAAGATCCGTTACTGCGGAACATTGTTGAAATATTCAGTCAGTGAAGCAAATCAGAAGAAGACACTTCATGTAGTTGAACTGAAAGAAAAGGGGAGCGAGGCGGAGATTCAGAAACTGCCGCTGCATCCGCTTCGTGATGTACGGAAACTTCGTGGAACGCTGGAAGAGATCCTTGAAGCGGAGGACGGAACCGGGAGCGAAGATTATGTCAGTGTAACGTTGACAGATGAGGTTGATCCGTACAAACCGAAGGAGCAGCTGGAGAGAAAGTTCCATCATATCCTCGAAGTGCGAATGGATAATGAAAGGACGAGACAGAAGCTGGAATTTTCTGAAGAACAGATACGGATCGGTACTCCGTTTGAAACATTTTTGTGATTTCTACAAAGAGATGCAGGGACAGGAAATGTCTGAGCAGGAACAAAAGAATCTTAAGAGAGATTCATAAGTGAAATGAAAGGGGAAGACGTATGAGACCGGTGAGATTGACGATGTCCGCATTCGGATCTTATGCGGGCGTCCAGGAGATAGATTTTACAAAGATTCACAGCGGATTATTTCTGATCACCGGAGATACAGGTGCAGGAAAAACAACTATCTTTGATGCAATCATGTATGCACTGTATGACCGGACGAGTGGCGGACGCAGAGATGGAAATATGATGCGCAGCCAGTATGCATCAGAAGACACAGACACTTATGTTGAATATGTGTTTTCTTATCGGGGACAGGAATATACCGTGCGTCGTAATCCGGAATATCTCCGGGTCGGAAAGAGGAGAAAAGCAGATGGAAGCCTCCGGTATGTGAAAGAGACAGCGAAGGTAAGTCTCCTTCTTCCGGACGGAAGGGAATACCAGGGGAAGAAGCGAGAGACAGACCAAAAGATTCAGGAAATCATTGGTCTTGATGCGGGACAGTTTACACAGATTGCCATGATCGCGCAGGGAGATTTCTTAAAGCTTCTTCATGCAGAATCGAAAGAACGTAAAAAAGATCTTCTCACAGATTTTTCCAGACACAAATCTACTGGCGGATTCAGGAAGCACTGAAAGAAAAAGGAAAAGATCTGTATATTGCGCTGAAGGAAAGTGAATCAGACATCCGGCGTGAGATGGAGCATGTGGAACAGGAGAACACAGAGCAGCAGGATCTGGCAGACCAGTGGAAAGAACTCTGTGAGTTATCCATGCCGGAAGGGGAAAAGGTTCTGGAGGCTGTGAAAAACTTTCTCGAATATGAAGAAAGTTGTGGAAAAGTCTTAAAGAAAGAATCAGAGGAACTTAAGAAACAGTCAGAAACAACTTCGAATAGCTGATTCAGAAGAAAGCAGAGAAAAATAAGAATATTTGACCGTTTGGAAATGGAAGAGAAGCAGCTGAGTATTCTTAATGCAAAACAGGAAGAGATGGAAACCTGTCGGGTTCAGGCAGTGCTTGGGACACCGGGCAGAGCAGGCGAGACATCTGGAAGTGCAGGCTCTTCGAACAGCGAAATCCGTGCGGCAGATACAGGGAGAAATCGAGCAGATTACTGTATGGCAGAAGGAACAGGAAAAGGAACTTTCTGAGGTTAAAGAAAAAGCGGAAGAATTGGAAGAAGTTTTTGCAAAGGAAGAACCGGAAATGCTGAAAAAAATTTCACAGTTATCGGATCTCCTTCCACATTACGCAAATGTGCGTAAGTATTCGAAAGAATATGAAAATCAGACAGGGGCAATGCAGCGTTGTATACAGAATTGTCAGGAAGCATCAGCTCAGTATGAGGAAGCATATGCGAAATTCTTTCAGGAGCAGGCGGGAATCCTGGCAAAGGAATTACAGAAGGCACGCCGTGTCCGGTCTGCGGATCAGTAGAACATCCGCATCCGGCAAAGATTTCCGGAGAAGCACCGGATAAAGAGACGGTAGAGAAACTGAAGCAAAGACGTGATCTGCTGGAACAAAAAAGAATACAGCAGCAGGAAAAGTTTCAGATATGTAAAGCACAGCTTGAATCAGAACAACGTATTCTCGGAGATAATCCTGTGAAAGAAGAGCAGGTGAAAGAAGAGCTTCAGAAGATGCAGGTTGAACTGGATCGGAAGAAGAATGAAACAAAGCAGGCACAGGAACAGTGCCGTAAGATGACGGAGGAAAGCAGACGTCAGGCAGGAAAACTGGAGGGACTTCGAAGTCAGAAAACAGAAACTTGAGAAGCGTTTTGTAAAAGAGCAGGAAGAGTTCCGAGAGGAGATCAGCCGACAGGAATTTACTTCACAGGAAGAATTCCGTGAGGCGAAACAGTGATCGAAGGGTGGCGGGAGAAAGACAAAGAAGTGAAAGAACATGACCGCCAGCTGTTAGAGAAAAAGGCAAAGATCGAGACGCTGAAGGAACAGACTGCAGGCGAAAAGCGGGAAGATCCGCAGCAGGAGATGGAAAAGCGAAAGGAAGTAGAACATCTGTTGAAAGAAAAACAGGATCATCAGATGCAGCTTCACAGCAGATGGACAGGTAACCAGAATGCGTACAAGAATCTGAAACAATATTTTTCTTCGCAGGAAGCTCTGCGAAAAGAATATGAGGTACTTTCCAACCTGAGCAAGACTGCAAATGGCAATTTGAGCGGCAGTGTGAAACTTGATTTTGAGACGTATGTACAGCGGACTTATTTCCGGCAGATCATTCAGGCGGCAAACCGCAGGCTGGCGCGGATGACATCGAATGAATTTATTTTACAGTGCAGGGAGATTCAGGATTTGAGTAGTCAGGGACAGGCCGGACTTGATCTGGATGTCTATGATCTGGTGACAGATTCTGTCAGAGATGTGAAGTCTCTCTCAGGAGGAGAATCCTTCATGGCAGCCTTATCAATGGCATTGGGACTTGCAGATATTATCCAAAATACGGCGGGAGCTGTAAGTCTGGAGACGATGTTTGTAGATGAAGGATTCGGATCTCTGGATGATGCATCAAGAGACCGTGCAATTCAGATTCTCAAAGAACTTGCAGGAGAGAAAGGACTGGTTGGAATCATTTCCCATGTAAATGAATTGAAAGAGCAGATTGACTGGAAATTAAATATTACAAAGACAGAGCATGGAAGTCAGGCAAAATGGGAAATCTAAAAGCATAAGGCAATAATAGGGACAGCTACGAAGAAGGACAGAATACAGGCAGGTGCGGAAAATGAAACAAAATGGAATGAGAGAAAGAAAAGGAAGGATTTCAAGATACGGAAGAAGGATGTTGGCAGTTCTGCTCAGCGCAGGGATGCTGCTGACAGAGACTCTTCCGGTATTCGGAACAGAAAATACGGAGGAAACGGCACGCCCACATCAGCTTTATTGCACAGTACTTGGAGACAGTATTGCGAAAGGTTACACTTGCGATAAATCCTGGATGGAGAATTATGGAAGTCTGGCAGCAAAGGAAATAGCATATAGCGAAGGGTGCAGATATATTTATCACAATTATGCAAGAACAGGTCTTGATACAGCAGGATTGAACGAAAAGTATTTGTCAAAGCAGGATGTGCAGACGAATCTTGCAAAAGCAGATGTTATTTTTATAACAATTGGTTCGAATGACCTGCTCAACGAATGTAAGCGTGTGGTCCAGGAAATCCATGAAGACAGATACAAAATTTAAAAGTGCGGATGAGGCACTTGCATCTTTGAAAGAGTCTGTAAAGAAGAATCCGCTGCTTGTGCTGAGTGCGATCAACGCGTTGAACAACTGGGATTATAATTCCTTTGAAAAAGAATGGATTCAGATGATGAAGACAGTAAATTCATTGAAAAAGGACGATGCAAAAGTGATCGTGACTACAATTTATAATCCGGCAGGAAATATGAAGCTTCCGTCTACGCTGAATAAAATTGTAGAAGACATTATTGAAAATATGAACGCGATCATTGAAAAACGTGCGGGAAAATACGATTATGAAGTTGCGGATGTGTATCAGTCATCTGTGACATCACATCTGCAGAAAGATGGAGTACATCCGGATTCACAGGGGCAGCAGATCATTGCAGATCTGGTTTGTAAGGAATACGAAAAGTAAAAAAGAAGCATTCTTTGTGTTGGTTCTTATATGGAACAATGCAGAGAATGCTTTGTTGTATATTAGGAAAGGACTTTCCTAATATACAACAAACGCTCCGCTCAGGATGCGCACTGCGGCGTACAAGGTAGGTGTCGCAAGCGACCGCCGCAGGCGCAAGAATGTGCCGAGGCACATTCTTTGTTCTTTTTACAAGAAATAGAACTGTCACATTTATAACACAAAACATTCACAGAACTCTGATACTTTTGAAAAGTCAAAAATCTCGGTTTGTCTGCATAGATATAGACTGGAAGAAATATAGGGAGGTAAGACTTTGATAGAAGTAAAGAATCTTGTGAAGAAGTATGGAAATCATACAGCAGTAGATCATTTAAACTTCACAATAGAGGAAGGGCATGTCTACGGTTTTCTTGGACCGAATGGGGCGGGAAAATCAACAACGATGAATATTATGACAGGGTATCTCGGTGCTACCGAAGGAGAAGTGCTGATTAATGGACATGATATTCTGAAAGAGCCGGAGGAGGCGAAAAGGCAGATTGGTTATCTGCCGGAATTGCCACCGTTGTATATGGAGATGACAGTTCGTGAATATCTGGAATTTGTAGCGGAGTTGAAAGGAATCGCTAAGAAGAAAAGAGGAGAGTCTATCAATGAAGTAGAGAAGATGGTGAAGATCTGGGAAGTGGAAAACCGTCTGATCAAGAATTTGTCAAAAGGATACCGTCAGAGAGTCGGACTGGCACAGGCGGTGCTTGGATTCCCGGAGATCATCATTCTTGATGAACCAAGTGTCGGACTTGATCCAAACAGATCATAGAGATCCGTGAACTGATCCGTCAGCTTGCGAAGAAACATACAGTGATTTTGAGTTCTCATATTTTGGCGGAAGTCCGTGAAGTCTGCGATTATATTTTGATCATTTCCAAAGGAAAAATGGTTGCAAGTGACACACCGGAGAACCTGGAACGGAATCTGGGAGATTCTGATCTGATTGAGATCGAGACGAAAGCAGATCCGGATGAAGTTCGAAGAATTCTTGAGACAGTAGATGGAATTCGAAGCATTTCTACAAAGCATCTGGAAAATGGAATCACATGGGCTCAGATTCAGGAGAAGAAAAATACAGATATACGTGAGAAAGTATTTCAGGCATTTGCACAGAATCATCAGCCACTGCTGAAACTGAATCCGCTGCAGGTAAGGTCTTGAAGATGTCTTTATGGAACTGACGCAGAGTGACAGGGCAGCAGAAGAATATGCAGAAAAGGCGAAGAAGAAGGAAACGGAGGACATGAAAGATGCTGGCGATTTATAAAAGAGAAGTACGCTCCTATTTTCAGTCTATGGTGGGATGCGTGTTTGTTGCATTTCTTATTGCATTTACAGGAATCTACTTTATGGCATATAACCTGACAGCCGGATATCCATACTTTTCCTATACGCTTTCAGGTACACTGATCGTATTTATCGTAGGGATTCCGCTGATCACGATGCGCAGTTTTTCAGAAGAGCGTAAAAATAAGACGGATCAGCTGCTTCTGACAGCTCCGGTCAGTCTGTGGAAGGTTGTGCTTGGAAAATATCTTGCAATGGTAACGGTAATTGGAATTCCGAATGTGATCTTCTGTGCGTTCCCATTAATCATTAAGGCACAGGGAACTGCATATCTGAAAGTAGATTACATATCCATCGGGGTATTCTTCCTGTTGGGTTGTGTATATGCGGCAATCGGCATGTTCCTGTCTGCTCTGACGGAAAGTCAGATGATCGCATTTATCAGTACATTTGGTATTCTGCTTATCTTGTATCTTTGGAATGGAATTCTTTCCATGCTTCCAAGCAGTGCAGTCAGCGGATTGGTCGGTGTGCTTATTATTCTGACTCTGATTGTTGTTTATATTTATCAGATGACAGGAAATATAGTGATTGCCGGTGTGATCGAAGCAGTTGGTGTGATCGCCGGTGTGGTCGTGTACTTTGTGAAATCAAGTCTTTATGAAAACCTGCTGACAAAGATGCTTGGAAGACTGGCACTTGCAGATGTATTTACGGATATCACTTCGAACAGTATTGTAGATATAACAGGAATCGCGCTGTATCTTTCACTGATCGTAGTCTTTGTGTTCCTGACAGTACAGGCAATCCAGAAGAGACGTTGGAATTAGGAGGGCATGAAAGTGGATAGAAGAAAGAAAACAACAGGAAAGATCAAAGGGATGTTCCACACCTCCGGTACAAAGCACGGATCTTACAGTGTGGGGCTGACAGTACTTGTAATCGCGATTGTTATTGTGTTCAATCTGGTGATCGGACAGATTCCGGAAGCTTATCGCAATCTGGATATGAGCAGTACAAAGATTTATGAAATTTCAGATACAACAAAGGATCTGCTGAGCGGATTGAATGATAAAGTCGATATGAAAGTTCTTGCGGTAAAGAAAGACACGGATGACAGGATTAAGACATTTATCAGTAAATATGCAGCACTTTCAGATAAGATCAATGTTGAGTGGATCGATCCGGTTCTGCATCCGTCAGCATTGACAGAGTATAATGCATCCGAAAATACAATTGTTGTATCTTGTGAAGCAACAGGAAAGACAACAACTATTTCTTTTGACAAGATTCTTGTTATGGATACGTCTTCCTATTATTATTCAGGAAATGCATCTTATTCAGAATTTGACGGAGATGGCCAGTTGACAAGTGCGGTGAATTATGTGACAAGTGATGTGCAGAAGACAATCTATAAAGTAAGCGGGCATGGAGAGGCGGAACTGTCATCTACAGTTACAGATTTGATGAGTAAAAATAATTACACGCTGACAGAACTGAACCTTCTGATGGCAGATTCCATTCCGGATGATTGTGATCTTCTGCTTATGAATGCACCGACGAATGACCTTTCAGAAAATGAAGTGACACTTCTGACAAATTATCTGGCAGCAGGCGGAAAAGTGATGTGTCTGCTTGGGGATACCTCTCTGACGGATTTCCCAAATCTGGCAAGCGTGCTGAAGGTGTATGGAATTGAAGGTGCAGATGGTTATATTGCGGATCCGACAAGATGTTATCAGAACCAGCCATATTATATCTTCCCACAGTTGAATGTATCCGGTGATCTTGCGAACGGAATCAGTTCTCAGATGGTGCTTTTGACGAATGCACATGGAATGACATTGACAGATCCGACACGAGATACGATAACAACAAGTGCATTTATGGAGACATCGGAAAATGGATACGCAGTAACAGAGTCCGAACAGAAACAGGGGACGTATGAACTTGGAGTTGTTGCGACAGAGACAATTTCTTCGGGAGATGATTCTGAGGAAAGCAGTACAACAGAAGCCCGTCTGACTGTGATCTCCGCAGGAAGCCTGATCGACAAGAATATTACAGATGCATTTTCACAACTTGAGAATGCACAGATCTTTATGAATGCAGTAAGTGCAAACTTTGACGGAGTGCAGAATCTTTCTATTGAGGCAAAGAGTCTTGGAACAGAGTATAATACGATACAGCATGCCGGTCTGTTCAGCCTTCTTGTAATCTTTGGAATCCCGGCAGTGATTCTGATTGCCGGATTCAGCGTATGGTTCAGAAGAAGAAAAGCTTAAGGAGGAAGAAATCAGAATGAAGAAAAAGAAAGGACCATTGATTTTAATCTGTGTTCTGGTGTTGCTCCTGATCCTCTATTTTGTCTTAAGCACATGGAATAAGAAGCAGGATCCAAGGAAGAAGAAACGGTGAAAGTGACAGACCTGAAGACCTCAAAGATTACCGGAGTGAAATATGACTTAGGAACAGGTGAAATGAATTTTGAGAAAGATGGAGATACCTGGTACTATACTGCAGATAAAGATTTTCCATTGCGTCAGAGTTATCCGAAGACAGTAGCGGATGCCATGGGACAGTTGAATGCGGATCGAGAACTTGAGGATGCGGATGCACTGGAAGAATATGGATTAGATCATCCGACTTATACGGTTACACTGACAGATGAAGCTGGAACTATGACAACGATCAAGGTTGGGAATGCGACCGGAAATGATTATTATGCGACAGTGGACGATACGGAAAAGGTTTATACAATTCCGGCGACTTCATTGGATGATATCCAGACAGAACTGGATCAGATCGCTCTGCTGGATACTTATCCAAGTATCGGAAGTGGAAACCTGAAAAAAGAAGTGATCAACACAGAAACGGTGAGACAACAACCTATGAATTCCGAAAATGAGGATCAGGTAGAAGATGTTGCGGCAGTAGCCGGAGGACTTGGTGCAGCAACGCTGTCAGAGGTAGCGGATTATTCTGTAGATGATGCGGATCTTACAGGGTATGGTCTGGATAAGACTTCCAAAATCACAGTAGAAGTTACTTATACAAGTGATGCTGAAGATCAGACAATGACGCTTTACATCGGAGGAGAAAATGGAAGTGGAGACAGATATGTCAGGATTAATGATTCCAGGATTGTGTACCTGATCTCAGATGAAATCTGTAATAATATATTGAATCAATAAAGACTGGTAACTGTTCGGAGAAAACGAAGAAAATTCGCTGTATTTCCTCTGGACGGTTACCACATTTTATATTTATTTAATTGACTTTTGAATGAAAACAGCGCAGAATATAGCACATATCATTTTAGTAGGAAACTCAACGGAAGAGCACACGATAAGTTACAGATATCGTGAAAATAATGTGTGTAGACAGAGTTATTGAGAAAGAAGGATTTTGTATGAAAGAAAAAATTTTTACGTTTTATGCAGGGAAGGTATGGCGTGGATCAGTTTTCTAAAGCGCTGCTCATTGCAGGATTGGTAGTAGTGCTCCTGTCTTCTTTTTTTACAGGGAAAGGAGTGGGGACGTCTATTTTATTTCCTTGGATGGGTATTGATCATTTATTGTTATTTCCGGGTTTTTTCCAGAAATATATCGAAACGGTATGCAGAAAATCAGAAGTATCTTGCGAAGACTTATAAATTCAGAACCTATATTCAGCAGCAGAAGAACAGTTTGGCACAGAGAAAGGTATATCATATCTATAAGTGCCCGGGATGCAAGCAGAAGATCCGTATTCCGAAAGGAAGGGAAAGATAGAGATTCGCTGTCCGAAGTGCGGAACAACATTTATTAAAAAGAGTTGATGCATTTACCAGAGACGCAACATCTGCTATGATATGCAGGTGGTATTTATAGAATGAGGATGAGAGAAAGAACGAGGGAATAAGAAGGATGTCAGATCCATACAGTATATTAGGTGTAGATAGGAATGCTACGGATGAAGATGTGAAAGAAAGCTTATCGAAGCTGAGCCGACAGTATCATCCAGATGCGAATATCAATAATCCGAAGAAAGATGAGGCTGAGGCGAAGTTTAAGGAAGTGCAGCAGGCTTATCAGCAGATTATGGATGAACGCGAAAAAGAATATAATTCCGGGTATGGTTCAAGTGCTGGCTCGGGTTATGGAAGTTACGGTCCGTTTGGAGGATTCGGCGGTTTTGGTTCTTATGGATATGGTTCGGCAGGAAGTACGGGCGGAACTTCCGGGATGAGTGAGGAAGATGCACATCTGAATGCGGCAGCTAATTATATACGAAGCGGACATTATAAAGAAGCTCTTAACGTACTCGCCGGAATCAGCCAGCATAGTGCAAGATGGTATTTCTACAGCGCATCGGCGAATTCCGGATTAGGAAATAACGTGACTGCATTGGAACATGCGAGAGAAGCAGTTCGTCTGGAACCACAGAATATGCAGTATCAGATGTTGCTTCAACAGCTGGAAGGTGGCGGAAACTGGTATCAGACAAGGCAGACAATGTACGGATATCCGGGAACCTATAATAGTAGCTGGTGTGTGAAACTATGTATTGCCAATCTGATGTGCAATATTTGCTGTAACAGTGGCGGACTGTGCCTGGGAGGCGGTCCGGGCGGCGGAACATTTATGTAAGATGAATAGAAGAGGAGAATCGAGAATGTTAACACAGTTTTCGAGAACAGAACTGCTTTTAGGTAAGGAAGCAATGAACAAGCTGGAAGGCGCCCGCGTTGCCGTGTTTGGTATTGGTGGTGTCGGTGGATATGTATGTGAAGCGCTTGTGAGAAGCGGAGTCGGAAAGCTTGATCTGATTGATAATGATAAGTATGCATGAGTAATCTGAATCGCCAGATTATTGCGACGAGAAATACAGTTGGCAAATACAAAACAAGAAGTGATGAAGAGTCGTATCCTTGAGATTAATCCCGAGACGGAAGTGAATATCCATAATTGTTTCTTTCTGCCGGAAAATGCGGAGGAATTTCCTTTTGAAGAATATGACTATGTAGTAGATGCAGTTGATACGGTAACAGCTAAGATTGCGCTTGTAATGAAATGTAAAGAAGTGGATGTGCCGATCATTAGCAGTATGGGTGCAGGAAATAAGCTGGATGCGAGCGCCTTTCGCGTAACAGATATTTATAAGACAAAGGTGTGTCCGCTTGCGAAAGTGATGCGACGTGAATTGAAGAAACGCGGCGTAAAGAAGCTGAAAGTAGTATATTCGGAAGAGGAGCCGATCCGTCCAATGGAAGATACTTCGGATAATTGTAGCACAGAGACGGTTTGTCAGGACGGTGTAGAATACAAAGCTGCAAAACGCAGATCCACTCCGGGCAGCGTGGCATTTGTACCGTCAGTGGCAGGTCTGATCATTGCAGGTGAAGTGATTAAGGACCTTGCGAGATAAGAAAGAACGACAGGGGAAGAGAGATGAGTAAATCAAAGAAAGAATTAAGTTTTGCCGAAGAAGTAGAACAGAGTCTGCGTAAAAAATTCAGAAAGAATATATGGTGCAAATTTACAAAGGCAATCAACGAATATGAACTTGTGAAACCGGGAGACAGAATTGCGGTCTGCATTTCCGGGGGGAAAGATTCTATGCTACTGGCGAAACTTTTTCAGGAACTGAAGCGTCATAATAAATTTGATTTTGAGGTGAAATTCCTTGTGATGGATCCCGGGTACAGTCCGGTCAATCGTCAGGTGATAGAAGAGAATGCGAGACGTCTGGAGATTCCGATAGAGATTTTTGAGTCAGATATTTTTGAATCAGTTTTTAATATAGAAAAATCCCCATGTTATCTCTGTGCAAGAATGCGTCGTGGATATTTGTACAGTCATGCGCAGAAGATGGGATGTAATAAGATTGCGTTGGGACATCATTATGATGATGTGATCGAGACGATCCTTATGGGAATGCTTTATTCAGCGCAGGTGCAGACAATGATGCCGAAGTGCATAGTACAAAATTTTGAAGGAATGGAACTGATCCGACCGCTATATATGGTTCGCGAAGAAGATATCAAAGCATGGAGAGATTATAATGATCTGTATTTTCTTCAGTGTGCATGTAAGTTTACGGAAGCGTGCGCTACAAGTGAGAATAATGAAGAGAATCTTTCTAAGCGTAAAGAAATCAAAGAATTGATCGCTACATTGAAAAAAGTAAATCCATATGTGGAAGGGAATATTTTCAAGAGTGTCGAAAATGTAAATCTGGATACTGTGGTTGCATATAAGTTAAAAGGGATGAAACATCATTTCCTTGATACTTATGATCTGAAAGAAGAAATTTAGCCGATAGTTCAGATATATAGTTGAAATAGGTATAAAACAATTTAAGAAAGAGGCTTGACTTCCGTTTGTTCCCATGATACAATGTTGGGCGAATGGAAGTAGGCTTTTTTTATGCCTAAAATTGATGGCTCGAACCATCAGCAACACGTAGGTGAATATATTAAAAGCGAGGTGGAAGTGTGCGCACAAGAATTACTCTGGAATGTACGGAATGCAAGAACCGTAACTACAACATGACAAAGGATAAGAAGACTCATCCGGAACGCATGGAAACCAAGAAGTACTGCAGATTCTGCAAATCACACACACTGCACAAAGAGACAAAATAATTGTTGTCGAAAGGAAGTGGAATTATGGGTGAGAATACAAAAACTCAGAAGAAGAGCTGGTTCAAAGGACTTAAGACAGAGTTCAGGAAGATCGTTTGGCCAGACAAGAATACACTTGCTAAACAGACCACGGCAGTTGTTGCTGTCTCCGTAGTGCTTGGAGCGCTGATCTCAGTAGTTGATGCGCTTTGAGATATGGAATTGACTTTTTAGTGAAGTAGTTGATCGCAGCAGAAAGGTGATTTTATGTCAGAGGCAAAATGGTACGTAGTTCATACCTATTGAGGTATGAGAACAAAGTAAAAGCAAACATTGACAAGACAATTGAGACTCGTCATCTGGAAGACCAGATTTTGGAAGTTCGTGTTCCACTTGAGGAAGTACCTGAGATACGTAATGGAGTGGAAAAGGTCGTACAGAGAAAGATGTTTCCTGGATATGTTATGATCCACATGATCATGAATGATGACACTTGGTATGTTGTAAGAAACACAAGAGGTGTTACAGGATTTGTCGGACCTGGATCCAAGCCGGTACCGCTTGATGAGAGTGAGATGGAGAACCTTGGAATCAAACAGGATGAGGTGATCCTTGATCTTGAGATCGGTGATGTTGTAACTGTACTTAGCGGTGCATGGGAAGGAACAGTTGGAGCTGTTCAGACAATCAACGAACAGAAGAAGAGTCTGACAATCAATGTTGAGCTGTTTGGCCGAGAAACTCCGGTTGAACTTGGTTTTTCAGAAGTGAAGAAAATGGATTAAAATTGCGTGGGAGGGATGAGAATCCCGCCAATACCACAAGGAGGTAATTGAAATGGCAAAAAAAGTAGAAGGATATATCAAATTACAGATTCCTGCTGGAAAGGCAACTCCGGCACCACCGGTTGGTCCTGCACTTGGACAGCACGGTGTAAACATCGTAGAATTTACAAAACAGTTCAATGCTAGAACAGCAGATCAGGGAGATCTTATCATCCTGTAGTAATCACTGTTTACAATGACAGAAGCTTCAGCTTCATCACAAAGACACCACCGGCAGCAGTTCTTATTAAGAAAGCTTGTAAGATTCAGTCCGGTTCTGGTGTACCGAACAAGACAAAAGTTGCTACAATCACAAAAGCTCAGGTTAGAGAAATCGCTGAAATGAAGATGCCAGACCTGAACGCAGCATCCGTAGAGGCTGCTGAGAGCATGATCGCTGGAACATGCCGTTCCATGGGTGTAGTTGTAGAAGACTAATCCGGATCATATAAAGATTATATTGTAGGATACAATCAGCCGACCTTTTCCGGTGTCCTCGGGGGAGAGAGCGCTGAGAGTTCAATTGTTTAGTAAATTCATAAAGTGGGAGGGGCAAGTTCCCGCCAATACCACAAGGAGGTTATTGTAAAATGAAACGAGGAAAAAAATATATCGAAGCTGCAAAACTGATCGAAAGAGGAAATCTCTATGATCCTGCAGAAGCAGTAGCATTAGTAAAGAAATCAGCAACAGCAAAGTTTGACGAGACAATCGAGGCTCATATCAGAACAGGTTGTGACGGACGTCACGCTGATCAGCAGATCCGTGGTGCTGTAGTTCTTCCACACGGAACAGGTAAGAAGGTTCGCATCCTTGTGTTCGCTAAGGAGCTAAGGCAGAGGAAGCAAAAGCAGCAGGCGCTGACTTCGTTGGAGGAGACGAACTGATCCCGAAGATTCAGAACGAGGGATGGCTTGACTTCGACGTTGTAGTTGCTACACCGGATATGATGGGTGTTGTTGGACGTCTTGGACGTGTACTCGGACCTAAAGGACTTATGCCAAACCCGAAGGCTGGTACAGTAACAATGGACGTTACAAAAGCTATCAACGATATCAAAGCTGGTAAGATTGAGTACAGACTGGACAAGACAAACATTATCCATGTTCCGATCGGAAAAGCATCCTTTACAGAGGAGCAGTTAGCGGACAACTTCCAGACGCTTATCGATGCAATCAACAAGGTTAGACCAGCCGCTGTTAAAGGTCAGTACCTGAAGAGTGTAACTCTTACATCTACAATGGGACCTGGCGTGAAGATTAACCCGGTTAAGCTTGCATAATAAAATGTAAAAGAGACAGTTGCGAGACTGTCATAGAGGAGGATCTGCTTTCGGCGGATCCTCTTTTGAAAAAGAAAAAATAAAAAAGAATAAAAATAGGGCTTGACATATAGAAAATAACATGGTATTATAGCCTAGCAACTGCCGAAGACAGTAGGTGCTGAAAAGCGTAAGTTATGAACGCCTACCGAGGAAGAATGAATTTTTACATGCGTATGAATTTGTAGAACCTCCACGTCTTTGGACCTGGAGATTTTTTTTAGTTTCAGCAGAAGATTCTGCTGAGAACTTTGGCAGTACACGAATAATATAAGGAGGTGTACCGAAAAGTGGCAAAGGTTGAAGTAAAACAGCCAATCGTTGACAAGATTGCAGAAGAGATTAAAGACGCTCAGTCAGTAGTTCTCGTTGACTACCGTGGACTTACAGTTGCTCAGGATACAGAGCTTCGTAAACAGCTTAGAGAAGCTGGTGTGATCTACAAAGTTTACAAGAACACAATGATGAAGAGAGCTTTCGAGGGTACTGAATTTGCAGCCCTTGATGACTGCCTGGAAGGACCAAGCGCTATCGCTATTTCTAAAGATGACGCAACAGCACCGGCAAGAATCCTTACAAATTTGCACAGGATGCTCCGGCACTTGAACTTAAGGGTGGTGTAGTTGAAGGAACAGCATATGATGTAGCAGGTATTTCTGAACTTGCTAAGATCCCTTCAAGAGACGAACTGCTTTCCAAGTTGCTTGGAAGCTTGCAGTCACCTATTACAAACTTTGCTCGTGTTATCAAACAGATCGCAGAGCAGGGTGGAGAAGCGGCTCCAGCAGAAGCAGCAGAGGAGACAGCAACAGACGCAGAGTAATGTGCGTCAGCTGATCTGGATACAGACAGCATATATGAGCAGATGCTCATCCAATTAATTAAGAATGAAAAGAAAAATGGAGGATATTTAAAATGGCTAAATTGACAACAGCTGAAATGATCGAAGCGATCAAAGAGTTATCAGTATTAGAGTTAAACGAGCTTGTTAAAGCTTGTGAAGAAGAGTTCGGCGTATCTGCAGCAGCAGGCGTTGTAGTTGCAGCAGCAGCTGAGGGTGCAGGAGCAGCAGAGAAAGATGAGTTCGACGTAGAACTTACATCCGCTGGAGCATCTAAAGTAAAAGTTATCAAGGCTGTTCGTGAGATCACAGGTCTTGGACTTAAAGAAGCTAAAGAGCTTGTAGACGGAGCACCGAAGGTAGTTAAAGAGGCAGTTTCCAAAGCAGAGGCTGAGGAAATCAAAACTAAACTTGAGGAGCAGGGAGCAGAGGTTACTCTTAAATAATTTTCCTGAACATAAGTTTGTTATGACCGCAGAAGATGATATGCTTCTGCGGTTTTTTTAAAAGAGGCGAAAGAAATGGATGCAGTTGAACTTACAAGAGAGCTGATTAAAATTGAGAGCACAGATCCTGGAAGCTGGGAAACCAGGGTTGGGGAATATATCTGCAACTATTTGAAAGAGAGTGGAGCAGATACAGAGACTTACGAAGTAGAGCCGGGAAGAAAAATTGTAAAAGGCGTCGTGAAAGGTGCGAAAGCTCATCCGGCACTGGTGTTTATCTGTCACATGGATACGGTTGTTAAGGGCGAAGGATGGACAAAGAATGCATTCAGCGCAGAAGTTTCAGATGGGAAAATCTGGGGACGAGGAGCCTGTGATATGAAGTCAGGACTTGCAAGTGCTTTGACAGCATTTGCGGAGGTGGCAAAATTACAGAAAGAGAATGCTGAGGATATAGAAAAACTTCCGGGAACATTAGTCTTTATCGGAACTGTAGACGAGGAAGCAGATATGAAAGGGTCAGAAGCAGTAGTGCAACAAGGATGGATTCAGAAGGAAGACTGGGTTCTTGATATGGAACCGACTTCCGGAATGATTCAGATGGCTCATAAAGGGAGAACCTGGTTTGAACTGAGTGTGGAAGGTATTACTGCACATGCGAGTATGCCGGAGAAGGGCGCAGATGCAATCGCCGGAATCGCATTTATGATCGCAGACGATCCGAAAAGCAATGGGAGAAGTACCGACACATGAAGAACTTGGAAAGTCTACA
>ENA-OQMZ01000344-OQMZ01000344.1-human-gut-metagenome-genome-assembly--contig:-NODE-344-length-20277-cov-1.755931_pt1 | contig 20277 bp, 29 predicted proteins | sample MGYA00242621_ERZ504862 | MGnify/ENA primary metagenome ERZ504862 (study PRJEB26092, sample SAMD00036393) | human gut metagenome | host: Homo sapiens | study: EMG produced TPA metagenomics assembly of...
CTTAAGGATTTCTATATTTTACATAAACTTAACCTTTTTTTCTATGTTGGATTTTACGAATGCACTTTATACTTGCACGTATCAGATGAAAAATGAAGCTGGAGGAAAATTATGATATATCTTGTGGAAGATGATGAAAGTATCCGTGAACTTGTTGTATATACATTAAACAGTCAGGGTCTGGAGGCACAGGGTTTTGAACGGCCATCACTTTTCTGGAAAGCGCTGGAAAAAGAACTGCCTTCACTGGTGCTTCTGGACATTATGCTTCCGGAGGAAGACGGACTGTCTATTTTAAAAAAAATCCGTATCCGTCCGGATGTGCGGAAACTTCCGGTGATCATGCTTACTGCAAAAGGAAGCGAGTTTGATACCGTGGTAGGTCTGGACAGCGGTGCAGATGATTACATTCCGAAGCCGTTCCGCATGATGGAACTGATCTCCAGGGTACGTGCCCTTCTTCGGAGATCAGAGGACAATGGCGCAGAGGAGTATCGTATGGAAAATCTTTATGTATGTCCGGGAAGACATGAGGTAACTGTTGATCAGGAGCCTGTGAATCTGACACTGAAAGAATACGAGATGCTTTGTCTCCTTCTGAAAAACAGTGGTACGGTTCTTTCCAGAACACAGCTTTTAAATCAGATCTGGGGATATGAATTCGACGGGGAGAGCAGAACCGTAGATGTACATATCCGTACCCTTCGCCAGAAGCTTGGCCCGGCAGGAGATCTGGTGGAAACAGTTCGTGGAGTGGGCTATAAGATCAGCGGAAAATGTGCATGAACAGCTGCTGAGAGTAATATGAAAGTAAAGAGCATTTCGACGGAAAAAGGCTTCGGCCCTTTTCTGGACGAAGTGCTTTTTTCATGCTATAATAGTTGAAACCCCGGAGCCATTAGGAAACAGGCTCCAAAGAGTAAGAGGTGAAAGAAAAAAATATGAAATCATTAGTAATTGCGGAGAAGCCATCCGTTGCCAGAGACATTGCCAGAGTCCTCCACTGCAGTCAGAAGGGGAACGGAACCCTGGAAGGAAAAAACTATGTAGTGACCTGGGCCCTGGGACATCTGGTAACACTGGCAGATCCGGAAGAATACGATAAAAAATATACCAAATGGGAGCTTTCCACGCTTCCCATGATGCCGGAGAAAATGAAACTGGTGGTGATACGCCAGACCTCCAAGCAGTACAATGCGGTGAAAACTCAGCTTTACAGGAAGGATATCGGGGAGATCATCATTGCCACAGATGCCGGACGTGAGGGAGAACTGGTAGCAAGGTGGATCCTTGCAAAGGCAGACTGCCATAAACCTATTAAGCGTCTGTGGATCTCATCCGTAACGGACAAAGCAATCCGTGACGGCTTTGCCCACCTTAAAAACGGCCATGATTATGATGATCTTTACCGTGCGGCACAGGCCAGGGCGGAGGCGGACTGGCTGGTGGGAATGAACGGGACCAGAGCGCTGACCTGTAAATATAATGCCCAGCTTTCCTGCGGACGTGTGCAGACCCCCACCCTTGCCATGATCGCAAGAAGAGAGCAGGAAATCCGGGAATTTAAGCCGGAGGATTATTACGGGATCACTCTGCAGGCGGGAAATGTACGCTGGACCTGGCGTGACGGAAAAAGCGGAAGCTCCGCACCTTTAAGAAGGAGCGTGCCCAGGAGATCCAGACAAAGGCAGGAAAAAGCAACCTTACCATAACAAAGGTTTCCAGAAAGCCGAAGAAGACCTATGCGCCGGGGCTTTATGACCTGACCACTCTTCAGAGAGAAGCCAATCAGAAATACGGCTTTTCTGCAAAGGAAACTCTGAATATCATGCAGAGGCTCTACGAGAATCACAAAGTCCTTACATACCCAAGAACGGATTCCAGATATATAGGAAAAGATGTAGTTCCTACCATTAAAGAGCGTCTTCAGGCATGCGGGACAGGTCCTTATCGAAAACTTGCCGGTGCGCTGGTCAATAAACCGATCCAGACCAGTGCTGGCTTTGTGGATGACAAAAAAGTCAGTGACCATCATGCTATCATTCCTACAGAACAGTTTGTACAGTTGGATCATATGACTAACGAGGAACGGAAGATTTACGATATGGTAGTACGCCGTTTCCTGAGCGTGCTGTATCCGCCGGCTGTATATGAGCTGGTAAGCATGGAAGGAACTGCAGCAGGAGAAACTTTCGCTGCAAGCGGACGTATTGTAAAAAGTGCAGGGTGGAGAGAGGTTTATGAAGGAGGCTGGCAGGATGAGGAAGAAGAGGATTCATCGGATAAGCTGAAAGACCAGCAGCTTCCGGAGCTTACGGAAGGCCAGAAACTTACCGTGGAATCCGCATCCCTTACAAACGGAAAAACAAAACCACCGGCCAGATTTACAGAGGCCACACTTCTTGGTGCCATGGAAAATCCGGTCCACTTTATGGAAAGCCACGACAAAAAAGCGGCAAAAACCCTTGGTGAGACCGGTGGACTTGGAACGGTAGCCACAAGAGCGGACATCATTGAGAAGCTTTTCAACAGCTTTATGATGGAAAAAAGAGGCAATGAGATCTACATTACCTCCAAGGCGAAACAGCTTCTGGAGCTGGTTCCGGAAGAACTGAAAAAGCCGGAGCTTACCGCAGACTGGGAGATGAAGCTCAGTGATATTGCAAACGGAAAGCTCCGTCAGGATAAATTCCTCACAGGGATCCGTAAATATGCCTGTGAGATCGTAGATGAGATCAAAGGCGGACAGGGAACCTTCCGCCATGACAATATGACAAACAAGAAGTGCCCTAACTGCGGCAAACATCTTCTGGCAGTCAACGGAAAGAATGCCAAAATGCTGGTGTGCGAGGACCGGGAATGCGGATACAGAGAGACAGTATCCAGGACCACCAATGCGCGCTGTCCGAAATGCCATAAGCGTATGGAGATGCTTCTGAAGGGAAAAGAAGAGACCTTTGTATGTCAGTGCGGCTATAAAGAAAAGCTTCATCCTTCCAGGCAAGACGAGCCAAAGAGGGTGCAGGTGTGAATAAGCGTGATGTGCAGCGTTATCTTAAGAAACAGCAGAAAGAGGCCAATGAGCCGGTGAACAATGCATTTGCACAGGCGTTGTCAGGAATTAAACTGGATTAAATAAATTGCCTGTCCAGATATCCGGGGTTCGGATGAGCGGAGGACCGGATGCAGATACATCGGTCGGAGAAATGTGTCTGGCAGAACAGGACAGCAGAAAGAGAGGAAAACGATTTGGGATTACAGGATGACAGAATGTCAGGAAATATTCAGGATATCGCAAGACTGATCACAAGACTTCTTCTTAAGGGAGATATGCCGCAGTATACACTTCCTGCAGCAGAGGCAGATTATACAGAGGCAGACCAGCTTTTTAAGAAGGTTATCGGACTTGCTGATGAGGGTGATATCAACGGAGCGGAAAATGAGCTTCTTATGAACATGGAGGAAGATGATCCGGATATCTGGAGCTTGCCCTTACCTTTTATCTGCATCTCAATGATATGGACGTAGATTACCTGGATGATCACGATTATTCCAGGGAGGAGATCCTGGACGGGTTGAAAAGCCTGGCTGAGGACTGGGGAGTTACAGGACTGGAGCACTTGTCTGATGCGGCGGGAGGTTACACTGGAGAAATTTCCGACGGTCGTTTATACGAGGCAAATGACATGGTAAAGGCAGACTGTCAGGACTGTAAGGGCTGTTTTGACTGCTGTACGGGAATGGGAGATTCTGTTGTACTGGATCCGCTGGATGTATGGCGGTTAAGTCAGGGACTTCACTTAAGTGTGGACCAGCTGCTTGCCGGAAAAATAGAGCTTGGCGTCACAGACGGAAATATTCTGCCGCATCTTAGGATGACAGGGGCAGAGGAACGATGCGTATTTCTGAATGGCAACGGAAGATGCTCTATCCACAGTTTCCGTCCGGGCTTCTGCCGTTTGTTCCGCTGGGAAGATACTATGAGGACGGGAGTTTTAAATACATCCTTCAGATCCACGAGTGCAAAAAGACCAGCCGCAGTAAGATCAAGGTCCGGAAATGGGTAGATACTCCGGATTTTCGAAATTACGAAAAATTTGTCTGTGACTGGCATTATTTTCTTCTGGATGTCCAGTCGGTTCTCTATGAGAGCGAGGACAGTGATCTGATCCGAAACCTGAACATGTATGTGGTGAACCAGTTTTACAGGAAGCCTTATGATGAGAAGCGGGATTTTTATGAGCAGTTTTATGAGAGACTTGCGGCGGGAAAAGAACTCCTGAGCCTTGGAGTGTGAAACAGACCAGGCAGCGAGGTGTCTGAGCTTACCTGCCTGAAAGTCTCTCGCGCGGAGGAAAGAAAGGATTTTTTGACATATGAACTTAAATCAGCTCACATATTTTGTGACTCTTGCCCAGATCGAAAATTATACCAGAGCAGCCAAGCGGCTGGATATAACCCAGCCAAGTCTGAGCCATGCGATCTCCAACCTTGGAAAAGGAACTGCAGGTTTCCAACTTTTGAGCGTCACGGAAGAAATGTGACCATGACCAAATACGGGGAAATGTTTCTGAAATATGTGCAGGACTCCTTACATATCCTGAATCTTGGTGTGGAGAGGATACAGGAAGCGGCAAGGATTCCGGGAGGAAGTATTTCCATCGGGTATATCCATACCCAGGGACGCAGATTTATCCCGGAGCTTGTCCGGGGGTTCCTTAATGAACAGGAGGGGAAGAAGATTGATTTCCGTTTTCAGAATGCAGCTACCGGAAGTCTGATCCGGGGTCTGAAGGAAGAGAAATTCGACGTGATCTTCTGTTCCCGGGCAGAGGGCGAGAAGGAGATCAGCTTTGTGCCGGTGTCAGAAGAAAAGCTGGTGGCTGTAGTGCCTGAGAACCATGCTCTTGCAGACCGAAATTCAGTGACCATAAAAGAGCTGGGGCAGTATCCGCAGGTGACCTTTACCCCTGCAAGCGGACTGTATTTTGTGATCCGGGAGCTTTCGAAAGGAAGGAACTTCACTGAGGACGGCCTTTGAGGTAGAAGAGGATGGTGCACTGGCAGGTATGGTGGCGGAGGAATTTGGTGTAGGCATTGTGCCGGATGTACCGGTGATCCATACACTTCCTGTGAAAATCTTAAATATTGAGAATCTGCACTGCCGTCGTTACATATACATGGGAATGATGAAAAACCGGTATCCAAGTGCGCTTGTGGAGCAGTTCCGGGATTATATATACAAGCATTACCGGATCTATGAAGTGATACAGTAGAATCTTGGTGATAAAATTTCTGTAAAAAATCTCTGCTTCTGTAATAGGGCGGAGATTTTTTGACACAGATCCTGGCGTGAATACTATAGCAATTCCATAAATTACTGCAAACAATTCAGTCCATCATAGCGTGAAGTCTTGCGTCAGATATCTTTGCCGTGCCTAAAAATTATAAAAATAATCTATAGATCACATGCGTAAATTCAATGAAAATTTGGGTTGAGATAAAAATGACCAGTTGGTATAATAAGGACAGATGCTTGATTTAAAGTGATAAAGTGATGACGGAAATCCGTAAATAAATGAACGAAAGTAAAGGAGATATTATGAACCAGTTAGAAGTATTAAGAGAAAGCCTTGGACAGTGCGATGAGATCATCCTGGACGCACTCCTTATGAGAAACAGGATCGTAGAGGACATCATGGTATACAAGGAAGCTAACGATCTTCCGGTACTTCAGCCGGAACAGGAGGCGAAGCAGAAAGGATGGCTGGAAGCCAGAATGGAAGGCAGACGTCATAAGAAAGAGGTCAATGATGTTTTTGCAAGCATCACACAGAACAGTAAAAGGATCCAGTCCAGAAATCTTTTCAATTATAATATCTTCCTGATCGGATTTATGGGAGCTGGTAAATCTACGATCTCCGATTATCTGAAGAATGTTCTTGCCATGGATGTTGTGGAGATGGATCAGTGTATCGTGGAGAGACAGGGAATGAGCATTTCCGATATCTTTGAGACTTACGGTGAAGAGTATTTCCGTGAGCTCGAGACAAATCTTCTGATCGAGATGCAGTCCAGATCTAATGTTGTAGTATCCTGTGGCGGTGGTGTTCCGATGCGGGAGCGCAATGTTACCGAGATGAAAAAAAATGGCCGTGTTGTACTTCTGACTGCAAAGCCGGAAACTATTCTGGAACGTGTAAAGGATAATCATGACCGTCCTTTACTTGAGAACAACAAAAATGTTTCATTTATCGCTGATCTGTTGGAAAAACGTCGCGCGAAATATGAGGCAGCAGCAGATATAGTTGTTGAGACAGACGGAAAGAGTGAGCTTGAGATCTGCGAGGAGCTGATCCACAGACTTCGTGAGGCAGAGGCAAATAAATAACTGCTGATCATAAAACAGAATAGTTTTACATATAAAAGGGACAGCTGTCCGATAAACCGTACAGAAACAGAACGGAGATCGGGCAGCTGTCCTTTATGATATAAAAGATCCGGACCATATATTTGCAGATGAACAGATCGTTTAATTGGTCTTATAAAAAATCTCCCTCGAGGTTTCCTCGATCACAAATTTTTTAAAGGCTTCCACGACCGGCGGATGGTATACATCCTTCAGCATGGCCATGTAGAAATTCCGCTGCCAGCTTGGAGAGACAAGGGGCAGGATCTTAAGGTTCAGAGAGTGCAGAATCGGGATATCCGGTGCAATGCAGATGCCGAAATCATTGGCAACAAACCCTGCGGCAACCTGATCCTCATCGATCTCAAAAGCCACATCCGGGTACTGACCGATGCTCTTAAATAACTGGTCAATGATCTGGCGGAGACCGCTTCTCTTCTTGAAGATGATCTGCTTGTATGGAAGCGTTTCCTCCAGATGGATCTCGGATTTCTCAGCAAGAGGATGTTCCGGCGGAACGATGACGACCAGATCCTGCTTGGCAACCGGAATAAATTCGATCAGTGGTTCGTCGTCAAATTTGGAACAGAAGCCGATATCGTATTTCTTCTCTTTCAGTCCGGTGAGGATATCGCCGGTAAGAACCTTATCACAGAACAGATTGAAATGGATCTGTTTTCCCTTATTGGCATTAAGAAAGCTGCGGATGATCTTTGGCATAAAGTCAACACCCAGAGTTCTGAGAAAAGCCACATCGATCTGTCCTTCTCCCTTTCCTGCAAGCTGGAGACCGTTTACGGAGGAATCCAGCCGGTTCAGGGTTTGTTCCACATCCTCCAGAAAAGACTTGCCATATTTGGTGAGAGAAACATTCCGTCCGTTTTTTTCAAATAATTTCACTCCAAGCTCTTCCTCCAGAGAAGAGATCGCATGACTTAGGCTGGGCTGTGTGATGGCAGAACATCCGCAGCTTTTGTATAATGTTCCAGATGAGCCAGTGTCACGAAATAGCGAAGATGATACAGATTCATTTTTTAATACTCCTTTCGTAAGTTTATCTGAATGTTTTACTTCGGATAGATCCCCGGTAAGTCTGACAGACATAAGAGATTTGCCGGGCCGTATGCAGTGACGGCGGCAATACGGCTGAATGTGTTTTATATAGTATAACATGATATATTGATAAAATCTATGGATTCTCCTGGTACAATCAATTTGTTTTGTATTTAACAAAGTTATATAATGCTTATAGAAAAAGATACAAAATAATTTAAAAAAACAAATAAAATTATTTAAATTTTCAGGAGGAATTATCATGTCAAAAGAATTTCCAATTACAATCAGTTCCTGGACACTGGGAGATCAGTGCAAATTTGAGGACCGTGTAAAAGCTGCCAAAGAGGCTGGCTATGAGGGGATCGGCCTGAGAGCAGAAACCTACGTAGATGCCTGAATGAGGGACTTTTCGACGAGGATATCCTGGCAATCCTGGATAAATATGACATGAAGGTAACAGAGGTTGAGTACATCGTGCAGTGGGCAGAGGAGCATCGTTCCTATGAGCAGAAATACAAAGAACAGCTCTGCTTCCATATGTGTGAATTATTTAACGTAAAACAGATCAACTGCGGACTGATGGAGAACTATTCCGTAGAGTACACAGCACAGAAGCTTCGTGAGCTTTGCCACAGAGCAGGCAAATACATCATCGGTGTTGAGCCAATGCCATACAGCGGAATCCCGGATGTGAAAAAGGGCTGGGCTGTTGTAAAAGCTGCTGACTGCGAGAATGCGAAACTGATCCTTGATACATGGCACTGGGTAAGAGCAAACCAGCCGATCGAGCTTTCCGTACTTGAGGGAATCCCGGCAGACAAGATCGTATCCATCCAGATCAACGATGTATGGGAAAGACCATATGCAACAACGATCTTAAGAGATGAGTCCATGCATGACCGTCTTGCTCCTGGAACAGGAATCGGAACAACAGTACCGTTCGTAAAAATGATCAAAGAAAAAGGCATCAGACCAAATGCCATCGGCGTAGAGGTTATCAGCGATGCAAACCTTGAAAAAGGTATCGAGTATGCTGCAAAACATACATATGAGAACACAAAGAAGGTACTGGAAGAGGCTTGGCCGGAAGTACTGTAATTAATATAAGAAACTAATATTTCAGACGGGCCCCTGTTTCCGACGTCATACCGGTGACAGGGCGTTACCGTGAAAGAAACAAAAAGATTGTTTCAAAGGAAAGGAGAACGCATATGAAATTCAATGCGATGTTTCAGCCGATCGAGATCGGTCCTATGACAGTAAAGAATCGTTTTGTTGTTCCGCCAATGGGAAATAACTTTGCAAACACAGACGGAACAATGAGTGAGCAGTCCGCTGCATATTACAGAGAAAGAGCAAAAGGCGGATTTGGTCTGATCACCATCGAGGCTACTGTAGTTCACAAGGGCGCAAAGGGCGGCCCGCGTAAACCATGTCTTTATGACGACTCTACAATCGAGAGCTTCCGCAAGGTTATCGACGGATGTCATGCAGAAGGAGCAAAGGTGTCCATCCAGCTTCAGAACGCAGGTCCGGAAGGAAATGCAAAGAACGCAGGAGCACCGATCACAGCAGCAACCAGTATCCCGTCAGTGTGCGGCCGTGATATTCCGAAGCAGCTTACAACTGAGGAAGTTTATGAGCTGATCAAAGGCTACGGTGAGGCAGCAAGAAGAGCAATGGAAGCAGGAGCAGATGCTGTTGAGATCCATATGGCACACGGTTATCTGGTAAGTACCTTCCTTTCTCCGAGAACAAACAAGAGAGTGGATGAGTTTGGCGGATGCTTTGAGAACCGTATGCGTTTCTCCCGTCTGATCATCGAGGAAGTTAAAAAAGCAACACAGGGAAAAATTGCAGTTCTTGCAAGAATCAACTGTGCAGATGAGGTTCCGGGAGGACTTGATGTCCACGACAGTGCAGCAATCGCAGCATATCTGGAAAGCTGCGGACTGGACGGACTCCATGTATCCCGTGCCGTTCATATCAAGGATGAGTTTATGTGGGCACGACTGTTATCCACGGTGGATTCTCTGCAGCAGAGGTTGAGGAGATCAAACGTGCGGTAAATATCCCGGTGATCACAGTTGGACGTTATACAGAGCCACAGTTCGCAGAACTGATGGTAAAAGAAGGAAGAGCAGACCTTGTAGCATTCGGACGTCAGAGCCTTGCAGATCCGGCTATGCCGAAGAAAGCACAGGAAGAGCGTCTTGAGGATATGACTCCTTGTATCGCCTGTCTTCAGGGCTGTGTTGCAAACATGTATGCAGGAAATCCGGTATGCTGTCTGACAAACCCATTCCTGGGTCATGAGGCAGAGCCGCTTGAGAAAGCGGAAGAGCCGAAGAAGGTTATGGTTATCGGTGGCGGTGTTGCAGGACTTTCTGCTGCATTTATCGCAAAAGAGAGAGGACATGAGGTAACGCTTTATGAGGCAGGAGATGTTCTCGCGGAAACATGAGACTTGCTGCATATCCGCCGGGAAAAGGTGACATCACAAACATGATCCGCAGCTACATCCATCGCTGCCAGAAGGATGGCGTTAAGATCGTGATGAACTGTGAGGTAACTCTGGAGCTTATCAAAGAAGAGAAGCCGGACAGCGTGATCATTGCCACCGGTTCCAAGACTCTGATCCTTCCGATCGAGGGAATCGACAATCCGGCTATCATCCACGGCTCTGACCTTCTGGATGGCAAGAGAGCAGCAGGCAAAAAGGTTCTCGTTGTCGGCGGTGGAATGGTTGGATGCGAGACAGCTGCATTTTTAGGCGAGCAGGAGCATGATGTAACTGTTATCGAGTTCCGTGATACCGTAGGTGCAGACGTGATCCACGAGCACAGAGTATATCTGATGAAGGATTTCGAGGACTACGGAATCAAGGAGATCACCGGAGCAAAGGTATGCAAATTCTATGAAGACGGTGTAGAATATGAGACCGCTGACGGAGTACGTCACGAGTCAAGAGGATATGATTCTGTGATCCTTTCCATGGGATTCCGCAACTACAATCCTCTGGAAGAGAAGATCAAAGACCTTGTACCTGAGACACATGTGATCGGAGATGCTATCCGTGCAAGACGTGCACTGGATGCAACAAAAGAGGCTTATGAGGTAGCTTCCAGGATCTGATCTGCCAATCTATCCAATAAACCGGACAGTACAAAAATTAAAAAGATGCCCTGTCAGACACCGGAAAAAAATATATCCGGTGTCTGACAGGGGAAAATGCAGGAGGTAAAAAGAAATGGAACAGAGAATTAAAGGAACAACTGGTTTACTTGCACTGATCGGAAGCCCTGTAGGACATTCCGGATCCCCGGCTATGTACAACTTCAGCTTCCAGTACCATAACCTGGACTATGCTTACATGGCATTTGATATCAAAGAGGGTCAGGTTCCGGCAGCTCTTGATGCAATGCGTCTGTTCAAAATGAGAGGCTGCAATGTAACCATGCCTTGCAAGAACAAAGTAGCTCAGTGTGTAGACGAGCTTTCACCGGCAGCAAAGATCATCGGCGCTGTAAACACCATCGTAAATGAGGATGGAAAACTTGTTGGACATATCACAGACGGTATCGGATTTGTCCGCAATCTGAAAGAGCACGGTGTTGATGTAAAGGGTAAAAAGATGGTAGTCCTCGGAGCAGGCGGTGCAGCTACAGCCCTTACTGTACAGTGTGCCCTTGACGGAGCTGCATCCATCGCGATCTTCAATCCTGACGATCCATTCCTTGACAGAGCAAAAGGAACTGCTGAGAAGCTTGCAAAAGAAGTACCGGACTGCAAAGTAAGCGTATATTGCCTTGACGATCAGGACAAACTGAGAGAAGAGATCGCAAACGCAGATATCCTCGCGAACGGAACACTTGCAGGAATGAACCACATGATGACATCACACTGGTTGATAAATCCATGTTCCATAAGGATCTTGTTGTTGCTGACTGCGTATACAATCCGGCAGAGACAAAGATGGTAAAAGAAGCAAAAGAAGCAGGCGTGAAGCTTGCAGTAGGCGGAAAAGGAATGCTTCTGTGGCAGGGTGCAGCATCTTACAAGCTTTACACAGGTCTTGAGATGCCGACAGATGAGTACCAGAAATTTCAGGCTGAGAACGAAGGGAAATAAGAAAAATGAGCCAGACAGGTAAGAAAAATTTAGTGATTACTTCTATCGCGCTGTATTTTACATATTTCATCCATGGAATCGGAGCTTCCATCATGGGTCAGTACAAGCCGGAGCTTGCTGCTCACTGGGGAGCAAAGGCTTTAAGTGATGGAACTATGGATGTCAGCATGGTAGTATCTGTAATTGCCGCACTTGGACTTGGAAGACTGATCTCTCTTCCGTTTTCCGGTCCCCTGTCCGACAAATTCGGACGCAGATTAAGCGGAATCATCGGAGTGATCTGTTATGCAGCATACTTTATGGGAATCGCATTTGCTCCGTCTATGGGAGTTGCCTACGCCTTTGCCATTGTAGGCGGTATCGCAAACTCCTTTCTGGACACCTGCGTAAGCCCGACATGTATGGAAATTTATGTAAACAATCCTTCTGTAGCGAACCTGTTTACAAAATTCTCCATGTGTATCAGCCAGTTTCTGCTTCCTTTCCTCATCGGATTTGTAGTAGCGGCGAATATGTCCTACAGAACCATCTTTATTGTTGCAGGTGCTGCGATCTTTATCGATGGAATCTGATCCTGTTCCTGCCATTCCCGGAGAGAAATACAGCAGGTACAGTAAAGAAAGAAAAAGCAAAATTAAAGATCACTCCTGCAGCTCTTGCAGCAATCCTCATCGGATTTACAAGCTCTTCTACATTCATGCTGTGGCTGAACTGTAACCAGGAACTCGGAAAGCTTTATAACTTAAGTGATCCTTCCAAGATCCAGTCCTTTTATGCAGTAGGAACCTTTGCAGCGATCCTGTGTTCCTCTGTATTTATCAAAAAAGGATTGAAGGAGATCAATATCCTGATCATTTATCCGCTGATCTCTTTCATCATGCTGGGACTGTGTTACTTTATCCAGAATCCGACAATCTGTCTTATCGGTGGATTTGTGATCGGTTTTGCAGGCGCAGGCGGTGTGCTTCAGCTGGCTGTTTCCACAACTGCGGAGTTCTTCCCGGAAAACAAGGGAACTGCAACATCCATGGTCATGATCGCATCCAGCGTTGCGAACTACACCATTCTGACACTGGCCGGCTACATTACAAAGACTGCCGGAACCAGTGCTCCGAGAATGATCCTGCTTCTCAATATGGCAGTGACATTCATAGGAATCCTTCTTGCACTGTTCGTTAAGATGAACCGTGGAAAAGAGGCTTGACTGAATCAAGGAAATCCCTTGGGTGAATATCCGTTTGACTACAGTAAAAAAAAGTGAATCATTGTATGGATACAGACAAAGATGACTGAATCTGTGCAAAACAAAGTTCCAATTCGGGAACAATTCCCGGATTGGACTTTACCGTTTTTGGAAATGTTTGTTAATTAACAAACTTATAAAATAAAAGATACTATATATGTATTATCAAAAAAAACGACAAAGGAGAATCGTTATGGCACGTGCAGCAAGACAGCGAAGAGAAAACGAACTGCCTACATTCCGTTTGGGCCATTTCAGATTCGTTTTCCGTTTATTCACTATAAAATTGAGTCCGTAGAGTTTATCCAGGGCCTGATCCTCGGGGTTACGGCACTGGCGGCGGTTCCTTATCTGGAACAATATCTGGGATTGCCTTATGAGCTGGCATGGAGCTGTGTGATCATAGAGACCATGCTGTATATGCTACACAGCTTACTTGGTGATCCGGTTGTACCGGGATGGATCACACCGACCCTTCCGCTGACGATCGTATTCCTGGAAGGCTTCCCTATGGGAAAAGAACGTATCCAGGCAATGATCGCCCTGCAGATGCTGGTTGGTCTCGTGTTCATATTTATGGGCATCACCAAACTTGCGGATAAATTTGTCCATGCAGTACCAAATTCTGTTAAGGGTGGTATCCTTCTTGCTGCGCCGGTGACGGTTATGGCAGGACAACTGGGAGAGGGCGGCAACATGCATAAGTATCCGCTGGCGATCGTTGCCGGTGTAGGCCTTCTGATCCTGATCAGCTTTTCAGATAAATATCAGGAGAAGAGAAAGAACAACAAATTCCTGGATCTTGTTGCCAGGTATGGAAACCTTTTCCCGTATCTGATCGCCATGGTGGTAGGTCTTCTTGTAGGAGAACTGGATGCGCCTGGTTTGGAGCTGGGAACCTTTATCAAGATCCCGCAGTTCAAAGAGATCATCTCACAGGTAAGTATCTTTGGTGTGGGAATCCCGCCGGTCTCCATGTTTGGCAAAGCGCTTCCCCTGGCACTTGTATGCTATGTTATCGCCTTTGGTGATTTTGTTACCACAGAGACACTGGTTACAGAGGCACGTCAGTCCAGAAACGATGAGTATATTGATTTCAATTCCAGCCGTTCCAACCTGGTCAGCGGCATCAGGAACCTGATCCTTTCCGTCATTGCGCCGTTTCCGCCACTTTCCGGTCCGTTATGGGTTGGAATGACAGTATCTGTTTCCATCCGTTACAAGGAGGGAAAGAAAGCCATGAAGTCTCTGATCGGTGGTATGGCGTCTTTCCGTATCGCAACGTTTTTAAGTGTGCTGATCATTCCGGTTGTAAGCTTCTTCCGTCCGATCTTCGGAGTCGGTTCCTCCATTACTCTGATGTTCCAGGCATTTGTCTGTGCAAGGATCGGTATGGATTACTGCAGAACAGACCGTGACAAGATGATCGCAGGTGTTATGGCAGCGGTGCTTGCAACTCAGGGAACTGCATGGGCATCCGCATGGGCCCTGGCTGTAGGCTTCGGTCTGAATATCTTCCTTTCAAACTGGGACCCCAGAAAGAAAGAGGAGAATGCCATCGAGGATAAAAATTGATCAGAGGAAGAACAAAGATATAAAAAACAGAAAAAGAAGAAGTGTGCTGGATGGGTCAGCACACTTCTTCTTTTTGTCATGAGATTTGTTGTTTTTAATTATTATTTTAATAGATTTGCTATTATGGGATTAAAATTGCAAAAATTTGTTACATCAATTGGGTTTAAAAATTGGTTTATAATTCGCGTTCTGTTACAAAAATCTACCGTAGATCCTTTTTATGGGAGGTCACAGGATCACAGGCTTTTGTGGATAATGTCAAGAACCTGTGCAAGCTCGTTGACATTGATCTGTCCCGGTGCGGAGCTTGGTAGCTGCACCAAGGTAAGGGCGGAACCGAAGGTTTCGCCAGCGAGACGGCTGACAACACCGGTACCTGCCATGGACATGGTAATGATCGGGCGGTCGGCGAACTGCTCGGACATTTCCAGCGTGCACTTAAGAGTGTAAGCACGTCCTGTTTGTTTCTTGGCATAACAGCCATTTTCGGGATATCTGCGCCATAGTCCTGCATCATGCGAAGACGGCGCACGATCTCATCCTTCTCAGGAGTTGCGTCAAAATCATGGTTGGAAGCGATGACCTTTACGCCATAGCTGTGTGCTTCCTGGATCATGCTTTTTACGATCTCCTCACCTGTGAAGCTTCTACATCAATGAGATCTATATAGCCGCTTTTTGCGACAGCCATGTTGAGTGCTTTGTAAGCTTCGTTGGAGATCGCTTTTTCTCCGCCTTCTTTTGCAGTACGGAAGGTGAAGAGGATCGGAGTGTCCTTTAAAACGGTCTGGAGATCTTTTGCCACATCCAGAACCTTGTCTGTGTCAAAAACGTCCTCAAACCAGTCAACACGCCATTCCACAACGTCTACGGGGATCCTTGCGAAGGTCCCTGCTTCAAGGAGGATATCATCCTTTGTCTGTCCCACGATCGGGACACAGATCTTCGGTCTTCCCTCTCCGAGTGTGATATTTCTTACCTGAACTGTTTTCATAATGGTCCTTTCTGATACGACAGGAACAGATAGCAGTTTAGTCGTCGTATCTGATGTTAAGAATCTCTTTCATATGTTCGATCGGCATCGGTTCGCCGGTCCACAGTTCAAATGCAGCGGAGCCCTGGAAAAGCATCATGCCAAGCCGTTCATTGTCTTGCAGCCAACTTCCTTTGCCATAGAACGCATAGCAGTTTCAAGAGGGGAGTAAGGCACGTCAACAACGATAAGCTCCGGGCGGAAGTAAGACTTGTCCGGAACAACGGACTGACCTTCCAGTGGTTTCATTCCAACACCTGTCGCATTTACGAAAATATAACTGTCAGCCATTTCTTTTTTCAGCTGCTCAAGATCTGCCAGATCATAGAGAACAGCATGGCTTGAAGTCTGGTGTTGATCTTTTCTACCGTAGATACTGCACGGTCCCAGAATTCATCTTTGCGGTTGAAGATCACGATCTCGCCTACACCGTCAAGTGCTGCCTGGATCTCGATAGCAGTTGCGGCACCACCTGCACCTACGATGGTCATTTTCTTTCCGATGGCGTTGATGTTATTGTCTTTCAGTGCTGCCATAAATCCGATACCGTCTGTGATATGGCCTGTAAGATGACCATGATCATTAACGATAGTGTTTACAGCGCCGCACATTTCTGCTGCCGGTGAAAGCTCGTCAAGGTACTGGCCTACCAGAGTTTTGTTCGGCATGGAAACGTTGGAACCTCTCATTTTCAGAGTACGGATGGCCTTTACAGCATCCTCGATCTCGTCTGCACCAACCTCAAATGCAAGATATGCATAATCATAGCCAAGCTTTGCAAAAGCTTCATTCTGCATGGCAGGAGAGCTGGAGTGGCGGATCGGATATGCCATAAGACCAATCAGTTCGGTATGTCCTGTGATTCTTTCTGACATGGTAATAACTCCTCTCATTGGTAAAATCTGGATGAAGATTTGTCTTTTTAAACCTCCCGCCACATAGATCTGAAGAAGTTGCGGACATTCTCCGGACGGCTGCGGGGGAGGAAGACGTGGAAAACTATGTTACGGATCACCGAGTGAACTGTAACAGATCTATATACATTTCCGGTAGAAGGATTGAAATGTTCCGGAAAGGGTATAGCGGAAAAATATTAAAGGTATCCTTTCTGCTCAAGAATGGTAAGGATATTGCGTCCTTCCTGGGTACCGTCAATGATTCGTCTTGCTCTCTGGCTGTCGCCGATGTTCATGATCTCAACATCCTCAGAAGAAAATTCCTCTGTGAGGTTCTGGTAAAGCTGTCCCTGAGCTCTCATTCCGAGACATACGAAGCCGTACTCAAATGGAAGCTCATAAGGCTCACCGTCGCCCTGACAAGGAAGGAAGAATCCTTAACCTCAAGGAGAGCAGTTTTTGTAAGCTGATGTACATTGTGTTTTTCATCATGGTCTTTGTGTCATTTTTGCTTACCGGGTCAAGATCACGTCCGATCTGATCCATCATCTCAACGATAGAGATGTCTGCGTTTCTGTCAGCAAAGAATTCCACAACATCAAGACCTACAGCACCGCCGCCTACAACAACAACCTTTTTGCCTTCCAGATCCTTCGGAAAATCATTAATGTGGCTGATCATACCAAGAATAGAATAAATATTATGGTTCTCGTTGTCAATACGATCCTTTAGTCCTGCAATCGGAGGCAGAAGCGGAGCGGAGCCGGTGGAGCTTACGATGATATTCGGATGGAACTTGCGGATGTTTTCCGGTGCTCCTTCTGTGTTTTTGAAGATGTAAGATTATCAAGCTGTTCAGCACGATGCATGAGATAGTGCGGGAAATCAGCAAGACGGTTCTTTGCAGGGATCTTTGAAATCAGAGATGCAAGTCCGCCAAGCTCATTGCCTTTTTCCAGAAGGAAGGTATTGCATCCAACCTCTGCGGCTGTACAGGCAGCTTCCAGTCCGGCAGTACCGCCGCCGATAACGACCACGTTGCAGTTTTTATTTACATGTTTTTTCTTATATACATCGCCCTCAAGAACAGATGGGTTTACAGTACAGCGGATCGGACGGTTTACACCGATACGGTTTCCGGCACAGCCAACGTTACAGGAGATACATTTGCGGAGGTCACACTCATGACCTGTGGCAACCTTGTTTACCCATGCAGGGTCTGCAATCAGACCACGGCCCATACCGATCAGGTCTGCATCACCGTCAGCCAGGATACGCTCAGCAACCTTCGGGTCACGGACATTACCCATGGAGATACATGGCTTGTTGAATTTTTCTCTTACGGCCTTTGCCATGTAGGAACGCCATCCGTCCGGGAGATAATTTGCATCGATCTGGTACTGGATGGAACCGTTAAGTCCGCAGGAAACATCAAAGATATCAACCTCTTCCTGAAGATAATCCAGGTATTCCAGAGTATCCTCCAGTGTATTTCCGCCTTCCATCAGCTCATCCGCACTGAGACGGAGCATGATCGGGAAGAAAGGTCCTACCTGTTTCCTTACCTCATCGATGACCATACGGCAGAAACGGGTACGGTTCTCAACAGATCCGCCGAATTCATCGGTACGCTTGTTTGTGATCGGGGAGAGGAACTGACTGATCAGATAGGAGTGTCCTGCATGGATCTCTACTGCGTCAAAGCCAGCTGTCTGTGCACGTTTTGCAGCCTCACCGTATTTTTTTACGATGTGAAGGATCTCATCTTTGGAAAGAGGACGCGGGATCTCGCCGCCTTCTTTGGATGGAACGTCGGATGCGGAAACCGGCTGCATGTTGATCCTGGAAGAAACAGCGGAAGCTCCGGCATGGTTGATCTGGATCGCGATCTTTGTTCCGTATCTATGAATATTTTCACAGAATTTGAAAAGACGTGGCAGATAGTTGTCATGGTCGATGCGCAGCTGTGTGGTTCCGTTGGAGCCCTGCGGGGAATCGATACTTGCGTTCTCTACGATGATGAGACCTGTGCCACCCTTTGCACGCTGCTCATAATAATTGATATGAAGAAAACTCATTTCGCCGTTCTGTTCACCGTAGTTGGTGCCCATCGGCATCATAACAATACGGTTCTTGATAGTCATATTTTTAACGGTTAATGGGGAAAAAATATGCGGATAATCATTCTTCATCTGAAAAAAACCTCCCTAGTTATTTTAAATAGAATCGTTTGTTTATGTTAATTATATAACAGAATAATCTATAAAACTAATTCATAATACGAGCGATATAATGAAATAATCTATAGATTTTTGTATATCATCTTTTAAGCTGCAGGTACTTGCATGTTTATAATGTGAAAAAAACAGATGTAGAAGGGTAACTGGTTACTGAGAACGGAGTGAACGGTAACGCTAACTGGAAAATGGTGTCGGATCCAGGGGTTTACATATATGATTTTAACGTGTTATCATAACAAATAAAAAAGATACAGAAAACGGAGAAACGGGCAGGATGAAACGGATCAAATGTAAGACTGTATTTCCGCGTTCTGTAAAAAGACAGGAGATAGATAAAATGGAATTCTGGGATATTTACGATGCAGATAAGAAACCGACAGGACGAACTATGAAGCGCAATGACTGGTGTTTAAAGGATGGAGAGTATCATCTGACAGTTTTGGGCGTGGTAGCAAGACCGGACAAGACCTTTCTTATTACCAAACGTGTGATGACAAAGGCCTGGGCTCCGGGCTGGTGGGAGGTTTCCGGCGGTGCAGCCCAGGCAGGAGAGGCTTCCCGTGATGCAGTACTCCGTGAGGTGAAAGAGGAGACCGGACTGGACGCCAGTGAGGCAGAGGGCGGATACCTTTTTTACATATAAAAGAGAGAACCCGGGGGAAGGAGATAATTACTTTGTGGATGTGTACCGTTTTGTCATGGATGTGGAGGATAAGGATCTGAAGCTTCAGACAGAAGAGACAGACGGATATATGTTTGCAACCCTGGAGCAGATCCGGGCGTTTGCAGCAGAGGGAAAATTCCTACATTATGACAGTATTAAGAAGGTGTTTGAGTTTTAAGCAGATTTTTGAATGATTTTTATCCTGATGTGGAAATAGATGTTGTTTTCTGTGGATTTATATTTCGATTAACGTTGTTTTTTGCCTTATTTTCGAAGAATTGTATTGACATTAAGAGGCTCAGATAGTAAAATTTAACGTAGGGAAATTATAAGCCGGATGAACAGAGTCCGGCTTATCGAATATTACGTACGTCGAGAACATCTGACGCATCAAATTATGTTTTGCACAGCTGAACTTGATGCAGTAATTTCTGAGAGTGCTATAGATCGATCGGGAAGAATATAGCAGTAATTAAAAAAATGCTGTAATACGAAATTTTTGAAAGCGAGGAATCATCAATGGCGGATGAACATAGAGATCAGATCAGAATCGTACAGGAAACCGTAGCCGGTAAGGAGATCACATTTGCCCATATCATGGGTGGTCCGGCACCTATCATATATCAGAAGCTTGGACTGAATCCGCAGGTGGACTATGGATCATCTGCAATTGGTATCATGAATATGACACCTTCCGAGTCTGCTGTGATCGCATCCGATATTGCTGTGAAGAGCGGTAATGTGTATCTTGGATTTGCAGACCGTTTTACAGGAACGATGATCATTACAGGAGAAATCTCAGATGTCATGTCCGCAATGACGGAAGTCGTAGATTATTTCCGCGATACGCTGGGATATGTGGTTTGCAATATTACCAAGAGATAGGAAGTAAGGCATGGAAGAACGAATAACGAGAGAAGAGCTTCTCGAAAGACTGTTTCATGATGATTATGAGAATCTGAAAGGAAGGAAGCTTCGTCTGACGCGTGTACGGGTTCCGGGTAAGTCTCTTGATTTTGCACATGTAATCA